>Ga0137403_10001461_pt1 | contig 29696 bp, 22 predicted proteins | sample CZOMad2_1_16fung_FD_122057 | JGI IMG/M metagenome (GOLD analysis project Ga0137403, IMG submission 122057) | Vadose zone soil fungal communities from Angelo Coast Range Reserve, California, USA - CZOMad2_1_16fungal (Hybrid Assembly) | ecosystem: Environmental > Terrestrial > Soil > Vadose zone... | reverse complement strand
GCAGCGCGCCGGAGGCATTAGACGGAAATCTTGTAGAAAGGATCTGAACCATCCCCACACTGCCGTGTGGGGAATTTTTCTACTTTCGACACAGTCTGTTCCCGCGGGTGGGATTTTGACTTTTGTGCAAAGGCCGCTGGACAAGCTTTGCACCTCTTACCGGGTATCTCGTTTGCTCTCTTGATGTTGTTCAACAGATTGTTGGCTTGAGCTGCCTTGCTCGGTTCGTTTTTCCTCCGTGATGAGGTCGCCCAGATCCCTGGCTCCAGGTATGTTGATTCCCTTGAACAGGAACTCCTGGGTGGGAAAGGGAATAACAATCCCTCGCTCGCGAGTCAGCTTCTCAATCCGGTAGTTGATATCGCTTTTGATCTGCGGATGGCGGTTGGGTTGACGAGTCCATAGCAGCAGCCGGAAATCCAGTGAATATTCGCCAAAGCGGATGAACTGGACTTTCGGCGCGGGCTCGGCCAAAACGAATTCAACTTCCTGGGCTGCGTCCAACAGAGTCCTGGTGACCAGATCAACATCTGAATCAGTCGCCACGCCAAGCGTAATCGAGATTCGCGCTCGCGGATCGCCATACGACCAGTTGACCACTCGTTGGCTGACGAGTTTTGAGTTCGGCACGATGATCGCCACACGATCATTTGTCATGACTATCGTAGTGCGTAGATTGATGCTCGAAACGTCGCCCTCGTCCTCACCAATCGTTATGCGATCGCCGACTCGGATCGGGCGTTCGAACAGGAGAATAAAGCCCGATGCGATGTCCGCGGCAATGTACTGCAGGCCAAAGCCGATACCGACGGAGAGGGCCGTGAACACAACCGCGATTGAAGTGAGATCGAGCCCAAATGCGAGTCTCAGCGAGATCAGGAAACCTATCGTGACCAGGACGTACCTGACAAGCCGGGTGATCGTGTAACGCAAACCGGGATCGACGTGAGCCCGCTTCTCGATTCGCCGGTCCAGCATGGAAGCCGCTGTTCGCGCCAGGAACAGCGTTACAATCAAAACGACAGTCCCCGTAACGAGGCTGCTTAACGAAACATGGATATTGCCTATCTCAAACGAATGGTTTACGTAGCTCCAGCCGCGCTTCATTACGGCAAATACGTCCTGCCATAACCCCAGTACTATCTGTGATAGACAAACCATCGGCTTCAGAACCTTCTCACGTCTGATGAACCTTCATGAGGTCCGCGCGGCCACCCACTCCTCGCCTTTCCGGTTAATCTCGTCCAGGGACTTTTGCAACTCATCACGTCTGGCCGAGAGCGCCTCGTCGTCTGCATTCGCAGACACATAAATTGGCGGCGCGATTTCCACGCGTGCCGTTGTTAATGGCAGCGGCACCTGAAACCGATCCCAGCTCTTTGCTTCCCAGTATCTGCGTGCCGTAATCGTGAATGGAAGGATCGGTTGACCGGTCTTTTTAGCCAGCAATACTGCCCCCATTTTCGCAACATAGCGCGGGCCTTTGGGACCATCAATCGTGAAAGCAGTCGGGCGCCCGGCGCGCATCAGGCGCACCATTTCGACAATCGCGCCAGTGCCGCCGCGAGTGCTCGAGCCACGCGCCGCTCCATAACCAAATCTCTTGATGAAGCGAGCGATATACTCACCATCAAAGCTTTGCGAGGTCATCACCACGATGCCGCGGCGCTGCCAGAAGTGTGTCGCCAGGAAAACACGATTGTGCCAAAAGACGTAAATCGGCTGCTTCCCTGTGGTCGCAACTGATTCCCAATGCTCCCAGCCCTGGACCTGCCAACGAGTCGTGGCGCCGATTAGTCGTATCAAAACAAAGAAAGCAAGATCGGCCGCGCGAATTAGCAGACGCTCTTTCCACGGATAGTTTGAGAGGTCCGCAAACTCGTAGGCCCGGTCAATCGTGCGTCGACTCCGTGAAGGGCCCAGATTGTTTGATTCTTGTTCAACAGAAACTTGCATTGGATCTTCACGGCCCACGAGCGGGAGTATAGCTAAGCGGCGGCCAGGTAGTGAACGCATTCAGTATCGCTCACTTATACAGGTCTGCTTCTCCGGGTGGCCTTGTCTTCCAGCGTTTGTGAATCCATAACCATTGATCCGGGTATAACCGCACCATCCGTTCAACGGCAGCGGCAAAGCGGCTGGTATTCAGTTCGACATCCCTTTGATGATCACCCGTTCTTATTAACTCTACCGGGGCATCGCCGTGAAAGAAATAGCGACGCTTGCCTGCATCCCAAACAGCACAAGTTGGAATCACAACTGCATCCGTTTTTAGCGCCAGGGTCGCAATACCCGCATTCGTGCAAGCTAACTTGCCGAAGAACGGAACAAAAACACCCTCGAACTCCTGAGTGTTAAGATCGGAAAGGATACCGAGCGTCCCACCCTCGCGTAAGACTCGTAAAGCCTGGCGGGCAGCGCTCTTTTTGTCGATGGCGCGATTGCCAAAGCGCGTTCTGATTCGTTCAATCATTTCCTCGACGAGGGGATTGTCCAAAGGTCTGACGAGAAAGCTGATCGGATACTCGAGCGCCGACCAGCCAAAGCTCAGAACTTCCCAGGCCCCAATGTGTCCAGTCAGGAAGATCACACCACGCTGATCCGCTTCGGCTTGTCGCAAATGGGACAGCCCAACTTCGTCATATTCGATCAATTGTCGCAACTGCTCTGCCCGCAGTTTCGGAAACTGGCTAAACTCGGCCAGCAGACGACCCAGACTCTCGAAAGATCTCACGAGCAATCTGCGTCGCTCTTCGTCTGTAAGCTCGGGAAAGGCGATTTGCAGGTTGCGTTCACCGGTCCGTCGCAGCCTGCCTGTAAAAAAATATCCAAGCCTGCCCAACGCCTCGCCGACACGCAAGGCGAGGCCGCGTGGGAGAATTCCCATACTGGTCACAAGCGAACGCGCCAGCAGGTATTCGAGCTTGATTCGTAGTTTTCCTTGTTTTGCCATCGCGGCAGGAGCGAGACTCAGTTTAGCTCACCAGCGTTAGAAGTGATAAAAGGAGAGCGAATGGTTGGCGACAAATTTCTACATTCACAGTACTTGGAAACACGTCAGGCTTGCCTTCAGCTTGACGGCGCCGGACGCTCTTTGGACCTTCCTGGCTGCGTATTTGCTTAGCAGTTTACGCATTGTCAGTGATATATTTCGAACGTGCGAGTGGGAGTTTTCGTACGTTGATCATTAGCAGAGCTAGCGCTCTTGTCTCTCCTCTGAAACTCAGACCTAGATTGGAGTTGGATGGATAAACGCCGGATTCTCATCGTCGATAATAACGATGAGTTGCGCGCCATTCTCGAGGAAGTACTCGGAACGCTGGGGCACGAAGTTGTCGTGACCGGCGATCGCGAGATGGCTCTTGCACGCGAGGATCTGGCCCAGTTTGACCTAATCATCAGCGACCTCACTGAAGATCTCGAGACGACCCAACCCCTAAGCGAATTGCAGCGCAGGTGCCTGTTAACACCGGTTTCAGCGAATGGTAGCCAGCCGGACGTCGTTAAGGCCTTCAAAGTCGGAGCAGCAAATTATCTTCGCCTCCCTTACAACAAGGACGACCTGCGAGAGATTGTGGAACGCACCCTCTCCTACAAACTAAAGTATGTCGACGACCCGACGATGCTTGCCTACATTCATGAAAAGATCGAGTTCGAACTGCCTAGCGATCTTTCATTGATGAATGGCGTGCTGCAATACCTGCTGGAAAGGGTTTCGCGACTCGGGCTGATCAAGCCGGAACGTTCAAACCTCTTCATCGCGCTGGATGAAGCATTCGTCAATGCTGTAAAGCACGGTAACAAGAGCAATCCACAAAAGCTGATCAGAATTACTGCCGAGCTTTCACCAAAAGAAGCCTGTTTTACCGTCGAAGATGAAGGAGACGGTTTTGATATTCAGGAAATCCCGGATCCATGTGATCCGGCTAATCTCTTCAAGTCATCCGGCCGAGGCGTCCTCCTCATCTACAACATCATGGACGAAGTTGAGTACAATGCGCAGGGTAATCGCGTAAAAATGGTAAAGCGGCCGGAAACTGCGGTCGAAACTCAACTCGTTGATCCAAGCAAACCCAACGACCAGCACGCCTGAAACGGCTCAAATCCTGCAATCTCGAGACGGCGTAGAGCTGGCAGCGAATGCTCTGCCTGATACTTTTTGGCGAGCATGGAGCTGGTGGTTGCCTCCCGCGCTGGGTGGCCTGGCGCTGGTGATCTACTTCCTGGATCCATTCATAGGTGATTGGGATGGGCTGGAGTACACAATGTACTCTCTGTGGGGTTACCCCTCCTCGATGGCTCTGGGTCGCAACCTCTTCATTTTTGGGAATCATCTGCTTTGGGTAATCGCCCATTCACTTTTCAACGTCGGTCCGGAACAGGCCTACTTGATCTTCAAGTTTGCGGTTGTAGCGCAGGCGCCTTTGGCTGTCATCGCTTGTTGGGTGTTGGCGCGTGACTTTACTCGTTCGCTTTACGCCGCGACAGTAGCCGCTTTGTTTGTGGCCTTTTCTCCGGTGTTTGTGATCTATGGCGGCCAGGTAATGACGGATGTGCCTTCGGTTCTGCTAGTGGCTGTCGCCCTGATCATTCATTTCCGAGGTTTGCAGCAGCACAGTATCAGCAGGGTGCTGGTAGGCGCGGCTCTCATTGGTCTGGGTGTCAATCTTAGAGAGACCGTAGGGTTTTACTTGCCCTGGCTGGTTTTGGCGCCGTTTGTTTGTGGCTGGAAATTTCGGCGGCGTGAGCTTTTTTACGTTGCCCTTTCGTGCGCTGTCTTTTTTCTGCTTGCCGGGGCATGGTTTTCCTACTGGTTCCTCACCGACCCCCACTACCGTTACGTTTGGTCTGGTTGGCGCGAATCAATGCGCGAGGAATCCGCTCGCCATCCGGTCGCAATCAGTAATCTCAAGCCATACCTGATGTATTTCGGGATCAGCGCGCCATTGGTGTTTCTGACGATCCCCTTTGCGCCCATTCGCGAGTGGGCTCTAAGAAGGTTGTCGCCTTTGCTGTTGCTTTGGCTGGTTGGACTGCTGGCGAACCTGCTGCTTTTTTTCAACTACAGCACTACGGTCAACTGGCGCTATTTCCTGACTGGCTTACCCGCACTGTCACCACTCGCGGCGGATTATCTGATTCGTGCACTGACACACAGGTACGGAAGCGTCAGCTTTGCGTTTCGTTGTTGCGTCGGTGTGATCCTGGTGGTTGCTTTGGCGTTCGGTGTTTACATGAAACCGATTAGCCGCGAATTCGTGGAAAAGCGAGCGATGACCAGAGATTACCGTCACGTACTGCTGAAACTTCCGCGCGACGCGGTCATGATCTCCGGGGCGCAGACAATCGCAGTGAAATACTGGGCGGGCATCGGCAGCGGAGATTGGTCCGCGATCGGAACCGGAGGTGGTTGGCTTGGAAACAAGCTTGTGCCCACCATTCAAGAGCATTTGGACGAGGGGGATCGCGTTTTTCTGGATGCCGATCCTCGCTGGTGGTCGCCATGCGGCTGGCAGCGAGACGAAATTCCCACGATTGTGGACCTGGAGAACCGTTTCGGTTTTCGCCGGACCACCGGCACCGTCTACGAACTAAGGCCGCTGGGAGAACCCTCAGCGCGAGATGTAGCAAATCTTAAACAGCTCTTACCTGAAAACAGACCTGATGATTTGAAACGATGCCCACCGGGTCGGGGCTAGTTCAAAGCAATGGCTCGCTACTAAATGCCTTACGAACTCTTTCTTGCCCTTCGTTATTTGCGTTCTCGCCGGAAGCGCCGGCTTGCGCGGGCCACTGCCGTTGCGGCCATCGGAGGAATAGTAATGGGAGTTGCCGCTTTGATTGTCGCCCTTGCGCTCGCCAATGGTTTCCGAGAAGAAATGCGTGACAAGATCCTGCACGGCACAGCACACCTAACAGTAATGCGCGGCGATGGCCAGGCAATGCAGAACTATCTCGAACTGGCCGCGCGCATTCGCCGAATTCCTGGAGTGGAGGGCGCGGCGGGAACGACTTACGACGGTGCGGTGGCGAGTGGTCCGCGCGGATCCGCCTATGCAGTTCTTCGCGGCGTTGATAGTCAATCTGTTGCCGCTGGTCAGGAACTAAAGAATTGGTTAACTGAGGGTTCGAGTGATTCACTCTTTGAAAGTGGTGAAGCAAAACAGACTTCTTTGCCGAACGTCGTGATGGGATCAGAATTAGCGAATCGGACCGGACTCCACGTCGGCGATATCGCCGGACTGTTGCCGGCCACGTCCAATCCTACGCTGCCATCGAAACGGCTCGCGAGGGTCACGGGCATCTTTCGGTCCGGCCTTTTTGAATACGATTCCGCATGGGTGTATCTCTCGCTCGATGCGGCCGCGGCGTTTACGGGAAATGCGCATACTGCGGCACTCATCAGTGTTCAGCTCACGAACATTGATGATGTTAAAGACGTCGCCCGCGGCGTGACGACTGTTTTGGGAAACTCCTACACAACGGTAGATTGGCAGGAAGCTAACAGACCCTTGTTCACAGCCCTGGCCCTCGAGCGGCGGATGGGAATATTCATCGTTGGCTTGATCATACTTATAGCGATGCTCAATATCACTACCATGCTGATCCTGGTTGTGGTTGAGCGGCGTCGCGATATTGCCATTCTCAAGGCAATGGGCGCCGCAAAGCTCAGTATCACAGCTTTGTTCGTCATCGAAGGCGCGATCATTGGGACTCTTGGTGCGGCCGGAGGTGTGATCCTCGGTGTGATAAGTTGTTTCATCGGCAACCGCTATAAGCTCGTCAGTCTGCCTGCGGACGTGTATTCCCTCAGCAGCATTCCGTTTCGGCCACACTTGGCGGAGATTTCCCTCGCAGTCCTGGCTGCGTTCATCCTCAGTATCATCGCCACAATCTACCCGGCGCGCGCGGCAGCCAGGATGCTTCCCGCCGAGACTCTTCGCGATGCCGGTTAGATCATGCGTTCACAGCCAACAGCAAAGAGTTCAGAGTCGGTGGAACGAGCGTCCTTTGATCCTGACAACGACCTACAGGAAACACGATCAAACGAGAAGGATTTGCCGCGATCGAGGGTAGAGTCGTTTGTGCTGGAGGTTTCCGATCTCAGAAAGTCATTCACTTCGCCGGCAGGCGACAAAATAGAGGTTTTGCGTGGTATAGATTTCTCGGCGGCGGCCGGACAAATGATCGCGGTGACCGGATCATCCGGCGCCGGTAAATCGACGTTACTTCAATTGCTTGGTGGGCTCGATCAACCGGATCACGGAACTATCATCCTCAATAAGTTTACCGTTACCGGCGCGGACGGTTTCGAACTGTCAAAATTCAGACGCGCCAACATCGGGTTTGTTTTCCAGTTCCACCATTTGCTCGGCGACCTGACTGCTATCGAGAACGTCGCGCTGCCCCTGTTGATTGCCCGTACCTCATCCAGGGAGGCCACCGCCCGAGCCACCCAAATGCTCGACCTGTTGGGTATGGCGGGGAAAGGGTCGCATCCGGCTGGCCATCTTTCTGGCGGAGAACAACAACGAGTGGCGGTTGCACGGGCTTTGATAACCCAACCAGGCCTGATCCTGGCGGATGAACCTACCGGAAATCTGGATGCTTCAATCGGCGAAGAGTTAGCTAATGCACTGGTCACCTATTGTCGAGCCAGGAACGCTCTGGTTATTGTTGCCACGCACAACAGTCGGCTGGCTCAGCTTTGTGACCGGATACTCACTATCCACAATGGGAAACTTAACGCAAATCTGCCTTAAATCTCAGCTAGTCGAGGTGCACAGACTGCCCGCTCATGCGGCTGAAAAAGGACTGCGTCCCGGGACAGCCTGAGGTCAGTGCGAATCAGACTTCGGTCATTGTCCACGTGGGCAGCGCCACATCTGAAAACCGCACGTCGTTACAACTTTAATATGAGAGCAATCAGACAACGCTTCTTGCCGTTTAACTGATGGGTTATAATACCGCCAGTTGCCGGGCGGTCAGTATGTTTCGCCCGGCATGGTAATCATAGAAAGTCTTCAACGGTATAACCAATGTTCGAACGCTACACGGAAAAGGCGCGCCGAGTCATCTTCTTTGCACGTTACGAGGCGTCCCAGTTTGGCGCTCCGGCGATCGAGCCGGAACATCTGCTTTTGGGATTGATGCGTGAAGATAAGACGCTGACAGGACGCTTTTTCCCGCGCGCGCAAGTATCAATTGAATCCATTCGTAAAGAGATTGAAGGCCGCACGCTGTTGCGCCAGAAGATTTCCACTTCCGTTGAGCTCCCGCTGGCGCCGGAAACGAAGCGGGTCCTGGCGTATGCCCACGAAGAGAGTGACCGTTTGCAGCACAGGCATATCGGCACAGAACATCTGCTGCTCGGGTTGCTGAGAGAAGAACGCTCGATGGCGGCGGAGATTCTTTACGAACGTGGTCTAAGGTTGAATGCCGTTCGCGACGAAATAGCCCGCCAGTCCGGAGTTGACTCGCGCAGCTCACAGAAGAAAGACACACCACACCTCGTAGAATTCTCGCGCGACCTTACTGAAGACGCCTCGAACGACAAATTGGATCCGCTGGTAGGACGAGAAGCGGAAATTGAACGCGTGATCCAGATACTCTGCCGGCGGACAAAAAATAATCCTGTGCTGATCGGCGAGCCGGGTGTCGGTAAAACTGCCATCGTCGAAGGCCTGGCGCAGAGAATTGTGCGCGGCGAAGTGCCTTCCTTCCTCGAGAACAAACGAATTCTCTCACTCGATCTGTCTTTGATCGTCGCCGGCACTAAGTACCGGGGACAATTTGAAGAGCGTCTGAAGCAGATCATGCGAGAGTTGGTAGAGAACCCGCAATACATCGTCTTCATCGACGAACTCCATACCTTGGTGGGCGCTGGTTCGGCGGAAGGTTCACTTGATGCAGCCAACATTTTAAAGCCCGCCCTTTCGCGCGGAGAGATCCAATGCATCGGAGCAACCACTCCGGCTGAGTTTCGCAAGTCGATAGAGAAGGATCGCTCACTCGAGCGTCGTTTTCAGGCCGTCAAAGTGCCGCCTCCTTCGGAAGCCGAGACTGTTGAGATTCTTGATGGCGTACGCGAGCGATACGAGAGTTTTCATCAGGTGCGCTACACCAACGATGCGCTCGAAGCCGCTGTTTACCAGTCACACCGCTACATTCCAGATCGTTTCCTGCCGGATAAGGCCATTGACGTGATTGATGAGGCCGGCGCCCGGGTCAAGCTGCGCGTGCGAAGAGAGCAAGGCAACCTGGCTGACTGGAACGAGTTGAACGAATGGTCGCGCACGTACTCGGACACCACGCTGAATCGCAACACTGAAGAAGACGCCCTGGTTTCCGCTGAGGTGACTCGCGATGACGTTGAAGAGGTGATCGCGCGCTGGACCGGGATTCCGGTTACTTCCTTGAAGGAGGAAGAGACCCAGAAACTTCTGCGCATCGAAACGGAACTGCATAAGAGAGTTGTTTCTCAACGTCCGGCGATTTCCGCACTTGCTCGCGCCATCCGTCGTTCCCGAGCGGGATTGAAGAATCCGATGCGGCCGGTTGGTTCCTTTCTTTTCCTCGGTCCAACTGGCGTCGGAAAGACAGAGGTCGCGCGATCGTTGGCAGAGTTTTTGTTTGGCAGCGAGCGCTCGCTGATCCGTTTTGACATGTCTGAGTTCATGGAAAAGCATTCCGTCTCAAAACTGATCGGCTCGCCTCCCGGTTATGTGGGACACGAGGAAGGCGGCCAATTGACGGAACGTATTAAGCGCGCACCTTATTCGGTCCTGCTCTTCGATGAAATTGAAAAGGCGCACCCTGATATCTTCAATGTTTTGCTGCAAGTCTTCGAGGACGGAATTCTCACCGATGCCCTCGGCAACACAATCGATTTCAAAAACACCATCATCATCATGACCTCAAACATCGGCGCCCGATTTATTCAGAAGAAGGGTGCCATGGGCTTCCAGGCAAATACCGAGGCCACGCGGGAAAAGATGGAAGAAATGGTGATGTCAGCTGTGCGCCAAACGTTCAACCCGGAATTCATCAACCGGTTGGATGAGATCATCATCTTTGATCAATTGTTCGATCATGAGCTGCTGGAAGTGATTCAGCTCCAGATCGAACAGATCAACAAGACTATGATACGTCACGGCCTGGAAGTCAGACTGACGGATGAGGCAAAGAGCTGGATTGTCGCTAAGACCTGCGCTGACCGCTCGTATGGAGCGCGTCCCTTGCGGCGGGCATTGCAAAAATATGTTGAGGATCCTCTGTCCGAAGCTTTAATTCAGGGTCACCTCGAGTCTGCTTCGCTGATCGAAATCTTTGTCGATGGCGACGAACTCAATTACCGGCCCGTGGGTGTGGATGCTCCTGATGACGCCCTGTTAATCCATTAATCCACAGATTACGCAGATTTCGCAGATTAAAGACCAGAGAGCAGAAGGCAGTAGGCAGGGCCAGTAAGCACCATCGGCCCAACTCATGCTCGGTCTCTATCCTCTGCTTACCGGCCTCATGCCCACCACCTGCTGCTTACTGCCTGCTGCTCACTGCCTGCTGCTCACTGCTTCTGCATACTGCCTGCTGCTTACTGCCTGCTGCATACTGCCTTCTGCTCACTGCCTGCTGCATACTGCCTTCTGCTCACTGCCTGCTGCTTACTGCCCTTCTGCCTACCGCCTACCGTCTTCTGTCTTCCAATCGGCGTAATCTGCGTAATCTGCGGATAACGTTGGACTTTGCCTTTTTGGACTTTGAGCTTTTTTGTCGCTATAATGCGCCACTTTGCTGCTCACAAGCTGGCAACTGCGTTTAGCAAGTCTGAATCAAAGTTGCGTCTTCAGCCGGTTCAGCATATTTGCCTTTATTTTCTGAAGAAAAGAATCATTACCAATCATAGACTCCCCGAAGTGTTTGAGGTCCGATAGGAACTACTGAGGGAACTGGCTCCTATGCACTCATATCGCACGCTTTGGCTGATTCTTCTGAACGGAATGATCACCATCGCTTCCATCCTGGCTGCTTCCGGAAACGTCCGGGCCCAGCAAAATCAACGACTTGTCGAATCGGTTGAGATCGCAGGCAATCGTCGCTTGCGTCAGGACGACATTCTTTATTACGTCCAGACCCGTCCCGGAGATCCATACAACGAACAACAGGTGCAGCGAGACTATCAGTCGATTCTCGCGCTTGGGTTTTTCGACAAGACCAAAACCAGAGTCTATACAGAAGAGGGAGACCGGGGCGGCCTCAAGGTTGTGTTCGAAGTAAAAGAGCTTCCGATAATCCGCGATCTACAGTTCGAAGGTCTCAAGAGTGTTCCCGAGTCGGACGTACTAAAAACCTTTCGCGAGCGGCGGGTCGGTGTTTCGAAAGAAAGCATTTATGACCCCGTGAAGGTCCGCAACGCCACCCGCGTGCTCAAAGAACTCCTCGCTGCTCACGGTCATCCGAACGCCACCATCGAACCTCGTTTGGATGAAGTATCTGCCACCTCGACAGCGATCACGTTCGAGATCAACGAAGGTGAACGTGTGCGCGTTGTTGAGATTCAGTTTGAGGGCAACAACGTTTTCAAGGATGGCCAACTGCGCGGCGCGATGAAGTACGTAAAGGAAGCCGGCCTCATTACGCGCTTTCGCGGTCAGGACATTCTGGATCGAGAGAAACTCGATGTGGATCTGCGTCTGGTCGACAACTACATGCGCTCGAAGGGTTATCTCCAGGCCCGCCACGGGGAACCACGCGTCGAAGGCGTTGGGCCCAGACGGACAGGTTTCCCAATTCTGCCTATTCCTTTTCTCTCTTCTGTCGATGAGGGCCTGCGCGTAATCGTCCCGATTACCGAGGGTAAGATCTATCGCATCGGCGAGCTAAAGGTCGAGGGCAATTCAATCTTCTCTGAACAGGCAATTCGTGCCGTGATCGGTTTGAATAAAGGTGACGTCGCCAACGGAGAAAGGGTGAGCAAAGGTCTCTTTGAACAACTGAAGAAGTATTACGGCGGACAGGGTTTCATCGAGTACACCGCCGAGCCGGTCCCTACCTTTAAAGATAATCCGCAGAACGCCAACGAGGGAATTGTCGACTTCCTGATCACTATCGAGGAGGGCAAGCAATTCACATTGAGGCGGCTCGAATTTATCGGCAACACCTTCACCCGAGACAATGTGCTGCGGCGCGAAGTTCTGGTAAATGAAGGCGACATCTACAACGAGAACCTGTGGGAGTATTCGGTCGTAAAACTCAATCAGCTTGGCTATTTCGATCCGATTGACAAAGACAAGGATGCCGAGCGCCGCACTAACGAGGAAGAAGCGACAGTCGATATCAACCTCAAGGTAACGGAGCGCGGCCGCCAGCAGATATCATTCAACGGCGGTCTTTCGGGAATCGGCGGATCGTTCTTCGGTCTTGAGTATTCGACCAACAACCTGTTTGGCCGCGGCGAGATTCTCTCGTTTAACCTGGCCGCCGGTAACCGGCAGCGATCCTTTCAGTTTTCCTTTACCGAACCCTACATCAAGAACCGGCCCATCACAGCCGGCTTTTCAATCTTCGCCTTTTCGCAGAAGTTCTTCGGTGAAGGTACCTTTCTTTCGCAAAATCTTAATGCGCAGCAGGGCCTTTTCGGTAATGCGATCGACTTCCTGAACGTCAGCGAAGAGAATTTGTTTAGCCGCGATTCCTACGGCGCCTCTCTGTTTCTTAGCGCGCCATTGTCCGAGTTTTACCGCAAACGCCGGTTTACACAGTTTTCGCGCATCGGTGCTTCCTACCAGTTCTCGACCTCGAGCGTGAAGGATCCAAAGGTCAACACATCCGGGAACCCGGACCAGTTTATTCCGGTCATCTACAGTCAGCCGAGCATCATTACCAGCCGCGCCACGCTTACTTTCACTTACGATACGCGGAATGCCAGTATCGACCCGACGAGCGGCAGAGAGTTGTCGGTAGCGTTGGCGCTGGCCGGCCTGGGCGGCGACGTTCGCACCTATCAACCCACGCTTTCATACACCCAGTTTTTTCCGATGCGCCGCAAGAAATCCGAGCATCCCGAGGTGTTTGGCTTTCGCATAATTGCTGGCTCGGTTGGCAGCTTTGCCACTTCGGCGAAGGTGCGCAACTCAAACTCGCTGGCTTTTGTTGATGGGGTGCCGATCTTCGAGCGCTTCTTCCTGGGCGATGAGTTTACGATCCGGGGCTACAATGTCCGATCGATTAGCCCGATTGCACCACTCGATATCTTTGTCACCTCCAAGAATGTCGTGCTTGCCTCGAACCCGACGGGTACCCCGACAGTTATTGATGGTCTGCCTGCAAGTCTTGCGAACATCGGCGTCTTTACCGGTCCGACCGGCAGCAACGTTGCGATGCTGCCACGCTCATTTACTTCGGTCGGCGCGGATACCCAGTTGTTAGGTAATTTTGAATACCGGATCCCGATTATCGGTTCGTCCGTGAGTCTGGCGGCCTTTGCCGATATCGGTTCGGCATTCAACCTGCGCACGAAGAAGGATCAGCTGTTCTCGAGTAATTTCCTGAACGACCAGCCGTTCCTGTCCTCTGTTGGTTTTATTCCGTGTGCTCGAATCAGTTCGGGCTTTGCCCCAGTGAGTTTGTCTACCCTTGTCGCCTGCAATACCAACACGCAACTTGCTCTGAGCGGCAACTTTGGCCTGGTGGCGCGGGATAACCGGCTGGTAACAACCCAGGAATTGGACAATGCCCGGAATCTCGGCCCGTTTGATCCGTTTACCGGGCTGCCATTCGGCTTCCAGCAGGTATTCTTGCGGGGCCAGGCGCAAACCAACACTTCAGTTCGCTTGTCCCAAAGCCTCTTTGACAAGCTCGGCGACTTTCGCTCGAGCCTGGGAATGGAGGTTCGGGTGCAGGTACCCGTTATCAATGTACCGTTTCGCCTGATCTTTGCGTATAATCCCAATGCTCGGAGCGATCAGGTAATTGACGGTTTTCCGTTCTTTTTTAATGAGAAAAAGAGAGTCATCCGCTTCAGTGTCGGGCGTACCTTTTGATCATTTGAGGCCAACCCTGGCGGTGGTGTGAACAACTAAGAGTCGCCCAACCGTCCCTTTTCTAAGTAAGGAGTATTTCAAACAAGTTATGAAAGTAAATCACTTAGTAGCTGCCGCTTTTGTCGCGGCCGTCGCCAGTTCACCACTTTTGGCCCAGACACGACCGGCCGCACAATCCGCGCCGCCGGCGACGGCGCAGGCAAATGTTCCAGCCACCAAGGTCGCGCTGATAAATACCGAAGCGTTCGCGGACGAAAAACAGGGAATCGTCCGAATCGTTGCGGCGGTGAAAAGGGTAGATACTGAATTTCAAGCTCGCAAGACTGAGTTGCAGCAATTGCAACAGCGTGTACAGACTCTGACGGACGAGATAAGCAAGATTCAGGCAGCTCCCGCTTCCGTAGGCGTCGATCAGAAATCATTGCAAGCCAAAGTTGATTCGCTTGACGTATTGAAAAAGGAAGGGACACGGAAACAGGAAGATGCGCAGGCGGCCTACAACAAGCGAATGCAGGAAGTTTTGGCTCCGATCTATGACGATATTGGCAAGAGTCTCGACGCCTTTGGGAAAGCTCAGGGCATAACATTGTTGCTGGACGCCTCAAAAATTGCGCCGGCAATTCTTTCCGCCGCCGACGCAACTGATGTGACCAGAGCTTTCATTGCTGATTTCAACAGCAAGTACCCGGCCACAGCGGCAGTCGCGCCGCCGAAATAATTACTCGCCGGCGGGCCTAAGGAGCACCGTAACAAACTTCATGTAACGCAAGCTGTTAGCTTGCGTTTGGGGTGAGTGGACTCAATCGTCCGCAAGCTAACAGCTTGCGTCACACTTATGAACATAAAACGTTCGCTGGCTGTCGCTGTTTTCATCGCTACCGCTTTTGTTTCGGTTGTTGCTCAACCGAGACCAAACACATCCCCGGCTCAGCAGCCAGCCGCGACCCCGGCGCCGCAATCAACCGGGACTGTGCCCGAGAGCAAGATAGCCTTGATCTATTCGAACCAGTTTTTGGATCCGAAGACGGGTATCGCAAAGTTCAATACGCTGATGAATACTCTCAATCGAGAGTTTCAGCCGCGGCAAACCGAACTCAATCAACTGCAGCAACGCATTCAGACCTCCCAGGATGAGATTAACAAGATCCAGGCAGCATCCCAGGTCGTCGATCAAAGATCGTTGCAGGCGAAGGTGGATGCGCTCGAACAACTGAAGAAAGATTACCAGCGTAAGGGAGAGGATGCGGAGGCCGCTTACCAAAAACGCCAGGGCGAGATTTTCGCGCCCTTGCAGGAAGACATCGAAAAAGCGCTCGGGGTATTTGCCAAGCAACGGGGCATTAACGTAATCATCGATGCCAGCCGGGTGCCGCTGGTCTATGCGGCTGACAGCATCGATATCACCAGGGCTTTCATTGCGGATTTCAACAGTAAGAATCCAGTCACTGCATCCGTAACGCCACCGGAGTAATAGGGACAGGCCGGAACTTTCACGACGCGGCAATGCGGCATTTGCCCCGCGGGCCGCGTCTTTTATTTGGGCTATGGAAACCATTCTCGACTCACTGGCCATTCAGAAGCTTCTACCCCATCGCTATCCTTTCCTGCTGGTGGACCGCATCATCGAGCTTGTTCCACGCGAACGCATAGTAGGACTCAAGCAAGTAAGCATCAATGAACCTTTCTTCCAGGGTCACTTCCCCGGAGCCCCGGTGATGCCCGGCGTACTGGTAATTGAAGCGCTTGCCCAGGTAGGAGCGGTGCTTGCTTTGCGCGAGATCGAGGATAGAGATGAAAAGCTCGTTCTGTTTACGGGGATCAAGGAAGCTCGTTTTCGGCGGCCTGTCGTGCCAGGTGACACGTTGGTCCTCGAAGTGACTGCGATGCGCATTGGATCGCGAGTGCAGCGCATGCGTGGCGAGGCGAAGGTGGACGGCCAGCTCGCAGCAGATGCCGATATCATGAGTATCATTGCTGATCGCAAGGGAGCGTTGTAATTTTAGATCCACGAAATCACACGAAATAAAACCGAAAACCAAAGTCCAAAGACCAAAGTCCGGACTGACAAATGTCAACCGCAACTCATCAGTCGAACATTCACGCCACCGCGGTAGTCAGCTCGCGGGCGCGCATTGGGCGCGACTGCTACATCGGTCCATACTCAATCGTGGGCGATGAGGTTGAGCTGGCTGACGGAGTGCGCCTGGAATCACACTGCGTGATTGATGGTCTTAGCTATGTCGGCGAAGGCACGCATGTCTTTCCGTTTGTCTCAATAGGCCTTGCTTCACAGGACTTGAAATACAAAGGCGAGCCATCGGAAACGCGCATCGGAAAACGAAACCGCATTCGCGAGTTTGTGACTGTGCATCGAGGTACAGCGGGAGGGGGCATGCTCACCAAAACTGGTGACGATTGCCTGATTATGGCCCAGGCTCATATAGCTCACGACTGTTTGCTTGGAGATGGCGTGATCATGGCGAATGCCGCCACCCTCGCGGGCCATGTTGCGGTTGAGGACGGCGCGAATATTGGCGCTTATTCGGGTGTGCACCAGTTTTGCCGCGTCGGTCGCGAAGCCTACGTCGGTGGTTATTCGGTTATTGTCAAGGATGCTCTACCGTTCGCCCTAACAGTCGGCAATCATGCTCAATGCTACGGTCTCAATGTAACTGGGATGAAACGGCGCGGTTATTCCAGGGAAGTTGTAGATGCGTTACACCATGCATTTCGGCTGCTGCTCTCGTCAAAATTGAATACGAGTCAGGCCGTAGAGCGCATCCGTGAAGAAGCCGCGGAGTTCGCCGAAGTGCAGTTGCTGCTGGATTTCATTCAAGCTTCTAAAAGAGGCGTAATCAAATGAGATCCTTGCATTGATCCTGGCGTTTCAGGGACGCCGAAAAAACGGATCCACGAAATAACACGAACAGCACTCATTTTATTTCGTGTGATTTCGTGGATCGATTTTTTGAAGCGCTGAAAGGAATTCGAGATTATAGATGCGTTACGGACTCATAGCCGGGAACGGCAAGTTTCCTTTTCTGGTCGCCGAGGGCGCGCGGCGGGCGGGAGTCTCGCTTGCGGTCGCCGCGATTTACGAAGAGACAGATCCTGAGCTCGAGCAGGTCAGCGAGCGCTTTACCTGGGTGGGCATTGGCCAGCTGGGGAAGATGATCCGTTTCTTTAAAGCCGAAGGGGTCGATAAAGCGATCATGGCGGGGCAGGTCAAGCATGTGCAGATCTTCAGTCGCACGGTGCCGGACGCTCGAATGCTGAAAGTGCTGCTAAAACTTCCGCGACGAAATACTGATGCGTTAATCGGCGCGGTCGCAGACGAGCTGCAGAAAGAAGGGATCGAACTGGTCGATTCTACCTACTTTCTTCAGGACTACTTGCCGCAGCAGGGAACGCTGACCAGTCGCGAGCCCGATGCTCGCGAAATGGAAGACATTGAATACGGGCTCGAGATTGCCCGCGAGATCGCTCGGCTTGATCTGGGCCAAACCATCGTCGTGCGCGGCAAAGCTTGTGTCGCGATCGAAGCCATGGAGGGGACGGATGCGACGATTCGGCGCGCTGGTGGGTTGATCCGCGAACACTCAAATGCCGGCCCCGCTGACGCCGAAAGCGAAAAACCTGCCGAGCAAAACTACGGCGGACGCTTAAGTTCTCTTGCCACCAGTCTCATTCGCGGTCGACGGCCGGAACTAAGAGGTGGCCGCTTGACCGTAGTGAAGATCGCCAAACCGGATCAGGACATGCGCTTTGATGTTCCCGTTGTAGGCGTTCCCACCATCGAAGCAATGATCGAATCCGGCGCCACCTGTCTCTGCCTCTCGGCCGGGAAAACCCTCATGTTCGATCGTGATGAGATGATCGGACTGGCGAATGAAAGCCAAATTGCGATCGTAGCCAGGCCTTCATTCGAGCCATAACAAAAGCTGCTGCTGATGTGCCGCTTTGACGTTTCGTAATTCTTCGTGTGATTTCGTGGATCGCCTTCCCTGGGCAAAGACTCGATCCACGAAATTACACGAAATGCACTTCACATGATTTGGTGTTGGTTCGTGGATCGGTTTGGTCTATGATATGTGATTGCGCCAGATCCGTGAGTGCTCAGTTCGCCGGGGAAGGGGCTTCCGCTAGCCACAAGTTGTTGCCTAAAATCTTCGGAGTTTCGGTAACAAAGAATTTCGTCGACAGATTCCTTGCAACCTCTTTAAACTGCGCTGGTTGACACTCTTACACACGAGCCTCCCCGAACTCGCTTCTGTTGTATTTCACAAACGCACAAGAGATTTTGGCAAACACCGCCTATGCCCGCTCTTGTTGTAGTCTCTGCTCATTTTTGAACACTGCCCCGAGGACCTCATGAAATGCACTTGCCTTCACAGCAATGTCAGTGGCCTTAGATCTGCAACCCCTCTAAGCCGAATTCATGGTTTTGTACTGCTTTCATCTCTGATTTTGCCGCGTGAGTTCATTGACGGATGTTTTTGGCCAAGTTGTCAGCTACTCCTACGACGCCAACTCGAATCGCACGCAGTTGAGTTTGAATGCTGCGACAAATGTTACCTATCAATATGACGTTCTCAACCGCCTTACCCAATTAACCGACAGCGGCTTGTTGAATACGACCTTCGAATACGACGCAACGAACAAACTCACATCGCGCACTATGCCGAACGGAGTTGCCAGCAATTATCAATACGACGATTTGAATCGCCTCACCCGCCTGACGCACGCGAAAGGCGCCAACACGCTGGCCGATTTTCAGTATCAGTTCAATGCTGTCAATGCCATCGCACAGATGACTGATGGGGCCGGTGCGCACAATTATTCGTACGACTCTCTCGATCGTCTCACTGCCGCGACGCATCCAGCCGGCCAATCAAACGAGAGCTACACGTATGACGATGTTGGCAACCGTACTGCTTCACAACAAGGTTCGAGCTACACCTATCAGACCTTCAACCGTCTCATCGCCGCCAATGGAGCTACTTTCATGCTGATCTGCCGCTTTGAACTCTTCGTGATTTTTCGTGTGATGCGCGTGGATCGCCTTCCCTGGACAAAGACCCGATCCACGAAATTACACGAAATGCACTTCACATGATTTCGTGTTGGTTCGTGGATCGGTTTGTCTTTGATGCGTTATTGCGCCGGATCCGTGAGTGCTCAGTTCGCTGGTGAAGAGGAGGCGTCCGCGGTTTGCTGTGCCTTCGGGTCGTAAGGCGTAGCGAGAAACTTTTTTGCCACGGCCTGGGCGTTGTCGTAGTTGATCCCCGACTGCAGCGCTTTTTGATATTCGGCCACCGCGCGGGTGCGCTCGCCCTTGGCGTCGTAAGCATTGCCGCGCTTGATCCGCGCCCAGACCTCGATCCAGGCTGGCTTGAGAGTGCCGCTAAGCGCCGCGTCGAAATTGTCGAGCGCCGGCTGCCAGTTGCGCTGCTCGAGGAAGAGCAACCCAAGATTGTAGTAGACCCAGGAGTTTGAACGGTCGAGCTTTAATGCTGCCTCAAACTGCTGTTGCGCTTCGGCGTAAATGCCATCCTTCATTAACTCGATACCGCGGCGCGCGATGATGGATACTTTCAAATCGTCCGACATCCGAAGGATCTTATTGTTGGGATCGACGACCACTTCAATGGGCTGGCCACTCGACTCAAAATCAAAGTCTTCGCTCGAGCTGTCCAACTGCACCATCGTGGTTTGATTGTCGCCCTCGGCCCGCAGCATCAGTTCAACCGGCATGTGCAGACTCTCAACGGTCTGCTTGACCGTGCCGCGCGTGCGAAACTTGCCCGCGCGCGTCCGGATAATCTGATAGTCAACGGCGAACTCGGGAACACCAGTACCTTCGACCCACTGCGCGAAGAAGTAACGAAGGTTTTGCTGGGCCACCTGCGAAGCCAGCTTCTCAAAGTCATCCACCGACGCATTCTTGCCGCGATATTGCTCGAGAAAACCTCGCAGCAGACGGTCGAATTTGTCGTTGCCGATGGTCTCGCGGAGCATGCGATAGACCATCGAGCCTTTGTAGAAAACGATCGATTGATAGGCTGCGGATTGGTCGTCCAGCGCGCTGGGCGCCCGGGCGATTGAGGCTGTCTGTTCGAACGTAAGCGCCCGCTCCTGCTGCTCGCGCTGGGCCGCGTCGAGCGCTCCGCCAGTCAGCATCGACTCGCGATAGGCAAAGGCGCTCCACTCTGCCAGACCTTGCGAGATCCACGCGTCGTCAAAAGATTTCAGACCGACAGTTTGGCCCCACCACTGGTAAGCCACTTCGCGCGCCAGTTTCTCATCCGGGATCGCGCGCGTGGAATCGAAAAGCCTGGCGGCGAGAAAAATTATGCCGGGACCCGAATAAGTATCGAGACTGTCGTCGTCAATCTGCGCGACCACAAGGCGGCTGCCAAAGCCCGGGGCTCCGTACTGCTTCGTGTAGAACTCGAGCACACGCCCCATTACCTCGGCGTAACCGTTGATTCGGTTCTCACTACCAGGTTTCGCGTAAAACTGGATTTCGTATTTGCCAAATCGCAGGTTGTTGTTGACGTATTGGCCGGCGACAAAATTGCCCGGCAAGACGGGTTGCCGGTGCACAAAATGGTACCGAGTAGCGCCTTCCTTAGGCGACGCCTGCGCTACCACGGGATCATCGCTGGTGCCCGCTACCTGTAGACCTGTCGGGACTACGAGGGTGATATCGGAAGTCGCTCGATCCGCAGCATAGTCATGAAATGGAAACCAGCGCGAGGCATACATCAGGTACGAGCCTTCAGGGCCCACATAAGCCAGTCGCTTTATCGCCAGCGGTCCACCTTCCGGGGAAACCAGCGCCCCGCTCCAACGAAAGCGCAGGGTCACAGGCTGGTTCGCCGGAACTACTTGGCCGAGGTCAACTCTGACGCTCGGACCGAGCGCACCGACACCGACTGCGTCCTGAACAAAACCCGTCAACGGCTTGCCGGCCATCTCGATGCTTTCGATCTTCAACGAGCCATTTAATTCAAACACAACCGAACGGGTCGATTCGAGCGGCGTAAAAGTGATGTCGGCGCCGGCGCGCAGCAGATGCTGATCGGGAATGATCTGAGCTTCTATGCGGTAATTTGTAATGTCGTACCGGCTGGCAGCCGGTTGCGGTGCGGGCTGTTGGGCGCTAGCGAAAGTTATTAGTCCCAAAAGCAGGATGGTGAACAGTGGCAGGACTAGTAACTTGCGGGAGATAGGCTCTGGTGTTCTCATCGATTCTTCCGAGGTTCGAATTATACAGCCGCGCTGTCGTTACCGAAACAGCAGACGGGGTGCCGTAGTGCGGCACGTACTTCAATTTCTGACCCGCCGAAATTCACAGGCCCAGATCTGCCCCACTCGAGTTGGAAGCCGCTTGAAAACCGAGTAAAAGCGTCCGGTTTGCGACTGTAGAGGGCTGTCGTGCAGTCGAGGCTTGGATGGTAGGAAGTTGCAGGCGGTTGGCTGGCAATTTGTGCCCGCTTGACACTGTTGCTCGTCCAGCATAAAGGCAGAAGGCAGAAGTCAGAAGGCAAAAAGCAGCGGACTGGCTTTCTGCTCTCTGCCTTCTGCCTTCCGCTTGTGCTTTCTGCCTTCTGTTTTCTGCTCTAAGGGGCGCGAGTCGCCACAAAGTCAATTCCCTTGAGATCTTCACTGAACGCGACTACGGCGCGATCGACTGGATCGAAGCTAAGACCCTCCTTCGATGGCAACAGCCGGTAATTGCGCTGTGATGGGGAAATGCTGAATGAGTAGTTTCCCTCCTCATCAGTGGTTGCTACCAGGACCGTTCCCCTCGGGCTAATCAACACTACCACGACGTTTGGGATTCCTTTGTTGTCCGCGTCCTTCACGCGGCCGGAGATCTTTACCGTCGCTCGCAGACGAGCCGCAGCCTGCGCCAGCGCTTCTGCTTCAGTTGGTGTCGGCGCCGGTGAAGCAGGTGTTGGCGTTGGTTCGGCGGTCGCTTGTTTTGAGTCATCCGAATTCTTAGCCGTCTCTGCAGGTTTTTCCGGCGAGGGTGTTACGACAGCCTCAGGAGACGGAGTCGGAACAGACGCAGCAGTGTCCGTTTGAGTAGGCGAAGCGATCGGTTCCGGTGAAGCGGAAGCTGCCGCAGTTTCAGTAGTGGCGCCAGCAGGATTGCTGGCCACCGTTGTTGCCTCGGGCGATGGGGAAGACGCAGCGCTAACGGAAACTGACCCGCTCAGTCGCTGGTCCAAGCCATCAAGTGAGCCGTTTACTTTGCGATAGAGCTGTTCAATTAGTTGCTTTCTTACCGGATCCGGCTCAGAAACGTAGCTCTTGATGTAATAATTCAGCGCTTCTTCTTTGCTGTCCGTCTGTTCAAGCGCTGCTCCGAGATGCCAAAGGGCGGCTCGCCAGGCGGGCGTTCCTTCCGGCAGAATCGTTGCCGCGCGTTTCAAATGCTCGATCGCCTCAACAGGTTTGTCCTGATTGAAGAGTGCCCAGCCGGAAAGGTCCTCAATCCTTCCCCGCAGAATGTTTGCGAGCACATTCCGCGGCGCTTCCGCAATGTTCGGCGTCCCACCTGAGGCAATGGCCCGCGCTCGCAAATCGTGATACTCGTCCGCTTGTACCGCCACGGTAACTGCGGGCGCCAACATTGCCGCGTCAACTCCGGATCTCGCAGCCTCGGCCAATTCATAAACGGCGTCGAAACCGATCCCCTTTCTAAGCAAGCGGGTGGCAGCGTAGAGCTGGCGATACGTGCGCATGTCGTCTTCTCCCGCAGCAAACTCTTTGGCGGCGGCGATGGTGGCCGCCTGGTCCGATTTCCCTTCTGATCCGGCAAGCGCCTGGCTAAAAGCGAGTAGAGCTTTGAGTGTCCTGGCATTGGCCGGACTGTCCGCTGCCGCAAACTGGAAAATGCTGGCACGACGTTCCGGCGCCAGGAGTTCAAGGAAGCTGGTCTCGCGCGCAAGCTTTCGACCGCCCAAACGTGTCTCGATTTGATCGTCTTTCAATACGAACGACTGTTGCAGCACCTCCGCAGCCTCTTCATAGAGTCCGGCCGAAGAGAGTACGCTCGCCAATTCGTAGTCAAGCGTCGGAAACTTTCCATACTGGCGTGCATAACGAATCGGGCGCTCGGCTTCAAGCGGTTGTTTGCGGGCCAACAGAGCTCTGGCCGCGGCAATTTGCGCCCACGTATAACGCGGCTCGACCTCGACCGCCTGCCGTGCCAGTTCCAGACTTCTTTCACTCTCGTCGTGCGCTGCAAACCAGTAAGCCGCACCCGTCAGCAATGGAAGGTTGCGAGGATCATCTTTCAACGCGGCTTCAAGCTCGGCGTTTCCTTCTTCACGCTTGCCGGTTTCCAGCAATGAAAGCACCAGGCCGGCCCGCGCCGCTTTATCGGTGGGGTCGGATTTTAATTGTTCGCGATACAGCGTGAGTGCTTCTTCAGGTTTGCCTGTCGCCCGGTTCAGGTCGGCCAGACTGCGCCGGGTGCCCTTTGAGTTCGGATCAAGTTCCAGTGTTCGCTTGTATTCTGCCATGGCCTCGTCAAGGCGGAGGGAAATGTGCAAGGCGACTGCAAGCGCCTGATGCGCTTCGGCCATTTCCGGCGCTAACTTTACCGCCTGGGCCGCAACGCGAGCGGCTTCTTCACCAACCTCGACTCGAAGGTAAAATGCGGCCAGGGGGAGGAGCCGTTTTGCGTCGTTGCCGAATCTGGTCTCAATATTCTGTGCGGCTTTGAAGGCAGCAGCACGCTCGCCGCTTAGGTAAAGATTCAAAGGAATCTCGGCGATGACACCCGAGAAGAGTTTGTCCGACATATTGGTCGGCGCCTGGTCAATAGCCAGGAAAAGCTGATCCGTGCCGCCGGCAATATCCCCGCTCCTGAGTTTTTGATCGCCAAGAGCAGCATAAGCGCTGATCAGTAGTTCGTTTGCGTGGGCCCGCACCTTTGACCGCGAGTGAGTCGCCAAAAACTCCTTCAACTTCGCCACGCGCGCTTCGAACGGAAGGGTCAAAGTCAATTCGACTTCCTCCGCTTCCGCCTCATCGTCCGCAGCTGAGTTAACTTTGCGCAACGATGATTTAGCTGGAGTGACGATGTCCGGTGTGTTTCTCGATCCAGACTTGACTGATCTGGCCCGTGTCGCTGCGGGAGGTGCGGCCTCAGAGGGCGGCGTTGTGGTCACGGAACTGGCTTCGGGAGATGCCGTTACCACCGGCGAAACGTCGGGCACAGGCGTCGGCTCGGAACTACTGCTAACAGCAGCAACAGCGGCAGGCGCTTCAAAGTCTTGCAGGCTCATACCCGCTTTCCGGGCCAGGACGCCCACAAAATGGTCCACGCCGGTCTTGAGCGCATCACCAAAATTGCCGGCGGCAATTGAGCTGCGCATACGTTGACTCATTTCGCCCAGCACACCATCCGGCAGATCTCCCTGAACGGATCTGCTGAACTGAGTAAAGGCAGTTTTGTCGTTAACAGATACAACCAGCAACAAACTCTTCATTACCGTGGTCCTTGAACCGACATCCCAATCATGTGCCAGCTGTCTCGAGAAATCGAAAATATCCTGACCCGCTGTGCTTTCAACCAGAGCGAGATGGAAATCGATTTGGTTGCGTTGTTTTAAGTTTTCGAGCAGATTCTCAAGACGCTGCTTTGTCGGCTCGTCCAGAACACCAGCCAGATCGCTCACATGACTTGAGGGCGCCGGCAGCTGCGATTTGGTCTGAGCGGAAGGACGAATGCTGGTGGAAGTAACGAAGAGGACAACGGTCAGAACAACCACTGTTAACTGCCGCTTCCGCCGGTCTTTTAAGCTCATTCTGGATCTCATTAGACGTTGTTGGTGTGAATGCGCGGGGGAGCGCTTTCGGATGTCCTGATGTGCATGAACTAATGGGAGATTCGCGCCTCATGATAACATCGCGACGCAGTGAGCGGCGAGCCCCGTAACGCAAGCCGTTAGCTTGCGCTCGATGCTGAATAAACTCAACTCTCCGTAAGCTGTCGCTTGCACTCGAAAATTGAATAAACTTATCACAACGCAAGTTAACAGCTTGCGTTACCCGGTTGGGATTTCTAGTCAGTTCGTGTGATTTAGTCGAGCTTTCAGGAGTAGATGTTGAGCGAACTCGATGAAGCGTGGGCGCTGGCGCTGGCGGAAGCTGAGCAACGGGCTCGAGTTGCGGGCCGCCACGATCTGGCTGAATATCTTGCGCTGCGAAATTCGAACGACCTGCTGCGCAAGACGGGTATCGAGTGGTTGCTCTCAACGTTTGCGGACCTGGCGGGTCAGGCAAACCGCATTGGCTCGGCGATTCAGATGGAAAGCATTGATGGCCACCGCTTTCATATTAGTTCGGCGACCATGGTAGGACGTCTTTTAACCTTGAAAAGTGGGGTTCGCACGCTGTTCGTCGAAGCTGGCTGGCCTCGCACTCCGCGTGACGGGTTTGTAAGAGGTGGGGGGCTTGCCTGCGCCAACATTCGTCATCTCGGCATTCGCTCGGCCAGCCGGCAACTTCTGCTGCTCAAGTCGGCAACCGGCGCTCCGCGATGGAAACTTGCGGGCAGCCCGACGTCGCACATCGATGAGGCAACTATTCGCCATCACCTCAATATCCTTCTGGACCAAGAAGAATAGTAACGCAGGTGTTAACTTGCGTCCGGCGTCCCTGGCCTCAACCACCAGTAAAACCACCACCAAACGATTTCCGCACTCACTGCACGTTTTCGCATCGAACGATTTGCGCCGAAATTACCTGGTCAGACTTCATTAGGCCGGTTTTTCCGCGAAAATTCTCGCACCTAACTCCGCATCAGACTTGGGCATGGAGCTTGCCAAGAACAGCGCCAGAGGCGCAGCCGTAGCCACTTCCCCAGATCGGGCGCGCCAGGTTAACGGGCCACAGCCGGCGGCTTGGGCCGATGCGTGCCCCAAAAGAGAAATTTGTTTAGGAGAAAAAGCGATGCACCGACACACACTGAAGTTTTCAATTCTTGGAGCCGCATTCTTCGCCCTCTGCCTGCCAGTGTTGGCGACGGCTCAGGGTCGCTATCCAGATTACGGCAGATATCCGGATAACGGGCGATATCCGGATTACAGTCGCAATGGTCGCTACGATGAGCGCTACCTGAAAGATTCCATTCACCGGCTTGATAAACTGGCGAAGGATTTTCAGAAGGACCTGGATCGAGCGTTGGATCGCAGTCGCAGAAACGGCAGCCGGTCTGAGGATCAGTTGAACGCAGATGCTCGCGAATTTCGCAATGCGGCCGGTGATCTGAAGAGTAGATTTGGCAATGGGCGCGATCTCAATCGCAGCGCCAACGAAGCGCAAAGGGTGCTGGCAGCGGCGGATCGGATCGATCAGGCCCGACGATGGTTTTACAACGACGGCCGAACTGCTTCTGAATGGTCGCAAATTCAGCAGGAACTGCGGGTCATTTCCGACGCGTACGGCTCATCGGGTTATTACCGCAACGATCCGTATGGCCGCGATGACGACTATCGTCGCCAGCGTAATCGCAACGTCGACGACTGGATCCGCAAGATACCCTGGCCCCGGTAAGTTAATAATTGAAAGCCTCGCCTTGGACTGAGTGACCAGGGCGAGGTAATCCACGAAATCACACGAAAGTTCGTTCGTGTAATTTCGTGGATTATTTATTTCCGTGACAGAATAACCGGCATGCCAGGGACCCTCTTTGTTGTTTCAACGCCCATCGGTAATCTCGAGGACATCACGCTGCGGGCCGTGCGCGTGCTTGGCGAGGTGGATCTTATCGCTTGCGAAGACACTCGGCACACGCGCAAGCTGCTGAACCATTACGGGATCAAGAACCGGACCATCAGTTACCACGAACACAATGAGCGCGAACGCGCCGCCGAGCTGGTTGCATTGTTGCAGGAGGGGTCGAATATCGCATTGGTCACTGACGCCGGCACGCCGGGAATCAGCGATCCCGGTTTTCGACTGGTTCAGTTGGCTACGCATGCGGGATTGCCGGTCTCTAGTGTCCCCGGACCGACTGCGTTCGTGGCAGCATTGGCTGCATCGGGCCTGCCCGGCGATGAATTCCTGTTTGCCGGCTTTCTGCCGTCGCGTTCTTCAGCGCGTCGAGCCCGGCTTACGCGGTTAGCAGCGTTTCCCGCCACGTTGATCTTTTATGAAGCACCACATCGCATCGCGCAAACTCTGAAAGACATGAGCGATGTGCTCGGAGCCCGGAGCGCGGTTGTCGCCCGCGAATTGACGAAGATCCACGAAGAAGTCGTACGAGGAACTTTAAGTGAGTTGGCAGCACACTTCAGCGCTGCGAAGGCCGCTCGCGGTGAGATGGTGATTATCGTCGATCGAAACCCGGTTGGCGGTCAGGGTGTGATAGAAGCAGCGCCCGAAAGTCTGGCTTCGCTTGTTGCCGGTTTTGAGAAGCAGGGCCTGGATTCTCGCGCCGCGCTTAAACAAGCGGCAAAGAGACTGGGAATGTCGCGCGACGAGGCCTACCGAAGATTGGTCGCGGAGCGCAAGAGTCCACGTTGAAGAAACTAGCCACAGATTAGCGCTGATTACACAGCGCGGCCGGGCGCCGCAACCCAAACCAAAACCAAAAGACGATCCACGAAATTACACGAAGTAACACTAAGAAATATTCGCGTTACTTCGTGTGGATGGGTTCGTGTCTTTTCGTGGATCAATTGTCTTGCTTACAAAACCTGGTCAATAAAACAAGAAGTTGCGCGTTTATACGTTCATATTCTGATCCGTTTCATCCGCGTTAATCTGTGGCTGATTTACTAATCGCGAGTTAGCTCAGGTGGCAATTGCTTGTCGACTTTTGGACGAACCGGCAGGCTGGCAATCTCCCACATGGTCATGTAAATAGTTCGCGCCACCTTTTCCATCTTTGTATAGTCGATCTTGTCGGCCGAATCGCCCGGTTGGTGATAGTCCTCGTGCACCCCGTCAAAGTAGAAGATGATCGGCACTCCCTTTCGGGCATAGTTGAAGTGATCGCTGCGAAAGAAAAAGCGGTTGGGATCGCCGGGATCATCGTAACGATAATCGAAATTCAGATTAAGAAACGATTTATTCACGGTTTCGCTTAACGTGCCCAGCTCCGTGCTCATCATCTTTGATCCAATCACGTAAATGTCGTTCGGCCCGGAGAGATCTTTGTTTCGCGGATTGGTGTCGCCGGCTTTCTTACTTCTTCCGATCATGTCGATATTGAGTTGAGTGACGATCCTGTCAAGAGGAATTGTCGGATACTCTGTGAAGTAGCGCGAGCCCCACAGCCCCTTTTCCTCGCCTGCATGCCAGACAAAAAGCACTGATCGTTTTGGCCGGACACTGGCGTGCGCCAGAGCCTCGGCCATGGCAAGCAGCGCTGTTGTTCCCGAACCGTCGTCATCGGCCCCGTTGTAGATCCAATCGCCTTTTTGAATAGCATTCACCCCGATGTGGTCGTAATGAGCGCCGAGGGCAACATATTCGTCTTTCAATACCGGATCGCTGCCTTCCCAGACGGCGACTACGTTCTGCGTGCCCACCGTCTCGTTCTTGACGACGACGTTGATGGAGAGTTTTTTGTCGGCGCTTAGCAGAAACGAATCCGGCACGTCGCCGCCGCTGAAGATCCGCTCGAAGAGCGTCGTGGCGCCCAGCTTCTCTCCCTGGAAGAGCGCATTAGCAAGGTCGGGCGAAATCGTAATCGAGGGAATTCGCGCGGCTGTCTGTGTTTGAAACTTCTCGACCACTGTGCTTCCCCGCTCGAGCGTTCGCTGTCGATTCCGGTTCCAGTTGGCGAGGTACTGAAAGTCGGGCACGTAGACAATACCGGCGACCCCGGCCTTAGTGGCATAGTCAGCAGCGCTCAGCCAACCTTCACCCGGTTTGCCTTCCAGATTCGCGCGCGAAAGTCCGCGCGGGAAGCTGTTGGGACTGCCAAAAATGATGGCAATCTTCCCCCGGGCATCGATGTCTTTATACGCATCGATGTTCCTGGATTTGATTAGCCAACCATTGCCGGCAAAAACAAGCTGGCCATCGGCGGAGCCCGGAACGGAGGACGGGATGTAATCGTCCCCCAGCGTCAGGGCGCGGCCATTAACCTCGACCCGCGTTTGCTCCGCATCAACACGATCACGTCGCAAAGCAATATGCTGTAGGTAGCTGCCGGCATCACCGGCCGGCTTGAAGCCCCAACGCGAGAGATTCATCGCCAGAAACTTTGCTGTAGTATCAAGCCCTCTCGATGGCGTATCGCGTCCTTCCATTTCGTCGGAGGCAATGAACGACAAGTAGTCTCGCAACTGCGCTGCCGCAATTACATCGGCGCCTCTTTGGGTGGCGACAGAAACGGGCGGAGTCTTCCCGCCTTTGGCATTCTTTCGTTGCGCGTGGGAAGGGGGAAACTGAAATAAAAACGTCCCTGCCAAAAGCAGGGTGATTAGGAATCTTCGCATTCTTTCTCCCTGATAGGTCATTCTCAAATCCGCAGATTACGCAGCGCAGCAGAGCCGCAACCAAAACCTAAGATATGATCCACGAAATCACACGAAATAAATCGAGGAACTTTCGTGTCAGTTGTTTTTCGGTTCGTGTAATTTCGTGGATCGATTTGTTTACTCGCCAAAAAAACCT
>Ga0137403_10001459_pt1 | contig 29724 bp, 31 predicted proteins | sample CZOMad2_1_16fung_FD_122057 | JGI IMG/M metagenome (GOLD analysis project Ga0137403, IMG submission 122057) | Vadose zone soil fungal communities from Angelo Coast Range Reserve, California, USA - CZOMad2_1_16fungal (Hybrid Assembly) | ecosystem: Environmental > Terrestrial > Soil > Vadose zone... | reverse complement strand
CCGGTGACCAGGGCTCGCATCAGCGAGTCATAGCACGGCGCTTAGCTTTGCCTGCCGACGGGCATGTTTTCATTGAGGACAAACCGAAAGGGGCTCACGAGATGAGAAAGGCAATTCCGATCCTCGTCCTGGCCGCCGTGTGCGCGGCGCCGGTGGCGGCTGCGCCGCCCACTCTGACGCTGAAGGCGGCGACGACGGTGGTCGCCTACGGCGGCTCGACCTCGCTCTCCGGCGTTCTGTCGACACAGAAAGTCGGCCAGGCTATCGATATCCAGGCACAGGACTGCGGCCAGACCGCGTTCAAGAAGGTCGCAACCGCGACCACGACCACCGCTGGGGCATTCTCTTCTGCCCCCAAGCCGACCCTGAACACGAGCTACCAGGCCAAGAACAAAGGGTCGACGAGCGCGATCGTGGCGGTCAAGGTGACGCCTCTGCTGAGTCTGCAGAAGCTCTCGCTCGGCAAGTTCAAGGTGTCAGCCACCGCCGCCCAGTCGTTCGTGGGCAAGTACGTCGTCTTCCAGCGGCTCCGCAATTCCAAGTGGGTGACGCTGAAGAAGGTGACGCTGGCGACCGTCGCGACGACGACGGCGCCGACCCAGGTCACCTCGTCGACATTCAAGATCAAGCTGCCCGCGAAGTTGCGTATCCGCTCGATTCTGCCGGCGACTCAGGCAGCGACCTGTTACCTGCCGGTCAAGAGCAAGGTGATCAGGAGCTAGTAGTAACCACACTCGCGGCCGCCGGGGCGGGTTCGCCCCGGCGGCTCCCTTTCCATCAGCTCGCGGCCGCGTGCTCCTTGCGCGTCGCCTGCGCGTAGCGCTCGGCGACCGCCGGCCAGTTGACGACGTTCCACCAGGCGTCGAGGTACTCAGGGCGGCGGTTCTGGTACTTCAGGTAGTACGAGTGCTCCCAGACGTCGATCCCGAGAATCGGCTCGTCGGACTGCATAATCGGCGAATCCTGATTGGGCGTCGAGTAGACGGCGAGATTGGTCCCGTCGTACACGAGCCAGGTCCAGCCTGAGCCGAAGCGGTTGATTCCCCCGTCGTTGACTGCCTTCTTCAGCTCGTCGAGGCTGCCGAAGACGTCGTCGATCGCGTCCGCGAGCGGACCTTCGGGCTCGCCGCCGCCGTCCGGGCCCATGATCTCCCAGAAGAACGAGTGGTTTGCGTGGCCGCCGGCGTTGTTCCGGACGACGGTTCGTATGTCCTCAGGGAGCTCGTCCAGGATCGTCAGGATTTGCTCGACCGAGCTGTCGGCGTACTCGGTTCCTTCGAGCGCTCCGTTCGCCTTGTCCACGTAGGCCTGATGGTGCTTGTCGTGGTGCAGGTGCATCGTCTGCTCGTCGATGTACGGCTCGAGCGCCGCGTAGTCGTACGGCAGCGGAGGAACTTCGAATGGCATACGTCCTCCTCCTTCCTCTCGACTAGAACCGAGGCTACCGCGTTCCGCGCATGTGGCGCGGGCTATGCTCGCGCGCGTCCGGAAACGAAAGGAGCCGACGTGGCGACGCTCGCCTTCAACCATGAGGAGATCACCCCACGGCAGCTGAAGCCCGAGCTGCTGGAGCTCGACGGTATCTCGCGCGAGAGCATCGAGGCGCACTACAAGCTCTACGAGGGCTACGTGAACAAGCGGAACGAGATCCTGGAGAAGCTCGGCTCCGTTGATCTCAGCGCGGCGAACCAGGTCTATTCCGAGCTTCGCGCGCTGAAGGTCGAGCTCTCGTTCGCGATCGGGGGGATCAAGAACCACGAGATCTACTTCGAGCATCTCGGGGGCGGCGGTGGCGCTCCGGACGGGCTGATCGGCAGGTTGATCGAGCGTGACTTCGGCTCCGTCGAGGACTGGGCCCGCGACTTGAAGGCGAGCGGCATGGCCGGACGCGGCTGGGCCTGGACCGCCTACGACTGGGACGAAAGCCGCCTCTTGAACTACGTCGGCGACGCCCAGAACACGTACCCGATCTGGAATGCGACCCCGCTCGTCGCGCTCGACGTCTACGAGCACGCGTACTTCATCGACTTCCAGACCGACCGCGGCTCCTACATCGACGCGTTCTTCGCCAACCTCGATTGGGCCGTCGTCAACGACTGGGTCAACCGGTACCAGATTCAGGTCTGAGTCTGGCTAGCCTGCGAGCCACTCGCGCAGCTCGGTGTGGCGCGTCAGCGCCTGGCCGTCCTCGAGCTCGGCGCGGAGCTCCCCGACGGTGCCGAACCGCTCCGCGATCACGTCGTGGTCGTGAATCGTCTCGAAGTTGAGCTGCCGCGAGAACAGGAAGTCTGCGTCGTCGAGCGCATAGGTCTCGAGCGTGCCGTGCAGCGCCAGGCGGACCGAGTCTTCGACGAACCGGGCGTGCGCATGGGCCTGCTCGACGACGTGGAGCTCGTCGGGCCGCTTGAGCAGCCCATAGACCGGGGCGCTCATCGAGCTCTCGACGATCTGGACGAGCTGCTCAGCGTTGACCGGCTCCACGGTGCCGACGTAGAGCGTCCCCCGGCCGCGCTGGTTATGTGTCGCGAGGGGGACGAGCTCGAGGATCCGCTCGATGTCTTCGCTGTCGAACCCTGCTTCTTCGAGCCGCTCGCGCGAGCTCTCGCGGACGAGCCCCTGCGCGCAGGGGCAGGCGTTGATTCCCGTGGCTTCGACGCCGACCACGCGCCGCGTTGCGCGCTCGGACGCGGCGGCGAGCCCGATCAGCGAGACGAGCTCCTGGGTCGGCAGGTCGGTCACCGGCGTCCGCCGCTCGAGCGGATACTGCGCGACGATCTTGACCTCCGCGCGCAGCGCGCTCTGCCGCTCGACGATCTGCGCGGCGATGTGGGCGGCGAGCTGCTCGACGAGCAGCGCCTCCTCGATCACGACCTCCTCGATCGCCTCCTCGAACAGCTCGGGGAAGCGCGACATGTGGACGCCCTTCTGCTTCGGGTCGAGGTCGACGGTGCAATCGATGTCCGCGGAGATCAGCTTCTCGCTCTCCCCGTAGCGGATCCGGATCGCCTTGCGCACGCCGCTGACGCCGGCGCGCGAGAGCCCGATTCGCACCTCGGGGGGCGATGCCTGAAGATCCTGGAGAAAATGAACTCCGTCGCTCATCGCGAAGCAACCGTAGCGAAGTGACCGAAAAGTCCACGTTCCCGCAGCTGGTCTCCCTCGCCGCCCACGACCTGCGGACGCCGTTGGCGACCGTCAGCGGCTTTGCAAAGACCTTGATCCGGACCGAGGCACTCGAGGACCCCGCGTCGCGGTACGTCGAGATCATCGAAGCGGCGGCCGGGCAGATGGTCGAGCTGCTCGACGAGCTCGGGCTGGCGGCGAGGATCGAGGCGGGCCGCTACCAGCCGAGCCTGCGGGAGGCGGACACCTTGGCGCTCGCGCGAGCGGCCGCCGCGACGCTCGGCGAGGAGCGGGTACGGGTCGGGGGAGAGGGCGGGGTCGTCCGCGTCGACCTCGAGGCGACGCAGCGGGCGATCACGGCCCAGGCGCAATGCGCCCTCCGGCATGGCGGCCTCGAACTCGTCGACGTCACCGCCACCGGCCCGGAGTTGACGATCGCGCCGATCACGCCGGCGTCCGCTCCGGTCGTGCTCGGCGAGGATCTGCGCGATCTCGGCGCGGCGGTGGCCGCGTTGCTCGTGCGCGCGCTCGGGGGCTCGGTGAGCGTCGAAGACGAGACGCTGCACGTGCGCCTGCCCGAGTGATGCTGCTCAACGTCGGCGACTACGAGCGCGAGGCCGAGCGCCTGCTCGACCCCGGCGCCTTCGGCTACTTCGCCGGCGGTGCGGGGGACGAGCTGACGCTGCGCGACAACGTCGAGGCGTTCTCGCGCTGGCAGTTTCGTCCACGCGTGCTCGTGGACGTCGGCGAGGTCACGACTGCGACGACCGTGCTCGGCCGAGAGATCTCGATGCCGCTGCTCGTGGCGCCGACGGCGTTCCAGCGGCTCGCGCATCCTGACGGCGAGGTTGCGACCGCCCGCGCCGCCGCGGAGGTGGGAACGGTCATGTGCCAGTCGACGCTCTCGAGCGTGACGCCGGCGGAGCTCGCCGCCGCGGCGCCCGGCACGAGGCTGTGGTTCCAGCTCTATTGGTCGAGCCACCGCGGCTTCACCGCCGATCTGCTTGCGGGGGTCGCCGAGGCAGGGTTCGAGGCCGTTGTCTTCACCGTCGATTTTCCGGCCGCCGGACGCCGTGAACGCGACCTGCACGCGGCCTTCACGCTGCCGGAGGATCTCGTGACGCCGAACATCCCGGGCTCGTTGCGGCGACGCGACTTCCACACCGCGCTCGGCGAGATCGTCGACCCGACGCTGACCTGGCGCGATCTCGAATGGCTGCGCGAGGCCTGTCCGTTGCCGATCCTGCTCAAGGGGATCCTCTCGGGCGAGGACGCGCTGCTCGCGGCCGAGCACGGGGCCGCAGGCGTGATCGTCTCGAACCACGGCGGCCGCCAGCTCGACGGAGTCGCCGCGGCCCTGGATGCGCTGCCCGAGGTGGTCGAAGCTGTCGGCGACGACGTCGAGGTGCTGCTCGACGGCGGCGTGCGCCGCGGCACCGACGTCTTGAAGGCGCTCGCGCTCGGCGCCCGGGCCGTGCTCGTCGGTCGACCGCCCGTCTGGGGCCTGGCCGTCGGCGGCCAACAAGGCGTCCGCGAAGTGCTGGAGCTGCTCCGAGCCGAGATCGCGCTCGGCCTGACGCATCTCGGCTGCCGCTCTCCCGCCGAGGTGACCCGTGCGCACGTTAGGCCCAAGTAACAATCTGTTACAAGGTTCGACCCGGCCCGAACAGACACTCAACGTCCCGCAAACCGCTCCGTTACGCGGACCGGCTCAAGTAACAGTCTGTTGCTAAGTCAGGGTTTCGGCACGTCGCGTGCGCCGTGGGAACGGAGCACCTCGGCCAGCTTCTCGTCGCCGTTTGCTTGGGCGGCGTCGAGCGGCGTGAACCCGCGACGCGTCGGGGCGTTCGGATCTGCGCCGTGTTCGAGCAGGATCGCCGCGACTTCGCGCTGGCCGGCCGCCGCGGCGCTGTTGAGCGGATGCACGCCGAGCTCGTTGTCGGCGAACGCGTTCACGTCCGCGTCGTGCTCGACGAGCAGCAGAGCCGTCTCGGGCCCGTCGAAGAAGGCCGCGTAGTGGAGGGCGGTGAAGTCGTCGTCCGAGCGTGCCTGCGCCAGCGCCGGGTCCACGGCCAGCAACTCGCGCAGGCGCTCTGCTCGGCCGAGCGACGCGGCCTCGAAGACGTCGAGCTCCGCCGTCTCCGCCAACCGGCGCGCGGTCTCGTCGTCGCCGCGGTAGAGCGCCTGCATGATCTCGCTCATTTCAGGAGCTTCGAAAGGCGCCGATCCTTGAGCACGCGGCCGCCGGTCTGGCAGTCGGGGCAGTAGTAGACCGTGTGCTCCTCGTAATCGACGCGGGCGATCGGCGTCCCGCAGACGTAGCAGGGCTCGGCCAGCTTCCTGTGGACGCGGTAGACGCGGTTGTCGGCCGCGCCGCGCTCGCGCAGCTCGAGGCCGCGCGAAAGCTCGGCGTCGATCGCCTCGGCCAGGCGCTGCACCTGTGCAGGGACCAGGTCCCCGGACAAGGCGTATGGAGACAGCTGCGCGTGATGGAGGATCTCGTTCGCCCACGCCCGGCCGATGCCGGCGATCGCGCGCTGGTCGCGAAGCAGCGAGTGGAGCCGCCGCGAGTCCGAAGCCAGGATCTCTCCGAGCGCGTCGGCGCCGAGCCCCAGTGCCTCCGGTCCGAGGTGCGCGAGTTCCTCCTCGGCGGCCTCGGGCGTCAGCAGCCAGACCCCGGCGCGTTTCTTCGAGCCGGCTTCCGTGAGCACGAGCTCGGCGCCGCCCTCGAAGCGCAGACGGAAGGCGGGCGACTTCGGCCCCTTCTCGCCGGGGGCGAGGTAGCGAAGCCGCCCAGCGGTCATCAGGTGCACGAGCAGGACGAGCTCCCCGTCCTCGGTCGGAAAGAGCAGCCGCTTGCCTCGCCGCTCCGCGCCCGCGAGCCGCCTGCCGTCGAGCGTCGAGAGGGGCGGCTCGAAGGTCTTCAGCGTCGCGATATGCGCCGGCCCGGCCTGCTCGATCGGAAAGGCGCGCACGGGCTCGTCCAAGGCGCGGCGCCACGCCTCCATCTCCGGTAGCTCAGGCACTTACGCTTCCGCCCTCATGGATCCGCTCAGCGTAGCCGTGCACCGGGGGCCGTTCGTGGAATCGATCCACCTTGTGCATGCGGTTGCCGTTCGGGACGGAGCCGTCGTTTCCGAGGCGGGCGACCGTGCCTTCGTGACCTCGCTGCGCTCCTCGGCGAAGCCTTTTCAGGCGCTGCCGCTCGTTCGCTCCCGGGACGACCTCGACGACGAGGACATCGCGATCGCATCGGCTTCGCACCGTGCCGAGCCGGAGCAGCTCGAGGCCGTCAGACGGCTGCTCGCGAAGGCCCCGGCGACCGAGGACGACCTCGAGGTCGGGCTCCAGGAGGGCCGTCCGCCGCAACCGATCTTCCACAACTGCTCCGGCAAGCACGCCGGCATGCTCGCGACGTGCCGGGCTCGCGGTTGGCAGACGGAGGGGTACCGGCTCGCCGGCCATCCGCTCCAGGACGAGATCCTGGCCGAGGTCGCAGCCGCCGCTGAGCTCGAGCCCGGCGAGCTGGAGACGGCAGTCGACGGCTGCGGCGTCGTTTGCTTCGCGCTCCCGCTAGAGCGGGTCGCATGCATGTTCTCGCGGCTCGAAAACCGCGAGGGAGGCGGCCGCGTCGCCGCCGCGATGCGGGCGCACCCGCAGCTCGTCGGCGGCGCCGGCCAGCCCGACACCGAGTTGATGCGGGCCTTGCCCGGCTGGATCGCGAAAATCGGCGCGGAAGGGCTCTTCTGCGCCGCCGGCCCCGGCGGGCTCGGCGTTGCCCTGAAGAGCCAGGACGGCGGCTACCGCGCGCTTCGCCCGGCGATCGCGGCCTTCCTCGCGCGTCTCGGCCATGAGCTCGACGACGGGTTCGAACACGTGCCGGTCCGGAACAGCCGCGGCGAGGATGTCGGAGAGCTCGCGGCTGAATGATTAGAGATTTTCTTCCAAACTGCGGCCTTCCGCGGTAACATCCCCGCGCGATCGCAGGGGGCCGGGGAGGGCGACGAGCCGGCTTCTTGTGTTGTGTAGGTCTAGCCCCCAAGTCCAACCAGCACGAGAATGCGGAGGTCGATGCGTCGATGCTCACCGTCGAAATCTCGCTCCCTGAGGTCGAAGAGCTCCAAAAGCTGGTACAGGAAGGCCTCGAGAAGGGCCTTCTCAACTACGACGAGATCGCCTCCGGGCTCGACGAGGTGGAGCTCAGCAAGGAGCAGGTCGAGGACTTCTACACCTACCTGATCGATCACGGCGTCGAGCTCGTCGAGGGTGAGACGCACAAGCACCCACCGCACGAGCAGCCGAACCTCGCCGAGGAAGAGATCAAGACACCGAAGCTCGACCTGACCGTCGAGCCGTCCCTGGACTCACTCAGGCTCTACCTGCGCGAGATCGGGAAGGTGCCGCTGCTGACCGCCGACCAGGAGGTCTATCTGGCGAAGCGGATCGAGCGCGGCGACATGTCCGCGAAGACGCAGATGATCGAGGCGAACCTTCGCCTCGTCGTCTCGATCGCGAAGTCGTATCTCGGCCGCGGCCTCAGCTTCCTCGATCTGATTCAGGAGGGCTCGCTCGGCCTGATCCGGGCGGTCGAGAAGTTCGACTACCGCAAGGGCTACAAGTTCTCGACCTACGCGACCTGGTGGATCCGCCAGGCCGTCACCCGGGCGATCGCGGACAAGGCGCGGACGATCCGGATCCCGGTGCACATGGTCGAGAAGCTGAACAAGGTCGTGCACATCGAGCGCCAGCTCGTCCAGCGGCTCGGACGCGAGCCCCGGCCCGACGAGATCGCCGTCGAGCTCGAGATAACGACGGGCGAGGTACGGGAGATCCTGCGGATGGCGCAGCATCCGGTCTCACTGGAGAAGCCGATCGGCGAGGAGGAGGACTCCGAGCTCGGCGATTTCGTCGAGGACGATCAGGTCGAATCGCCGGACGAGCACGCCTCGCTGTCGCTTCGGCGCGAGGACATCGAGCATGCCCTGGCGTCGCTGCCCGAGCGCGAGCGCAAGGTGATCGAGCTGCGATTCGGGCTCACCGGCGGCCAGCCGTGCACGCTCGAGGAGGTCGGCAAGGCCTTCGGCGTCACCCGCGAGCGCATCCGTCAGATCGAGAACAACACCCTCAAGAAGCTGGAGTCCTTGCCGGAGGCGCAAGGCCTCAAGGACTGCGTGTAGGACAGGGCGGTTCGTACTGGCGGTGCCAACCGGAAGTAGACGGACGCCCGAGCAAAGCCCGGACGTCCTTTAGGTCGGCATCGCAAGCGACGCCTTAGGGACTGCCTCTAACGCGCGGGAGTGAAGACCGGCGTCTCGGCCTTCACCGAGATCGTTCGGCCATCGGTGAGGTAGCCGGGGCGCGGCGTCCGGAAGCTGAGCGTCCAGGGCCCTCGACCACGAACGGGGAGGACCACGCTGACCCGTTTCCGGGGCATCACGACGACCTGCCGGTGCAGATGCGGCGCGCGGAGCCGGAGAACGGTCCGTTGCGTGCCGCTCGGTAGCGACAGCTCGAGCCGGAGCGAGCCGCGAACACGTGTGCCGTACGCCGGCCAGACCTTGATCGTTCCAGCCCGGGCGAGCCAGCGGTCGTGGTAGAGGCCGCCGACGAAGAGCGCCAGCCTGGGCGTGCCGGCGGGGCGCCAGAGGTCGTAACCCTTGGCGCGAGCGACGAGCTGCGCGCCGCGCAGGCGCATGCGGACGGCGAAGTTCGAGATCAGGAGCGGCGCCCGCACGGTCCTTCCGTCGCTGACGAAGCGACCGTCGCGGGCGGGCCTGACGCGCCGGTTGCCGAAGGCGTCGAGCTCCGTCGCTTGCTCGAAGTAGAGGACGTCGTCGACGGAGCGGTTCCAGAACAGCTGCTCGAGCGAGCGGGCGTGCAGCGTCGCGGGTGTATGAATCAACAGGACGTGGCGTAGTCCCGAGTGGTCGACCCAGCTCGCATCGGCCGGCAGGAAGGCATTACGGACCGTATCCGCAGTGTTCCGGTCGAACGAGACCGACCCCGCGGACGCAGCCGCCGCCAGCGCGAGCGAGAACGCGAGCGCGTAGGTCGCGAGCCGTGGACGCCAGGCGATCGCGGCGGCCAGCACCGAGAGGAGACCAGCCACGACGGCGATCGCAAGCGAGCCGTTCGCGAGGCCAAACGAGTGCTCGAGCCGGAAGACCCCGAGCAGGAACGGCGAATCCTGCTTGTTGGTCGCGATGCTGTACGGCGCGAGCGGGATGCGGGCGGAGACGGCGAGCAGGACGACCGCGAGCAGGCAGGTCGCGAGCCGCGCGGGAAGTCCGCGCTTGAGGTAGAGGCCGAACCAGGGCAGCACCAGCGGCAGCAACCCCATGAAGTAGCGCTCTTGGAAGCGCGGCGAGCCGTTCGAGGCGTAGAGCGAGGTCTCAGCGAAGAGGATCAGCAGCAGGCCCGCGGTGACGCCGCCGAATGCCGCCTCCTCGCGAGAGCGAGGACGGCCGAGCGCGTAGGCGAACCCGATCAGGGCGCCGGGGATCAGCACCCAACCGGCGCAATAGACGAGCAGCATCGAGTCGGTTGCGATCCAGTGGACGATCGCGCCGGGGTCGACGTGCAGCTTGACGACGCTGTTGTAGTAGCCGAGCACCCGGCTGGGACCGACCGCGACCAGCGCGGCCAGCGGCGCGACGAAGATTCCCCAGGTGAGTCGGAAGTTCCCGAGCGCCCGCCGGATCGAGCCGCGCTCGACCGCGATCGCCCCCGCGACGAACACGATCGGCAGCAGCGCGTACTGGATCCGCGTCAAGGCCGTCAGGGCGGCGAGTACGACGAACGCGAGCTGTGCGCCGCGGCTCGGGCGCGAGAGCGCGCAGACGGCCGCGTAGAGCGTCGTCAGCACCAGCGGATACGCGAGCGGATCGGCGAGCACGAAGGAGACGAAGAAGAGATTCGGCGAGGCGACGGTGAGCGCCGCGGCCACGAGCGCAAGGCCGGCGCCGAGCCCGAGGCGCCGGCTCAGCAGATAGACCGGCACCGCCGCGAGCGACATCACGAGCGCGTTCTCCGCCTGCGTCAGCCGGTAGGCGAGCATCGGGTCGTGGAAGAGCCAGAACGGCGCGGCGGCCAGCGGCTCGAGCAGGGCGGGGAAGTGCGCCGGCGAGCTCCGGATCAGCGGCCGGCCGTGCTCGGCGAGCGACCGCGCGAGCGTCGCGTAGATGTACTCGTCGGGGAAGTAGAGCGGCGTCGCGTGCGCGAGCGCGACGACGAAACGGATCAGGAAGCTGGCGCCGACGATGCCGGTGAGCACGAGCCGCGCCGGGATCGCCGAGATCCACGCCAGCCCGAGCGGCAGTCGCAACGCCTCGGTCCGCGGGGCCCTGAAATCGATCGCCACGGACTGCTCATCGGCAAACGCGAGCCATCCCTTAATCGAGTGACTACGGCGGCGCTACGAGGTCGCGCCGTCGGCGCCGTTCGCGCGCTCGGCCGGCACGAAGAGGCGGCAATGCGGGCATTTGAAACCCTCGTGGCGCGAGCCTTCGGCGAGCAGTTCGCCGTCGAAAGGCTTCTTGCAGTGAGGACAGACGGTTGCCCGGTCTTGCACCTTGCTCATAGAACTCGAAAGTAGCAAGAAGGGATTCGCGGCAAGGGATCGACAGGCTGTCGTTTCTGGTCCATAGTGAGTCTTCGATCTCTGCGGCCATGAGACTCGATCCAAACACCCATGCGTACGTGATGGCGACGGCGTTTTTCACGTCGATCTGCTTCGCAATCGCCGCGATGAGCGTGATCGGACTCGCGATCCACCTCTTCGTTCCCGGCGCCAGCTAGCAGCCCGACCGGCAACGTCGCCGATGCTCCCTGGTCCGCGATCACGCGGCGCCAGAAGTCCACGCTCGCCCTTGTCAAGGCTGCCAGCCTTGCCTACGGCCGATCGCGGCCTCTGGCTTGGTGCTCGCGACCCAGGAAGCGGGCAACGTCACCGGCCGGGCCGCCGCAGTCGCCAAAGCGTCCTCTTCGGGGCCTCTCCATGGGGCGCTGTCGCGCGGACCTCCTTATGCGAGGATCGTCAGGCAAATCGCCGGCGGAAAAGGGGAGCGAGCCATGGTCAAGATCACCGACAAGACCGACTACAGCCGCTTCGCGCGGCCAACGAGCGAAGACGAGGGTATGTGGCTCGACCACGTCGAGGTTCACCTCGTCACCCACCCGGTCGGGCAGGTCAAAGAGATGCACACCCACGACCCGCCGCAGGACCACGTGATCGTGATCCGTACCGGCCGGATGCGCTGGACGGTCGAGGATCAGAGCCTCGACGCCGGGCCGGGCGACGTGATCGTCACGCCGGCGGGGACCCCGCACTCCTATGAAGTCCTCGGCGACGAGCCGGCGCGCGTCGTCTGCGTCGACTCACCCCCGCTGCCCAAGCCCCAGGCTTAGCAGTGAGCGCCACGAGGAAGCTGACGATCGTCGGGCTTGGCGGCTCGCTGGCGAGGATCTCGAAGAGCAGGGCCGCCTTGCGCAAGGCGCTTGAAGGAGCCGAGGCCGCAGGAGCCCAGACGGTGCTGCTCGATCTCCGCGAGCTCGACCTGCCCATGTACAACCCCGACGACGACAAGCCGGGCGAGGCGGCGACGAGGGTGATCGAGTCCTGTTATGCAGCGGACGGGTTGATCTGGAGCAGCCCGCTCTACCAGGGAACGATCTCCGGTGCGCTCAAGAACGCGCTCGACTGGCTGCACCTGCTCGGTCCTCGGGAGCCTTCGTATCTGCACGACAAGGTGATCGGGCTGATCAGCGCCGCCGGCGGGACTCAGGGACTACAGGCGATCAACACGATGGAGTTCGCCACCCGGGCGCTCCGCGGCTGGGCTGTCCCCTACGTCGTCCCCGTCGCGTCGGCCGCAAGTGTCTTCGACGCCGAGGGCCGGATCCAGGATCAAGCGGTGGGCCTTCAACTGGAGACGCTCGGTCAGGAGGTCGTGCGCGTCGCGGAGCGGTTCGCGACGCACGAGTCACCCGACCACCAAGCCGAATGCGACTACGCCGCCGCGCGGGTCGCAGCAGCCGTCTAGTAAAAGCGTTTGCAAATTGGATATCTGGGGTACGAGCCCGCCGTGCGGAAGCGGCCCCTCGCGTACTTGGCAGCGTTGCTGGCCGCGGCACTCGTCGTCGGAGGCGCGGCCGCCGGGCCGAAGCCGGGCGGCGGCAAGGCACCCTCTTTCGGCTCTGACGTCGTCCTACCCGGTGGCCAGGGCGGGGAGCCCTCGCTCGCGATCGACACCTCTCCCACTGCCGGTCGCGGCAACATCTACGTCGGCGCGATCGGCGACTCGAACGGGCCGCTCGAGTGGCATTCGTACAACGGCGGCAAGACCTGGTCGCAGCCGGTCCCGTTCGATCTGAACGGCCCGCTGCGCGGCGGAGACGACGACATCGCTGTCAATACGAACGGCAATCTGCTTGCGGCCGATCTCAACGTCAGTTGGGCCTCGGTGCAGATCTCGACCGACCATGGCCAAAGCTTCGACGCCGGCACACAGACGGCGCCCGAGGACGACCGGCCGTGGCTGACCGCCGCAGGCCAGAACGTCTACGTCTTCTACCACGACTTCGTCGCCGAGGCACCCGTCGTGTGCACGTCCTTCGACGGAGGTCACACCTTCCCGGCCTGCAACCAGGCCTTCGGCGCCGATCCATCTGTCACGAACTGCGCCGAGAACACCGTCCCGGCGCGCGCGCTGACGGTCGACCCCACGAACTTTGCGCTGAGCTTCCTCTACTCGTGCTCGACCGCAGCGGAGAACGCGCAGCATCCGCCCTACGGGCCGCTCCATGACTACTACCTGGCTCAGTCGCTCGACGGCGGGCTGACCTGGACCACCTATCCCGTCTTCCAAGCGGACACCTCGAACGGCAAGGCGCCCAACTACGCCAACATCTTCGGGACGCTCGCAGTCGACTCGGCGGGCAACTACTACGCGCTCTTCGCCGGGACCGCCGACGACGGCACCCCGATTGCGAACCCATACCACGTCTACCTCGAGGTCTCGAAGGATCACGGGCACACGTGGAGCAGGCCGATCCAGGTCGACCACGACGCCAACGGCGCCGGAACGCACGTGCTGCCGCATCTCGCTGTGACCGCGCCGGGGAACGTGGACGTCGTCTGGTACGGGACGACCGCGACCGGCGAGCCAAACGGCGTCTGCGGGTCGCTCCTCTTGCAATCACCCTGCAACAACGGCTTCCCCGACTACACGGACCCAAAGGCTCCCGCCTGGAACGTCTACCTCGCCCAGTCGACGAACGTGCTCTCGGCGGCACCGACGTTCAGGCAGGTCGTCGCCAACCCGACCGCGACGCACTACGGCGAGATCTGCACAAACGGCCTCGTCTGCGGTTCCTCCGACCGCTCGCTGCTCGACTTCATCAGCGTCGGCGTCGACTGCAACGGCTTCGCGCACATCGCCTACGGCGGCAATACGAAACAGCAGGAGGCGGCCGGCCAGACGTTCGTGCACGTCGCGAACCAGACCGGCGGAACCGCGCTCGCCCCTCCGGCCGCCTGCGCGGCCCCGGTCCCCTAGTCCGCTTTCACGTCTTCGTTCGTCCGCGTATCCTCCCGCGCTGAGACCGAGAGGAGGAACCGATGGCAGGCGAGCCGGCGACCGAAGCCACACTCAACCCGGAAGCGACCCAGGCCTTCCAGGAGGGGCTGCGCGGACCGGTTCTGCGACCCGGCGATCCGGGCTACGACGATGCCCGCGCGCTCTGGAACGGGTTGATCGACCGTCGACCGGCGCTGATCGTGCAATGCAGCGGCGCAGCCGATGTCGTCGACGCCGTCAACTTCGCGCGCGAGCAGAACCTGCTCGTCTCGATCAAGGGCGGCGGCCACAACGTCGCCGGCAACGCAGTCAACGACGGCGGCCTGGTGATCGATCTCTCGCAGATGCGCGGCGTCCACGTCGATCCTTCGACGCAGACGGTGCGGGCACAGGGAGGCGCGACCTGGGGCGACACGGATCGGGAGGCGCAGCTCTTCGGACTCGCTGTGCCCGGCGGGGTCGTCTCGACGACCGGAATCGCCGGCCTGACCCTGCACGGAGGGGTCGGCCACCTGCGCCGCAAGCTCGGGCTCTCGATCGACAGCCTCCGCTCGGTCGACATCGTCACCGCAGACGGTCAATTGCGAAAGGCGAGCGCAACCGAGAACGAGGACCTCTTCTGGGCCGTACGCGGCGCGGGCAGCAACTTCGGAGTCGTCACGTCGTTCGAGTTCCAGGCGCACCCGGTTGGCCCGATGGTGATGGTCGGCGCGGTCTTCTACCCGCAGGAGGAGGCGAGGGCAATCGTGCCCGCGTGGCGCGACTACGTGGTCTCGGCGCCCGAGGAGCTGAGCTCGATCGCGCTGTTCTGGAACGTTCCACCGCACGAGCCGTTTCCGCCCGAGCTCCACGGCAAGCCCGTCGTGGTCGTCGCCGGCGCTTACTCGGGATCGGTCGAAGACGGCGAGCCGGTCGTGCAGCCCTTGCGAGAGCTGGCGGAGCCGCTGATCGACCTGAGCGGCCCGTGGCCCTGGCTCGGCCTGCAGAGCGGTTTCGATGCGCTCTATCCCAAGGGAGCGTTCTACTACTGGAAATCGCGGGCCTTCGGAGAGCTGCCTGACGAGGCGATCGACGAGATCGCCGACTGGGCCGAACGCCGGCCGACGCCGCTTACCGACATCGTCATCTGGCACCACGGTGGCGCCATGAGCGAAGTCGACGAGGACGCGACCGCCTATGCCGGGCGCGACGTGCCCTTCCTCGTGACCGGAGAAGCGAGCTGGGACGACCGTTCGCTAAACGACGAGGCGATTGCCTGGGGGCGGGATTTCTGGGCCGCGATGGGGCGCCACTCGACCGGGGGCGTCTACCTGAATTTCCCCGGACTGGGCGAGGAGAAGGAGGCGCTGGTCAGGGCGGGCTACGGAGCGAACTACGACCGGCTCGCGGAGCTGAAGGCGAAGTACGACCCGGAGAACCTCTTCCGGATGAACATGAACATCGCGCCCGCGGGCTGAGGTTAGGCTCGGTGCGCTTCCTCTTCGGCGGTCCGCTCGGCCGTCGGGAGAGCCTCGAGGCGCTCGTCCGGAATCGGCTCGCCGCTCTCGATCGAGAGGCCGTAGGTTCCGGCGGCAAGCCGGGCCTCGGCGCGCTCGAGCGCGGCGAGCTGCTCGCGTAGACCGTCTGCCAGACCTTCGTCGAGCTCGTCCTGGTAGAGATCGGACGCGAGGTTTCCCGGGTCGATGTCGTCGGCCTCCTCGCCCGTGTCCGTGTGGGCGAGCCCGCCCAGCGCACGCTCGATCCGCTCGCGTTCCTGGGCCAGCAGCTCTCCTGCCCGCTCGGGATCCATCACGCCGCCACGTTAGCGTTTGCCGGGCGCGGCCAGACGGCTCGAGCGCGCGGGATCGTCGTGGCGAGCGCAAGCAGGTAGATCCCGACGGCCGCGGCGATGATCATCGAGCTGGGCGGCAAGGTCGGGAACGCGTAGCTCAGCGTGAGCCCGATCCAGATCGAGCCGACGGAGAAGAGGGTGGAGAGGAGCAGGCCTCGGTAGGGATTCGCAGTCAGCCTGTGCGCGGCGCCGGCGGGGGCGGCGAGCAGGCCAAGCAGGAGCAGCGCCCCGACGGCCTGGGTTGCCTGGGCCGCGACGAGTCCGAGTAGCGCAAGGAACCCGAGCCCCAGCACGCGGACCGGCACGCCTTGGGCGGCGGCGACGGCGTTGTCGAGGGAGGCGAAGAGCAGCGGCCGAGCGATCGCGAGCAGGATGGCGCAGGCCAGAACTGCGAGGACGACGGAGGTTCGGACGTCCGCCGCGCTGAGGCCGAAGATCGAGCCGAACAGAACGCGCACGCCGGCCGTGCCGTTGCCGGCGCTGTCCTGCGTCGTGAAGATCGTCAGAAAGAGGACGCCGAGACCGAGCGTCCAGGCGAACAGCGAGCCGATGGTGACGTCGTCCGCGCGGGCTTTGTCGCCGAGGAGGCCCATGACGATGCCGCCGAGGATCGTCGCCGCGAAGACGCCGGCGAGGATGTTGAGGCCGAGAACCGCGGCCGCAAGACCTCCGGTGAAGGCGACGTGGCTGAGGGCATCGCCGGCGAAGACCTGGGCGCGGAGAACCACGAAGTAGCCGACCAGTCCACAGGCGAGCCCGACGAAGCTGCCCGCGATCAGCGCGTTGCGCATGAACTCATGCGCGAACATCAGGCGGCCCTCAGCGCGAGCCGCGCGGTCGCTCGTCGCCGCCTCCCCAGCGCGCGGCCGAGACGGACGAGGACGTAGAGGCCGAAGGAGAGCGAGGTGATGTAGAAGCCGACGGGGTAGATCGAGAAGTAGGCGAGCGCGAGCCCGAGCCAGGTAACGGCGAGCGCGAGCGCGACCGACAGGGCGATCCCGAGCGCGGGTCGCGCAGTCAGCTGGTGGGCGGTCGCGGCCGGCGTGACCAGCAGGGCGAAGACGAGCAGCGCCCCGGTGATCTGGCTCGTCTCCGCCACCGACAGGCCCAGCACGAGCAGGAAGCCGAAGCCGAGGGCGCTGACGGGAACCCCGCCCGCGCGGGCGACGTCGGCGTCGACGGATGCGAAGAAGAGCGGCCGAGCCGCGATCGCGACCAGCCCGACGGCGGCGGCCGCGACCGCGAGCAGCACGACGACCTGCTGCGTCGTGATCCCCAGGAAGGTGCCGAAGAGGAGCGAGTCGAGGCCGTTGAGGACGCCGTGGTAGAGGGTGACGAAGAGGAACCCGAGCGCGAGCGCGAGCGCCTGGAGCGCGCCGATCGCGGCCGACTCCGCGCTGAGGCTTCTGCGCGAGCCTGCGATCCCGGCCAGTGCGAGCGCTCCGAGTCCGCAGAAGCCGAAGTAGCCGACGGCCAGCGGCAGGCCGGCGAGGCTGGCGGCGGCGGCGCCGGGAAAGGCGATCACCGAGAGCGTGTGTCCGGCGAAAGTCTGCCGGCGCAGGACCATGAACCAGCCGGTGACGCCGGCCATGACGGCCACGATCGTCCCCGCTGCGAGCGCGTTGACCATGAAGGGGTACGTGAAGAGCTGTTGGACGTCGGTGAGCGGGTTCCAGGAGAGCCCCTGGAAGACGGCGGCCTCAGGCATGACGGTCGCCATGGACGAATGGGGCCTCGGGCTGACCGACGACGACGAGCCGGCTGTCGGAGGCATGGAGGACCTCGATCGGCGCGCCGTAGAGGCGGCTGAGCGTCTCGCTCGTGATCACCTCTTCGGGAGCGCCCTCGATCGCGCCGCCGCCGGCGAGGTAGATGACGCGGTCGAGGTAGCCGATGATCGGGTTGATGTCGTGCGCGACGAGCAGCACGGCGACCTGCTCCTCTTCGCAGATGCGGCGTACGAGCCCGGCGACCGCGGCCTGGTTGGTCAGGTCGAGGCTGTCGAGCGGCTCGTCGAGCAGCAGCAGCCTCGGCCGCCGGACCAGTGCCTGGGCGATCAGCAGGCGCTGCTGCTCGCCGCCGGAGAGCTCGCCGATCGGCCGGCGGGCATAAGTGGTGGCGCCGACGAGCTCGATCACCTCCGCGACGCGGGCCGCGTCTCGCTTGCGACTCGGGCTACCCGGGAGTGGGATCCCCCAGCGGGTCCCGTCCAGTCCGAGCTGGACGAGGTCGACGCCGCGGATCCGCGTGCCGCTGTCAAAGCCGTGCCGCTGGGGCAAGTAGCCGATCCGGCCCTTGGCGACGCCGGGTTGCCGCCCCAGGACCGACGCCGTTCCCGCGGCCAGCGGCAAGAGACCGAGGATCGCCTTGATCAGCGTCGACTTGCCGGCCCCGTTCGGCCCCAGCACGGCGACGAAGGCCGCCTCAGCGACCGTCAGCGAGACGTCGCTCCAGATCGTACGGCCACGGAGGCGCACGGCCGCGCCGTTGAACGTGACCGCCGCGCCCTTTCTCGACCCAGTGTCCGGTCTCAGCGAAGTGGCCATCGCGGTCATCGGCCCGTCGCCTGCGCGAGTGCGACGGCGAACTCCTGCAGTTGGCGCGACTGCCAATCCTGGAAGCTGGCGGACGCTGGCACCAGGGTCTCGGTGATCGTGGCGACCGGGATGCCGCGCTTGCGGGCGGCGTCCGTGATCCGCTTGACGTCGGGGGTGCTGTTCTGACTGTTGAAGACCCAGACCTTGATCTGCTTTTGTCCGATCTGGCGGTCGATCGTCGTCTTGTCCCCGGCGGTCGGCTCGGTGCCCTCGCTGATCGCCTTGAGGAACGTCGGCGGCGTCAAGACCTTCAGCCCGAGCGCTTGCGCGAGCGGGGCGAACATGCTCTCCGAGGCGCCGACGGGCACGCCGCTGTACTTGTGCCTGATCGTCGCGATCAGCTGCTTGTACTGGGCGAGCCCCTTCGCCTCGAGGCGCGTCTTCTGCTGTGCGAAGTAGCCGGAGTCCTCCGGGTCGAGCTTGTCGTAGTCGCGGACAATCGAGTCGATCATCAGCTGCACGTCCGGCGGCGAGTACCAGCGGTGGGGGTTGCCGCCGGGCTTGATTCCGACGAGATCGCCGACGTTGAGGACGATTCGTCCCGAGATGGGGTTCGCCGCGATCAGCTTGTCCGCCCAGGGGTCGTAGCCGATGCCGTTCACGACCACCATCCGCGCACCCGCGATCGTGCGCGCGTCGGCGGCGGTCGGCTCGTAGTCGTGCGGGTCGGTCGCGGGATTCGTGATCACGCTGTTGACCTGAACCCTGTTGCCGCCTAGCTGTGACGCGATGCTGCCCCAGAAGTTCTCCGCGGCGACCACCTGCAGGACGCCGGTCGGCGCTGCCGCACTCGACTTCGACTGGCCGCCGCAGCCCGCGCCGACCGGCACCACGGCGAGCAGCCCGACGGCCACAACCCTTCCTATTCCAGCCATACGCTAACAATACTCATTCTCTCTACTATTTGCATTCGAGAGGCGCTACCATTAGCGCCATGACCGCGCAGACCGATTCTTGGGCCGACGCGACGATCGCCTCGCTGCAGGCGAAGGGGCATCGAAACAGCGGCGCCCGCCGCGCCGTCGTCGAGTTGCTCGGGCGCCAGGATTGCTGCCTGACCGCCCAGGAGATCTTCGACCAGCTCCGAGCCGAGGGCCGCCGGGTCGGAATCGCGAGCGTCTACCGCGTGCTCGAGCAGCTGAGCAAGGACGGGTTCGTCCAGCGGATCGACATCGGCGCCGGCACGACCCGCTTCGAGCCGATCCACGCGGACGGAGAGCATCATCATCACCTCGTCTGCGACGACTGCGGCAAGGTCGAGGCCTTCGCCGACGACCAGCTCGAGCGCGCCCTGCACAAGGTCGAGGGCCGGACCGGCTATTCAGTCGCCGGCCACGACGTCGTCCTCCGGGGCGCTTGCAGGGACTGCGCCCCCGCGCGCTGACGGATCGAACCGACAGCCACTTAAGATCGAAGCCGTGGCGGACCGCCCGCTCACGCGAGGATCGGCTTCGCCGCTGCTCGGGCTGATCAGGCGGAGTCTCCGCGAGGCGATTCCGCAGCTTCGCCTCACCGACCCAGGCCTTGCCGCGCTGAGGCACGCCACACGTGCCGCGATTGTCATGCCCGCCGTCTTTGCCTTCGCCGACAAGGTGATCGGAGACCCGCAAACGGCGACGTTCGCTGCCTTCGGATCGTTCGCGATGCTGGTACTGGTCGACTTCACCGGTCCCATGCGCAGCCGGCTCGTCGCCTACCTGGGCCTTGCCGGCGCCGGCGCAGCGAACGTGGTCCTGGGGACGTTTTGTTCGCGGAACGCCTGGCTCGCCGCGGCAGCAATGGCCGTGGTCGGGTTCGCGATCCTCTTCTCCGGCGTGATCAACGGCTACTTCGCCGCGGCCGCGACCTCGGCGCTACTCACCTTCATCCTGCCGGTGACGCTGCCGGTCCCCTTCTCGGAGGTGCCGGCACGCCTGGAAGGCTGGGGCCTCGCGGCCGCGGCGGGAATTCTCGCGCAGATGCTGCTCTGGCCCGCCCGGCCCAGTGCCGGGTTCCAACGTCAAGCGGCGCGAGCCTGCGACGCCCTCGCCCAGCTCGCCGAAGCCGAAGGTGAGCGCGACCGTTCAGCGATCCCGTCCCGGCGACGGGAAGCTCAGAATGCGGTCAAGGGCCTCCTTCGAAGCTTCCGCGGCGCCCCACATCGACCGACCGGGCCGACAGGGCCGACCGCGGCGCTTGCCTCACTCGTCGACGAGCTCGACTGGCTCCTGTCGTTTCTGGCCCCTCCGGCTGATTTGACCCCGCTCGACGTCAGCGGCGAGGAAAACCCGGAGGTTCTGACCGCGACGGCCGGAGTTTTACGCGCGGCCGCGGCGACGCTGGCCGGCAGCGACGCGCGTCCGGACTTCCGCCGGCTCGACGAGGCGCGGGACGCCACGGTGGAGGAGCTCGCCCGACGAATCTCGGAAGCGCCCACGGCCATGGACGAGGAGCAGCTTGGGTCCGCCCTCGAGCCGACGTTCCGGATCCGCGCGATCTCGTATTCCGCACGGCAGGTTGCGGGCTACGCGCTTCTGGCCAGCGGAAAGGCGGCGCCGGACCTCGACGACATGGACGTCGCGGGAGGGGATTTCGTCACCCGGCCGGCGCGGGCGGCACTGCAGGCGACCGAGCTCGCGGTCGAGCACACCGGCGCCGGATCGGTTTGGCTTCGGAACAGCCTTCGCGGCGCGGCTGGACTGACGATCGCCGTCTACGTCGCTCAGCGGACGGGCCTTCAGCATTCCTTCTGGGTCGTGCTCGGGACGCTCTCGGTGCTGCGCTCGAACGCCCTCGGCACCGGCTGGTCGGTGCTCAGCGCGCTCGCCGGAACCGCGGTGGGGATCCTCGTCGGCGCAGGCCTCGTGATCGCGATCGGCACCCATGAAGTCGTTCTCTGGGGAGTGCTGCCGGTTGCGGTTCTGCTCGCAGCCTACGCTCCCCAGGCGATCTCGTTCGCCGCCGGCCAGGCCGGCTTCACGGTCGTTCTCTTCGTGCTCTTCAACATCATTCAGCCGACCGGCTGGAGGGTCGGGGTCGTTCGAATCGAGGACGTCGCGATCGGCTTCGCGATCAGCCTCGGGGTGGGACTGCTCTTCTGGCCGCGAGGCGCGGCTCAGTTGCTGCGCGACAATCTGGCTTCGGCCTACGGACGGAGCGCGGACTATGTTGCCGCCGCGGCCCGACAGGTGATCGATGGGCATGGCCAGGCCGCGTCGGCGGGACCGGCTCAGGCGGCCGCTGCCGCTGTCCACCAGCTCGACGACGCGTTCAGGCAGTACCTCGCCGAGCGGCATGCGGGACCTGCGAACCTGGAAAATGTCGGCGGCCTGGTTGCGGGTGCAGCACGGCTGCGTCGTGCCGCGCAGACACTCTCGGCTCTCGGTACGGATGACGACGCGGGGCTGGCGCCGTGCGGCGCGAACCTCAACGACGAGATTCAGGCCTTGCGGTCGTGGTACATCACGCTGGGCGATTCCTTCGCTCACTCCACGGAGATCCCGCCGCCGCATGTTCGCGACAGCCAAGGCCGTAGACGTCTGCTCGACTGCGTGCGCGTCGTCGTGGCGGGTGGCGACAGAACCAAGGTTCCGTCCGCGCTCAGGCTCTTGTGGGTGAGCCAGTACCTCGACAACCTCTGGCGGCTCGAATCCCATCTCGGAAGAACCGCCGCCGAGGCATTGACGTCTACGCGCGAACCGGCGGGCTGAGCCGCCGCCACGTCGCGCCTGCGATCAGCCCGAGGACCAGCGTCGGGACGATGTTCAGGAACCGGTAGACGAGCACCGCGGCGACGACCTCTGCGTTCGCGCCGCCGAAACCAACCAGCGCCGTCGTCAGCCCGACCTCGACGACGCCGAGCCCGCCTGGAGTGATCGGCAGCGAGCCGAGCAGCCGGGTGAGCGACCAGGCGGCGAACGCCTCGACGGCGCCGACCTCGCCCGCGGAAACGCCGAGGACGCGGAGCGAGACCAAAAAGAGAAGGAAGACCGTGAGCTGGCCGGCGAGCGTCGTCAGCGTCAGGGCGATCCAGCGGTGGCGAAGCAGGCCGACGGCTCTGTTGCGGAAACGGACGAATGAATCCGCCGTCCAACCGACGGGTCCTCGCCTGAAGATCCCTAGGACCCAGTTGGCCAGGCGAATCGTTTCCCGCCCGATGAAATGCGCCAGCTTCGGCGTCGCCAGCGCGCCTGTAAACGCCGCGATTGCGACCACGAAGACGGTCAGACCGATCACCGCCACGGACTGCAGGAGCGCGTTCTGCTCCCGCTTGAGCGTCAGCAGCGCGAGCGCCACGGCGGGAAAGCCGAGCAGAACGAGCTGGTTCCAGATCCCCGTCAGCGCGGTCGCCAAGCCGACCGATCCTCCGCCGAACCCCCAAGCGCGCAGGATTGCGTAGGCGAGACCAACGCCGACCGCGGCCCCGCCCGGTGCGATGTAGGTGGAGGCCGTCGATGCCTGGGTAAGCACGAACGCCCGTCGAAAGCCGAGGCCGGGGAGGGCAACCATCCACGGCGGCGCGAAGGTGACGAGGTTCAAAAGCGTCGCCGCGACGAGCGCTGCGATCTGCGGCCAGGACAGCTGCTTGACCACGGACCAGACCTCGCCGTAATTGGCAATCCGGGGCAGCACGAAGACGAAGGTCGCGGCGACAACCGCGATCCCGATCCCGATCACGATCAGCTGCCGTCGCCGCGACTTATGACGACTCGGCGGGCGAGGAGCTACGACGTCGTCGTGAAGACTCCCGTCGATCAGGTGAGTGCCGTCTTGCCTGCCGGCAGCAGGCCGGACTCTCGTGCAGCCCGGATCGCTTGGGCGACACGGGCCAGCCGGGCTCCCTGCGCCCGGGCGACGAGCCGCGTCTCTTCGTCGGGCCCGTCCACGCTGTGCCCGCTCGTGAACGAGGCGCCGTACGGGTTCCCGCCGCCGTTGAAGACCTCGTGGACGGTGTAGCCGAGAGGCAGAACGATTGCGCCCCAGTGGTACAGAGTGTTGTTGAGGGCGAGGATCGTCGACTCCTGCCCGCCGTGGCTGGTCTGGGAGGACGTGAACGACGTCGCGACCTTGTCGATCAGCTTTCCCTGCTGCCAGAGCTCACCGGCGAGGTCGAGGAACACCTTCAGCTGCGCGGCGACGTTCCCGAATCGCGTGGGCGTGCCGAAAGCCAACCCGTCCGCCCATTCGAGATCCTCGATCCGCGCGACGGGCCCCTCGTCCACCTCGGAGCGGTGGCGGCCCCAGTACTGGTCGGCCGAGATCCGCAGCTCCTCACTCAGCTCCGCGACGGGCCGAAGGCGCACCTCGGCGCCTTCGCCTTCCGCGCCCTCGGCGACTGCCCGCGCCATCCCACGCACGTTGCCGGTGGCGCTGTAGTAGATGACTGCTACTCGAACCTGAAGGTCTGGCCCCGCCTCGCTCACGGTCCCGTCTCGTGCGTCGAGATCGCGAAGAGAGCCTCGTCGCTGCTCGCGAGCACGGCGTCGACCGAGTGCGCCTGCATCCATTCCCGGACGACGCCGGCGAGGTCCGGTAGGCCGAAGACACGGTTGGCGTGCGCGCGAACGATCACACCGTCCGCCTCGACCTCGGCCACAACGGCCGCGCAGCCGAGCCACTCCCCGAGAGATGCACCCTGGGAGGCGGGCAGCTCGAAGAGAAGATCCGCGTGTACGCGGTCGGGAAGGCGGGCCTGGTCCGGGTCGTCGAGCTCACGTCGGCTGGCATGGAGAAACATACTGCGCCGAGGTTCGCGCGTCGGTCCGTCGGTGTCTTCGCGGCCACCACCAAGCCGGCCTGGGGGCAGGCTGGCATCCGCGATAGCGGTCATCTGGGGGCGTGGATGGTCGCTGGCGGGGCAGACAGCGAACGGCGTTCCCTCGACCATGGGCCGATGCAGAGGTCGGCCACAACGGCCTGGAGATCGCTCTGCACAAACGAAAGGACGATCATGACCCGCAGAAGACCCATTGCCTTCCTCGCGACCCTGACCGCGCTGCCCGTCACGGTGGTGGCGCTGGCCGGCTGTGGCGGCGGCGGGAGCAAGGCGGCGCCTGCACCCCCGAAGACGGCGAGCGGTAGCCCGGCCACGGTCGGTGTCGCGAACGTGGGACTCGGCAAGATCCTGGTCAACTCACAGGGCCGCACCCTCTACTTGTTCCAGAAGGACTCGGGCACGACGAGCGCGTGTACCGGCGCATGCGCCGTCAACTGGCCGCCGCTTCGAGCGAGCGGGAAGCCGACGCTCGGTAGCGGGGCGAATAGCTCGTTGGTCGCAACCACCACGCGCTCCGACGGAAAGCCGCAGGTCACCTACAACGGCCACCCGCTCTATCTCTTCAGCGGCGACGCGAAGGCCGGCGACACGAACGGGGAAGGCACCAGCGCTTTCGGCGGACTCTGGTACGCCGTCTCTCCCGCAGGGAATCAGGTCGTGGGCTCGGCGCCGAGCACTGGCTACTAACCAAGAAGCGGCGAGAGAATACGAGCAATCGACAGAGGAGGCGAGATGGGTTTCGACCAGTACCACGAGCCGGCCGCCGAGCTCAGCGCGGAGACGCGCACTTTCGCGCGGATGATTGCGTCACTGACGGAAGAAGCGGAGGCGATCGGCTGGTACGAGCAACGAATGGCGCTCGAGCCAGACCCTCAGGCGAAGGCGATCATGGCCAACGCGCAGGGCGAGGAGTTCAAGCACTTCGGGATGGATCTCGAGTTCCTGATCCGGCGAACGCCGAACTGGAGGATCGCGCTGCAGACAATTCTCTTCACCGAGGGCGACATCGTCGAGAGCGGTGAAGAGGCCGAGGAGGCGGAGAACCGGTAGCTCGGGCCTCAGCGGACGATGTCGAGCGCGAGGCGCGGCGAGCAGCCGCGCTCGACGAGGTCTGCGAGTGCGTGCCAGTCGACGAGGTCGGCGAAGGTCTCGGCAAGGATGCGGGGCAGGCCGAGGCGGCTTAGCTGCTCTGTGCGCCACTCGTGAATGAGCTGCTCCTCGTCTTCGGCGTTGGCGTTGTCCTCGAGATCGTAGGCGGGCAACAGCGTGGGTTCCATCGTTTTTTCCTCCTGGGCTTGTCTCACGATGCACGCGGAACGATCGCTGTCTCACTCCGTGCTGTCATCGGGGCCAGCAGCGATCTGTGCGTCCGGCTAGCCGAACTCTTCAGATTCCAGCTAGCCGCAATGCGGAAAAATGCTTCCGTTGCAAAGCTGATCGCATGCCGATTCGTTGCCTGATCGTCGATGACAATCGCCCGTACCTCGAGGCCGCGCGAGTTCTCCTCGAGCGGGAAGGCCTGACCGTCGCGGGTGTCGCGACGACCGGCAAGGAGGCTCTCCGTCAGGCCAAGGCGCTACACCCGGACGTCGTGTTGGTCGACATCTCGCTCGGAGAAGAGAACGGCTTCGACCTTGCGCGCCAACTTGTGGAAGACGGCGTCGGCGCGGACGCAACCGTGGTCATGATCTCGACGCGCGCGGAGGAGGACGTCGCCGATCTGCTCGCAGAGAGCCCGGCCGCGGGCTTCGTGCCCAAGGCGGAGTTGTCCGCGGCGGCGATTCGCCGGCTCGTCGACGGCCGTCTGCGTTGAGGTTTAGTGCACCCGTCCGCAAGTTCAGGCACGCGCCCGGCGGCGTCTCGCCGCCCGTGGCTGCGTCCTCAGTCGCCCCGATAGAACCACTATCGGGACTCCCTGCGTCCTTGCCACGAACGACGATCCATCCCCCGGATCACGCACCAAACTTACGGACGGGCGCACTACCGCGCGTCGAGGAAAGTGATCACGGCCAGAACCCGCCGCTGGTCGTCCTCGGTCGCCGGCAAACGCAGCTTCGTGAGGATGCTGTGCACGTGCTTCTCGACCGTCCCTTCCGTGATCCAGAGCTGGTGTGCAATGCCGGCATTCGAACGGCCCTCGGCCATCAGCGAGAGCACCTCGCGCTCGCGCGGGGAAAGAACGTCGAGCGGGTCCTCGGCGCGGCGGGCGGAGACCAGCTCCTTGACGAGCGCTGGATCGACGACCGACCCTCCCTTGACGATTCGCTCGACAGTCTCGATGAACTCGTCGACGTCCGTGACCCGGCTCTTCAGCAGGTAGCCCGTGCCCTCGCCGCCGGCCAGCAAGTCCGTCGCCTGCTCGACCTGGACATGAGCGGAAAGAACGAGGATCGCGGTTTCGGGGAACTCCTCCCGAATCTGGTGCGCGGCATCGAGACCTTCGTTCGCGTGGCCGGGTGGCATCCTGATGTCGACAATTGCAAGATCGGGTTGGTGCTCCCGAACGAGCGCCACCAGCCTCGGAGCGTCGTCGGCCTGGCCGACGATCTCGAAGCCGGATCGCTCGAGCAGGCCCGCCAGACCCTCGCGGAGGAGGACGTCGTCGTCGGCGAGGACAATCCGTTGGGGACGCTCGCTCACCCCTCGATTATGGGGTAGCGTGGCGCTATGAGCACGTCGGGCGGCTTGTTCGGCGCGCTTCGACGCTCGTTTGAGGTTGTCGCGTGTCTCGCGTGAGGGACCGCGTCCCGGTTCGGTCCCTGGCCGAGGAGCAAGCGGCGTTACGTCGCGTGGCGACGCTCGTGGCCGAAGGCGCGACTGCGGCCGAGGTGTTCGAAGCGGTGATCGCCGAGGTCGGCGCGCTGATTCCAGCGGACGCGGCGGCCCTGTCGCGCTACGAGACAGATGAGAGCGTCACCATCATCGGCGGCTGGAGCAGAACCAACGGCTACGTCGCCGTGGGGACGCGACATCCACTCGGGAGCGGCACCCTGGCGGGGCTGGTCTTCGAGACCTGCCGACCGGGACGGATCGACAGCTATGAAACCGCGTCCGGCTCGCTTGCGGGCGTCGTTCGCGACGAGATGGGTTGGCGATCCGCTGTGGGGGCGCCGATCATCGTCGAGGGACGCCTCTGGGGCGTTCTGGGGATCGGCTCGACCACCGAACGCGGATTGCCGCTCGACGCCGAGGAGCGCCTCGGCCAGTTCACAGAGCTCGTCGCGACCGCGATCGCCAACAGTCAAGCAAGGGAAGAGGTCGGGCGGCTCGCGGACGACCAGGCGGCGCTGCGACGGGTAGCTACCCGCGTCGCGGAGGGGGCTGCGCCCGCTGAGGTGTTCGCAGCGGTCAGCGCCGAGGTCGCTCGGCTGGTTCCTGCCGATGGCGCCGCTCTCACCCGCTTCGAGGCCGACGGAACCGTGACCGCGCTCGGCGGCTGGACGAGCAGCGGCGGCTACGTCTACGTGGGGGAGCGATATGCCCTCGAGGGGACCGTATCCGGCAAGGTCTTCGAGACCCGCCGGCCGGCCCGGATCGACGACTATTCGCAAGAGCCCGGCATGGCAGCTGCCGCGGGCCGGGAAATGGGGTGGCGCTCCTCGGTCGGTGCACCGATCACCGTCGAAGGCCGGCTGTGGGGGGTCTTGGCCGTCAGTTCGAGCACCGAGCGGCCCCTGCCGCTCGATACGGAGAGGCGCATGGTGGAGTTCACGGAGCTCGTCGCGACCGCGGTTGCGAATGCCGAGAGCCGCAAGGAGCTCGCTCGGATTGCGGACGAGCAGGCGGCCTTGCGGCGTGTGGCGACGTTGGTCGCGCGCGGCGTTTCTCCGAGCGAGGTCCTCGATGCCGTGGCCGCGGAGGTCGAGCAGCTGCTGGGTGCCGACTGGGCGGGCGTAAATCGCTGTGGGCCCGACGGCGCTGTCACCGTCGTTTCGTCTTCTGGCAGCCTGGCTTCAGACATCCCCGTCGGAGTGCGCGCAGCGCTTGACCAGTCGAGCCTTGTGGCTTCGGTCGTGGACACGGGCCGCCCCGCTCGGATCGAAAGCTTCGAGAATGTTTCAGGCGACTGGGCCGTCCGAGCGCGCAAGCTTGGCGTTCGCGCCGTGGTTGGAGCGCCGATCATGCTGGAAGGCCAGCTCTGGGGAGTGAGCATCGCGGCGTGGACGCAGGAGGGCACGGTGCCGGTTGCGGATGCCGAGCATCTCTTGGCCGGGTTCACGGAGCTCGTGGCGACGGCGATTGCAAACGCCGAGAGCCGCGAGGAGCTCGCGTCGCTCGCGGATGAGCAGGCGGCGCTTCGGCGAGTGGCGACGCTGGTGGCCGAGGGCGCGCGACCGGAAGACGTTTTTGCCGCGGTCAGTGACGAGGTTGCCCGGACGCTTGGTGTGCCGATCGCCGTGTTGCTTCGATACGACGCGGACGGGCTGGTCACCATACTGGCAAGCGCCGGCGCGGAAGTCGGAGCCGCCGGAAGTCGTCTGCCGATCGAGCGCCCGAGTCTCGTTGCCGCCGTCTTGGAGACGGGCCGCGCAGCACGGATGGATGACTTTTCGAAGGCTCGCGGCGCCGCTGCCGAGGCCGTCCGTTCCTCGGGCGTCCGCTGGGCAGTCGGCGTCCCGATAATCGTCGACGGAGCTTTGTGGGGGGTGATGATTGCGGGCTCGCGTGATCCGGAGGCCGTGTCCGGACAGACCGAAACCCGCCTCGCCAAGTTCACTCAGCTCCTGGCGACAGCGATTGCAAACGCGGAAAGTCGTGCCGAGCTCGACGCCTCGCGCGCGCGGATCGTTGCGACCGCCGACGCGACCCGGCGGCGGATCGAGCGCGACCTCCACGACGGCGCGCAGCAGCGGCTCGTCTCGCTTGCGCTCGAGGTCCGCGCGGTCCAGGCGTCGGTGCCGCCGGAGCTCGGCGAGCTCCGGGTGGAGCTTTCGCGGGTCGCCGAGGGACATGCGGATGTGCTGGAGGAGCTGCGTGAGATCGCGCAGGGAATCCACCCGGCTATCTTGGTCGACGACGGGCTCGGGCCGGCGCTCAGAATGCTCGCGCGGCGCTCGCCGATTCCGGTTGAGCTCGATCTGCAAGCCGAGAACCGGCTGTCCGAGCAGGTCGAGGTGGCGGCCTACTACGTCGTCTCCGAGGCGCTGGCCAACGTGGCCAAGCACGCCTGTGCGTCCGTCGCGCACGTAGCCATCGAGGCGGGCGACGAGATGCTTCGCGTCGCCGTCCGGGACAACGGTCTGGGCGGTGCTGACCCGGCCCTTGGCTCGGGGCTGCTCGGCCTGAAAGACCGCGCCGAGGCGATCGGCGGCAGGGTCTCGCTCGAGAGCCCGCCCGGCGCCGGAACGTCGTTGCTCGTTGAGTTGCCGGTCGACGGCGGCAACCGCTAGGTCGAAACCAGCGGCATGGAGGGCTGCTGCTGTCTGGTGGACAGCAGGTAGTCGGGATTCGGGGCGGTCGGGAGCGCGAACGGGGGCTGGCGGTGCAGACGCGGGGGTGCTGCGCGGCGACCGTTCCTGCACGTACCCGAATTGGAAGGGAGCCGCTCGACAATGTCCTTTGCGAACAAGATCCGAACACGTAGTCGAGGCAAGCTTGCGCTTGCCGCTCTCGTGGCCCTTGCCGTGACTGTCGCCCTCGCGGGCTGCGGAAGCAGCTCCTCGACGTCCGGTAGCAGCACGTCGAGCTCGAGCGACGCCGCGGCTGTTGGCCAAGCACCGCCCGAGTGGGCCGCCAACGCCGGCGCGTGGCCAGCCCACAACCACGACCTTGCCAACACGCGCGCCACCACCCAGACGCCGATCAACTCGAAGACGGTCTCGAAGCTGAAGGTCAAATGGA
>Ga0137403_10001458_pt1 | contig 29731 bp, 29 predicted proteins | sample CZOMad2_1_16fung_FD_122057 | JGI IMG/M metagenome (GOLD analysis project Ga0137403, IMG submission 122057) | Vadose zone soil fungal communities from Angelo Coast Range Reserve, California, USA - CZOMad2_1_16fungal (Hybrid Assembly) | ecosystem: Environmental > Terrestrial > Soil > Vadose zone... | reverse complement strand
CTAGGACGATTGCCGCGGATGCTGCTGGCAGCCCTGGGGGAAATTGACCCAGGGGTGCTTGCTCTCGCACCAGACCGCGTAGGTCGGGGACGGGAAGGCGGGATCGGCGAAATTACCGGCGGAGATGCCGATCGTGTCGGGCAAGGCCTCCGCATACCAGTAGACCGTGCTGCCGCAGACCGGACAGAAATAGTTGTCGATCCAGCGGCCGGCCGAGGATCCGCGGCGCCAGCAGGTGTTCTCGCCCGCGACCGCGATCAGCGCCGACTTCGGCCAGTAGGTGGAGACGCCGAACACGCTGCCCGTGCTCTTCTGGCATTCGAGGCAGCTGCAGGCGGCGACGTAATCCGGCTCGCCCTCAATGGTGACCGTCAGCTGCCCGCAGGAGCAGGCGGCGGTACGCGACATGATGGTGCTCCTCCCCGTTTCTTCCGGGGAGGGTGACCGAAGCGGCCGCCCCGAGGCAAGGGGCGATTGAACGGCTCAGGCCGCTGCGTGGATCCCTGCAGCGCACACGGCCTCGTCGACGGTACCGGCGAACTGCGCGAAGTTGGCCTCGAAGCGGCGCGCCACCTCAGCGGCGGTTTCGTCGTAGGCGCGCTTGTCGCCCCAGGCGTTACGCGGTTGCAGCACGTCGCGCGGCACGCCCGGGCAGGCCTCGGGCACTGCCAGGCCGAAGGCCGGATCGGGCCGCATCGGCACGCGCTCGAGCGCGCCGTCGAGCACCGCATGCACGAGGGCGCGCGTATGGGCGATGGAGATGCGTTCGCCCGTGCCATAGGCGCCGCCGCTCCAGCCGGTGTTGACCAGCCAGCAGCGCACGCCGCGCGCGGCGATGCGGTCGCGCAGCATGGCGGCGTAGACGGCGGGGTGGCGCGGCATGAAGGGGGCGCCGAAGCAGGTGGAGAAGGTGGCCTGCGGCTCGCGCACGCCCGCCTCGGTGCCCGCCACGCGCGCGGTGTAGCCGGAGAGGAAGTGGTACATGGCCTGCTCCGGTGTCAGCTGGCTCAGCGGCGGCAGCACGCCGAAGGCATCGGCCGTCAGCATGATCACGTTGTCCGGCAGGGCGCCGATGCCGGTCGGGCTGGCGTTCGGGATGAAGTCGATGGGGTAGGAGGCGCGCGTGTTTTCGGTCAGCGAGTCGTCGTCGAGGTCGAGCGCGCGCGCCTCGTTCATGACGACGTTCTCGAGGATGGTGCCGAAGCGGCCGGTGGTGGCGTAGATCTCCGGCTCGGCGGCGGGATCGAGGCGGATGACCTTGGCGTAGCACCCGCCCTCGAAGTTGAACACGGAATGGCTGCTCCAGCCATGCTCGTCGTCGCCGATGAGCGTGCGCCCGCGCTCGGCCGAGAGCGTGGTCTTGCCCGTGCCGGAAAGGCCGAAGAATATGGCGGTATCGCCGCCCGGCCCGATGTTGGCCGAGCTGTGCATGGGCAGCACGCCGCGCGGCGGCAGCAGGAAGTTCATCGCCGTGAAGACCGACTTCTTGATCTCGCCGGCGTAGGAGGTGCCGCCGATGAGCACGAGGCGGCGCGCGAAATCTAGCAAAATGAAGGCCTCCGAGTGCGTGCCGTCGCGCTCCGGGTCGGCCTTGAAGTCGGGCGCGTGGATGACGGTGAAGCGTGGCGCGAAACCGCGGCGCTCCTCGCGCGTCGGACGGATGAACATGTTGCGGGCGAAGAGGCTGTGCCAGGCATGCTCGGTGATGACGCGCACGGGCAGGCGGTAGTTCGGGTCGGCGCCGGCGAAGAGGTCCTGGACGAAGACGTCGCGGCCCCGCAGGTACGAGGCGACGCGCATCTGCAGCCCGTCGAACACGTCCTTGGCGATCGGACGATTGACCTCGCCCCACCATATGTCATCGGCGGTCGCGGGGTCCTGGACGATGAAACGATCGAGCGGGGAGCGGCCGGTGCGGGCGCCGGTGAGGGCGACGAGGGCGCCGCCGCCCGACAACCGTGCCTCGGTGCGCTGGAGAACCTGTTCGTAGAGCGCGGGCACGGCGAGATTCCAGTGCACGGTACCGAGGCCGGTCAGCCCTGCGGCCGAGAGCGCGAAACCTCTGCCCAACAATTCGGCCGCCATCGGTTCCAGCTTCATCGCTTCCTCCAGAAAAAGTGCGCGGGACTACGGACTTGCCGCAGCTCCGGCAAGCCAGCGCAATGCCGCCCCGGGAATTTGGGAGGAAAGAATAAGGCCTTCCCGTGTGGGATAGGCGTGACATGAAACGGCCGAAAAAAAGGCGCGACGATCTACAGCTTCGCCTCGAGCCACTCCTCGATGATCTTCCAGTCGCCGGCCTCGGTGCGCACCATCGCCACTTTATAGGGGCCGGTGTGGCCCTCGGATTCGATGCGACGCTTGCCTTCGATGATCACGAGGCCGCCTTCGATGCGGGTGCAGAGCCGGCTGTAGGCCGGGGCGGCATCCTGGGAGCTGCGCTCGGCGCCGCCGGAGAACCAGTGCTTCTGCAGGTCCGCCCAGCCGGCGCGACCGTACTCGAGCGTCTCGGCGCCGCCGTCCGGCAGCAGGCGGTGGAAGTGAACCGCGACCTTCTCATGGTAGTAGGCAATGAAGGCGAGATCGAAGCGCGCTTCCAGGCGCGCGAATTTCGTGAAGGCATTCAGCGCCGCGCGCTGGAGTGCGGCGGGGTCGGCGTCGGCCGACAGCATCGCCGTCTGCGACGACATGCCCGTCGGCACCGCGGCGTCCCCGTCGAAGCGTTTGGCACTCACGATCAGCCAGCCCGCGAGGATGCTGAACAGGATCGCCCAGGCGAAGAAGAAGCGGAAATTGAACATGGCCGGTCCCGCGGCCGCGCTGGCTGCCGAATGCCGTGCCAGTATCGGCCGGCGGCATTAAGGCATCGTTAGAGCAGGCCGGCGCGCAGGCATCCCGATGCCACACGCCGGCGGCGCGAACCCTGCTATTGATGACCGCGAGACCAGACGGAGATATGAGCCATGACTCCGAGCTCACTTCCCAAGGGCGTGACGCAGCTCGACGAGCTGGAAATCCTGGTCGTCGTCGACAACGAGACTGACACGCTGTCGAGCATCGACGAGGGCGTGCCGCAGATTCCCGAGGTCGCTCACCGCGCCGCGCGCACGCCGCCGAGCCGCACCCATCAGGGGCACGAGTGCAAGGAGGTCTTCGACCAGCTGTGCTGCGCCTGTCACGGATTCTCCGTACTGATCACGGGGCGGAAGGACGGGCGTCAACACCGCATGCTCTTCGACGTCGGTCCTTATGCCGACCTCTGGCTCGACAATGCGCGTCGCCTCGCGATCGATCTCGCGACCATTGAGCAGGTGTTCCTGTCGCACTGGCATTTCGATCACAGCGGCGCGTTTCCGAAGGTCATCGCGGCCATCACTGCGGCGCGCGCCGCCGCTGGCCTCGGCCGGCCGATCGTCGATCTCCATCCGAGCCGGCCGGACCAGCGCGGTATTCTGTTGCCGAGCGGGACGATGCTCCTGCTCCCGCAGGAACCTACGTTCGAGGCCATCGCTGAGGCCGGCGGCGAAATCGTCAAGCGCGACGATGCTCACGCCGTCTGCGACGGCTTCTTCCTCGCGAGCGGTGCGATCGATCGCGTCACCGACTATGAAACCGGCCTCGTCGGCCACCACAGCTTCCGCGGCGAGGTCTGCGAGCCCGATCCGTTGATCATGGATGAGCGCTTCGTCGCCGCCTGCGTGCGCGGCCGAGGCGTGACCGTGTTCTCGGCCTGCTCCCATGCCGGCATCGTCAATGCGTGCCTGGCGGCGAAGGCGCAGTTCCCGGATACGCCCATCGACCTCGTGCTCGGCGGCTATCATCTCGCCGGCAAGCCCATGGAGCCGCGGATCGGGCCGACGGTGCGCGACCTCAAGGCGCGTATCGATCCCCGCCTGGTCGCGCCCGGCCACTGCACGGGCTGGCGCGCCAAGTCGAGCCTCGCGGCTGCTTTCGCGCCGGGCCGCTACGCGCCCAGCGTGGTCGGCACGCTCTATCGATTGGCGGCAGCCCGGACCTGACGACGCAAGTTACAGCCGCGACAGGAACGGCAGGCGCGGCGCGATCGCGTAGTTCAACTGCACCAGCACGATGAAGGCGATGCTCCAGTAGGTGTCGAAGACGCAGAGGAGCGCGCCGAACGCGTAAAGCGACTGCGCCACCAAGATGCGGCGGCCGATGGCGGCCGAAGTCTCCGCCGGCGTGTCGGGTTTCACCAGGCCGGCGCGGCCGGCGTAGATCCAGGTGGCGTAGAGCGCCACGCCGCCGATCAAGACGTTGGCCCAATAGACCAGCAGCGCAATGCGGTAGCTGACGAACTCGGCCAGGAGCGCGGTCGAGAACGGCATGAGCGAGATCGCCGCCAGGAAGGCGATGTGAAGCCAGGCGAGATCGCGATTGGCGCGGACGAGATGGTTGAGCTGGGTCTGCTGGCCGACCCAGAAGATGCCGAGGGTGAGGAAGCTCATGAGATACATGAGCAGCCGCGGCGAGAGCGCGACGAGCGCGTGCCACAGGTCTTGCTCGCTATGAATGGCTTCGGCCGCGGGGGAGCGGATGTCCAGAACCAGCAGGGTCATGGCGATCGCGAAGACGCCGTCGCTGAGCGCCGCCAGCCGCTCGAGACCGCGCCCGGCGATCTGGTCGTAGGATGTGGCCATGAGCGGGATTTTATCGGCGTGCGGCGTGCGACGGTCAAGCCGACAGCGGGGAGTTTGCCGCCGAGGCTGCTACCATCTCGGCACGTTGATTTTGACTGGTTGAACCGAGCATGTCGTGGGGCGTTGCCATCCCGCGAACTCGGTCCATCCGCCGTAGGGGCGAGCGGCGCTCGCCCTTGTTCATTTGGAACTCCGGCGCCTGCGCTTGCGGCAATCAGGGCGAGCGCCGCTCGCTCCTGCAAAAACGATCCACCGCTGAACCGAGTGGGGCCGAGACGCCGCCTCGGCTACAGCTGGGATTCGATCCATTCCTCGATGATCTTCCAGCCGCCGCCGGCGGTCTGCACCATCACCACCTTGTAGGAGCCGGTGTGGTTCTCGGCTTCGACCCGGCGCCTGCCCTCGATGATCACGAGGTTGCCCTCGACGCGGGTGTGGAGCTGGCTGTAGGCCGGGCCGGCATCCTCGGCGATGCGGCCGGCGCCGTCGGCGTACCAGTGCTTCTGCAGGCCGGCCCAGCCGGCGCGGCCATAGTCGAGCGTTTCGGCGCCGCCGTCCGGCAGCAGACGGTGCAGGTGGATGGCGGCCTTGTCGTGGTAGTAGGCGAGGAAGGCAAGGTCGAAGCGCGCCTCGAGGCGGGCGAAGTCCGTGAAGGCGCTCAGCGCGGAGCGCTCGAGCGCGGCGGGATCGGCGTCGCCCGGTAGCGCCGCCTGCTGGGTCGCGGCGCCTCTCGCGGTGTCGAAACTCGGCGCCAGTCGCATGGCCCACACGCCGAAGACGGCGGCGAGCACGGTCATGCCGACCACAGGACGGAGATAGCGCATCGGTGGAACTCTCGCGGTGCCGGCGCGAGTATTGGCCGGCTTGGTTAAGAATTCCTTGGCGGGGCCACGCCGGCGGTCAGGACAGCGCCTGCACCAGGCCGCTGAAGAGGGGGAAGCCGTCGGTGCTGCCTTGCAGCGGATCGATGGCGTTCTCGGGGTGGGGCATCATGCCCAGGACGTTCTTGGTCTCGTTGAAGATGCCGGCGATGTCGCGGGCCGAGCCGTTGGGATTGCCGCCGACATAGCGGAAGGCGATCTGGCCACGCTCCTCCAGGCGGTCGAGCGTGGATTCTTCCGCGAAGTAGTTGCCGTCGCCATGGGCGACGGGGACGCTGAGGGTCTGGCCTTTCTCGTAGCCGCTGGTGAACAGCGTCTGGCTGTTCTCCACCTTCAGCGTCACGGTGTGGCAGACGAACTTCAGGCTGGCATTGCGCAGGAGCACGCCGGGCAGGAGGCCGGCCTCGGTCAGGATCTGGAAGCCGTTGCAGACGCCGAGCACGGCGACGCCCTTCTTGGCGCGCTCGGCCACCTCGCGCATGACCGGCGAATGCGCGGCCATGGCGCCGCAGCGCAGATAGTCGCCATAGGAGAAGCCGCCGGGGATGAGGATGAGGTCGACGTCCGGCAGCTCGGTGTCGCGGTGCCAGACCATGAAGGGCTCGCGGCCGGTCGCCTGCTGGAGGGCGGCGCGGGCATCCTGCTCGCGGTTGGAGCCGGGGAAGACGACGATGGCGGCGTTCATGGGCACAAGGAAGAAAGATGAACCGCAAAGACGCAAAGACGCGAAGATGCCGAGTATGGCGACGGAGTCATCCTTCTTTGCGCCTTTGCGTCTTTGCGGTTCAATTCTTTTGAGCTGACGGCATCAATTCCCGATCTCCACGGAATAGTTCTCGATCACAGTGTTCGCCAGCAGCTTCTTGCACATCTCGTCGACGCGGGCGCGGGCCGCGGCTTGGTCGGTCTCGCCGAGGTCGAGCTCGATGTACTTGCCCTGGCGGACGTCGTCGACGCCGCCGAAGCCCAGCGAGGCGAGGGCGTGCTGAATCGCGCGGCCTTGCGGGTCGAGCACGCCCGGCTTCAGGGTGATATGAACCTTGGCCTTCACTGCACCGTATCCGGGCCCTGCATGTCGCGCAGGCCGGCCTCGGGCAGGATGCCCAGGCGGCGCGCGACCTCCTGATAGGCCTCGGCGACCTTGCCGAGGTCCTGGCGGAAGCGGTCCTTGTCGAGCTTCTCGTTGGTCTTCACGTCCCACAACCGGCAGTTGTCCGGGCTGATCTCGTCGGCCAGGATGATGCGCATCTCCTCGTTCTCGTAGAGGCGGCCGTACTCGAGCTTGAAGTCGACCAGCTTCAGGCCGACGCCGAGGAAGAGGCCGGAGAGGAAATCGTTGATGCGCAGCGACAGCGACATGATGTCGTCGATGTCCTGCGGGTTGGCCCAGCCGAAGGCGGTGATGTGCTCCTCGGAGACCATGGGATCGCCGAGCTCATCGGACTTGTAATAGAATTCCACGATCGAGCGCGGCAGCTGCGTGCCCTCGGCGAGGCCGAAGCGCTTGGCGAGCGAGCCGGCGGCCACGTTGCGCACGACCACCTCGAGCGGAATGATCTCGACCTCCCGCACCAGCTGCTCGCGCATGTTGAGGCGGCGCAGGAAGTGGGTGGGGACGCCGGCCTCGTTCAGGCGCTGCATCAGATATTCGGAGATGCGGTTGTTGAGCACGCCCTTGCCGGTGATGGTGCCGCGCTTCTGATTGTTGAAGGCCGAGGCGTCATCCTTGAAGTACTGCACGAGGGTGCCGGGCTCCGGACCCTCGAACAAGACCTTCGCTTTTCCTTCGTAGATGCGGCGGCGGCGGGACATGAGTGCCTCGCAAAGACAGCGATCCGTGGAATCAAACGGGAACGAGCGTCCACCACCAACGGATAAGCTGGATATAGCAGGTCGATGCCGGCAAAACAATGACAGGGCCGGTCTGGCGGCAAGTGCAGCGATTTCAGTGGAGTACACGAATCCCTTCGTCTGTCATTCCCGCGCAAGCGGGAATCCGGGGGCACACGCCGTCGCCAGCCCTGGATTCCCGCTTGCGCGGGAATGACGCCGAGGGGGAGGGCGGGTCGAGACTCTTGGCCGGCTATCGCCTCTGCTAGCCGAGATCCACATCGGCGAACGGGTGCTCGCCCGGCCGTCCCGGGGCGAAGCGCCAGTGCGGGCGGCGTTTGCGGCGGCCGATGGCGGGCAGGGCGATCAGCGAGCTGGAGACGGTCGCGAAGCCCGAGGGGGTCGTGAAGGCCATGGCGTCGGTCGGCTCGTCGCCGGCCGTGTGATCGCCGCTGCCGAGCAGCGCTTCCCATGATTGCCAGCCCCCGGCCTCGGGATCGGGGGGTGCGGCCTGCTCGAAGCGCGGGAGGTAGGAACGCATGCGCCGGCTCCGGGCGGTGTCGTTGCGGTCGTGGGCGGTGACCATGGAAACGCCGGGCGGCAGCGGCCAGACCTCGATCCAACCCTTGGGATGCCCGAGGCTGCGCAGCCAGAAGGCGTCGCGGTTGTCGGCCACCACCATGTTGAAGCCGCGGTAGGCGGCCGGATCGAGGGCGCTCAGCGCCTCGACCGCCGCCGCCGCGTCGGCGTGATCGAGCGCCTCCAGCACCAGCTCGCCGCGGCTGCGGCGCCCGGGCTGCGGGCCCAGCGTGTTCATGCGGTTCATGATGCCGGCGACGACGCCCTCGTCATTGAGGCCGAGCCAGCTGCCGCCGGCGAGCTTGTCCAGGCCGGCGACGACGTTGGGGCGGTCGGGCCAATGGCGCGCCGGCGGCGCCCACGGGCGGCCCGCCATCTCGTCGCGGTTGGCGCCGAGGATGAGCGGCCAGGCATGATCGGGCCGATAGAGGATGACGACGCTGCACATCCGGTATTTGCCGAGCTTCGATCCTGTCCGCTATAACCTTGACCCACTCGTGGGCGGGGCCACATACCATTCAACGGGCGGCATCCGGGAGCAGCAGCAGCATGGCGACGTTCGACGACCGCGAAAAGGGCTTCGAGCAGAAGTACAAGCACGACAAGGAGCTTGACTTCAAGGTCAATGCCCGCCGCAACAGGCTCCTGGGCCTGTGGGCGGCCAAGCAGCTGGGTATTCCCGATCCCGATGCCGAGGCCTACGCCAAGGCCGTGGTCATGGCCGACTTCCAGAAGCCGGGCGACGACGATGTGGTCGAGAAGATCGTTGCCGACTTCAAGCAGAAGGGCATCGAGATGAGCGAGCACCGCGTGCGCAAGCACATGGCCGAGCTGCTGGATACGGCGCGCAAGCAGGTGATGACCGAAACGAAATAGCTGCCGCCGAGGGGCGCCAGGGGGAGCGGGATCATGTCACGTTCGACGGTTCGGGCCGGCACGGCAGCGCTCGTCGCGCTGGCGTTGTCGCTCGCGGCGGCAACGGCGTCGGCGGAGACGCTGAAGGAGGCGCTGGCGACCGCCTATGCCAACAATCCCACTCTGCAGGCGGCCCGCGCGCAGCTGCGCCAGGTCGACGAGCAGGTGCCGCAGGCGCTCTCCAACTGGCGGCCGACCGTGGACGCCGAGGGCAGCATCGGCAAGGAATGGGAGCGGGACACGTTCAAAGGGCCCACCAACGACAAGGCCAATTCGCGCGAGCCGAAATCGGCCTCGCTGAACCTGACCCAGCCGATCTACCGCGGCGGCCGCACCGTCGCCCAGCGCGATCAGGCCGAGAACCTGGTCAGCGCCGGCCGCGCCCAGCTGTCGAGTGTCGAGCAGCAGATCTTGCTGCGGGCGGTGACGGCCTATGTGGATGTGCTGCGCGACCTGCGCGTACTCGACCTCACCAAGAACAACCATGACGTGATCGCCGAGCAGCTGAAGGCGACGCGCGAGCGCTTCGATGTCGGCGAGGTGACGAAGACCGACGTCTCGCAGGCGGAGGCGCGGCTGGCACAGGCCGTGGCCGATCAAATCCAGGCGCGAGGCAACCTGACCTCGTCGCGCGCCGCCTTTCGACAGATCATCGGCACGCCGCCGGGCAAGCTCGACGTGCCGGAGTTGCCAGGCGGGCTGCCGGGCGGCGAGGAGGAGGCGATCGCGCTGTCCGATAACACCCCCACTGTAGGCGAGGCGGTATTCCTGGAGCGGGCGTCGCGCGATGGCACCGATGTGGTGTTCGGCGAACTGCTGCCGACGATTTCGATCGTCGGGCAGGTCGGCGCGAGCGACGAGATCTCCAACGAGAGGCTGAGTTCGGGCACGGCCTCGATCTCGGCGCAGGTCGTGATTCCGCTCTACCAGGCGGGCGGCGTGGAGAGCCGCGTGCGCGAGAGCAAGCAATTGACGGCGCAGCGGCGCCAGGAGCTGGACGAGGCGCGCCGCCAGGCGACCCAGGATGCGACCACGGCCTGGGAGGCGCTGGAAACGGCGCGCGCGCAGATCGAATCCTTCGCCGCCGAGGTCGAGTCGAACAAGACGGCGCTCGACGGCGTGCGCCAGGAGCAGCAGGTGGGGCTGCGTACCGTGCTCGACGTTCTCGACGCCCAGCAGGAAGTGCTGACTTCCGAGGTGAGCCTGGTGACGGCGCGGCGCGATACCATCGTCGCCGCCTATCAGACGCTGGCGGCGGTCGGCAAGCTGACGGCGGCGGATTTGCAGCTGCCGGTCGAGGTCTACGATCCCCAGAAGCACTATCGCGAAGTGCGCGACAAATGGTGGGGCCTGAACGCCTCAGGGCAGTGAGGGCGGCGCGGATGCTATTTCTTGCACGGCGCCGATCCCGCGCTCGCGTCGCAATGCCCGGTTCCAGGAAGCCTAGTAAACCGCGCCGGCCGATCGCTTCACGAGCCGGATCTGCCGCTCGTCCTCGACGCATTTCTTGAATTCCGGCGTGCCCGAGACGTAGCCGCGGGAGCCGCAGCGATCCGCGAATTCCTGCTCGAGATCGACTTCCTTGGTGGCGGTCTCGCAGGCGGCGAGCAGAAGAAGTGCGCCGATCAGCAAGGCGAATTGTCTCATTTCAGATCCCCACGTTCTGAATGATGATCTAGCTTGTACGCCTTAGTCGATTGAAGTTGAAGCTGAAAGTTCTACTTGCGGAAACTGTCTGCGACGTCGCTGGTGCACAGTGCGGGCGGACATCGTTCCTGTTTCGCGCGTGAGCGATTCCCCCGGCGTTCCCGTCAACGGATGCCCTATGATGCCCCAAAACTGCTGGAGCCGGGCTGGTCGAAGGTCCGGCTCTACGCGCACCTGCTGGAGCGCAATAACTACGAGGACTGGACGGTGTTCGCGCTCGTCAACACGGCGGAGGTCGTGAAGCAATCAATTGCCCGCGGAAGACCCTGCGTTCCGCGGGACCAGCGCGTGCGGACGCTCATGTTCCGGCTTCCGGTCGGAGTCGGGGACGAGCTGATCGAGGCGTTGAAGCTGCGGGGCTGGCAGTTCGAGCCTGGGAAGAAGGGCGGGAGACCGGGCGAGCCCAGGGACGGTGACGAGAGGGCGGTGCGTGCGCTCCTCAAGGATGCGAAGCGGGGTGGGCGATGACCCTCCTCAAGCGGCCCGTGCTGATCATCATCGGGCTCGTCGTGGTCGGTGGTGGGGGCTTCGGCTACTACTGGACACAAATGCGGCCAGCGTCGCAGGTCGAGGTGCGTGTCGGTCGGACCAAACCCAATCCCTGCACCGACCTGTACACCCCATTGTTCATTGCCGTCATCAACCACAGCCGGAGAACTGTTACCAAGGTCAGCTATCGCTTGATCGCAAAGCGACCTGGAGACAGCACCAATCTCGTGGACGGCGATGACATCAGGCAGTTTGACGGCGTAACTGCGCCGGGCGGAGGATTGGGCTACTGTCAGACCGTACCGAACCTGACGGAAAGGTTCCTCTCCTGGGAAACGCTTGAATGGACGGCGGAGATCGTTTCCGTCAGCTTCGAGTGACCCGCATGTCAGGGACGATGATGCAGGGCCGCACCCTGGGATGAGGGGAATGGTGGGTTTGACGGTCTGGTCGGTCGATCCCGAGGACCGGCTGATGCTGGACGCCCCAAATGGGAGGTCTATCCCATCCCCGCCTCACGGTAGGGTCGGCAGATGACCCGCCGGGAACTCATGCGCATCATGTGCCGGAACGATCCGGCGCTGTCTGTAGCCTTGGTCATTCGCGGGGTCGGGGCTGGTGCTGGGCAGGTGCCGACGATCCCACAAGGGCCATCTAACGGGGTGAAAGAGCCGGCCAATCGTGGCGTCGCGATCATTCTGCAGTAGCCACGCGAGGGCTATCGGCCCTTGCCGAACACGCGCTTGAAGATCGTGTCGACCTGCTTGGTGTGGTAGGCGAGGTCGAAGAGGGCGGTGAGTTTCTTCGCTGACAGGTGCTGCGACACTTCCTTGTCGGCCGTGAGCAGCTTGAGGAAGTCGCCGCCCTTTTCCCAGACCTGCATGGCGTTGCGCTGGACGGCGCGATAAGCGGCCTCGCGGCTCATGCCGGCCTGGATCAGCGCCAGCATGACGCGTTGCGAGTGGACGAGGCCGCCGAAGGAGTCGAGGTTGCGGCGCATCGACTCGGGATAGATGACGAGCTTGTCGACCACGCCGCTGAGGCGGGCGAGCGCGAAATCGAGGGCGATGGTCGTATCGGGCGCGATCACGCGCTCGACGGCGGAGTGGGAGATGTCGCGCTCGTGCCAGAGCGCCACGTTCTCCAGCGCCGGCGTGACGGCGGCGCGCACGAGGCGCGCGAGGCCGCTGAGGTTCTCCGACAGCACGGGGTTGCGCTTGTGCGGCATGGCCGAGGAGCCCTTCTGGCCGGGCGAGAAATATTCCTCCGCCTCCCGCACTTCCGTGCGCTGGAGGTGGCGGATCTCGAGTGCAAGATGCTCGATCGAGGCCGCAACGACGCCGAGGGTGGCGAAGAACATGGCGTGGCGGTCGCGCGGGATGATCTGGGTCGAGACCGGCTCGGGCGTGAGCTTCAGCTTCCTGGCGACGTGGGCCTCGACGCGCGGATCGATGTTGGCGAAGGTGCCGACGGCGCCGGAGATGGCGCAGGTGGCGATCTCCGCGCGCGCCGCCTTCAGGCGTGCCCGCGCGCGCGCGAAGGCGGCGTAGTGGCCGGCGAGCTTCAGGCCGAAGGTGGTCGGCTCGGCATGGACGCCGTGGCTGCGGCCGATGGTCGGCGTGAGCTTGTGCTCGAGGGCGCGGTGCTTGAGGGCGGCGAGCAGGCCGTCGAGATCCTTGAGAAGAATATCCGCGGCCTGGGAGAGCTGCACGGCGAGGCAGGTGTCGAGCACGTCCGACGAGGTCATGCCCTGATGCACGAAGCGCGCGGGCTCGCCGACATGCTCGGCGAGATTGGTCAGGAAGGCGATGACGTCGTGCTTCACCTCGCGTTCGATGGCGTCGATGCGGTCGACCTCGAACTTGCCCTTGGCCCACACCGCCTTGGCCGCCGCTTTCGGGATGAGGCCGAGCGCGGCCATGGCGTCGCAGGCATGGGCCTCGATCTCGAACCAGATGCGGAAGCGGTTCTCCGGCTCCCAGATCTTCGTCATCTCCGGACGGCTGTAGCGGGGGATCATGCGGTCGTGGGTCCTGTGGCTGGAAGGCGCCCGGCGGGGCGTGCTAGGCCTAGAGAGGAGTTCGTGGAAAGGCCATACACTCAGGATGTCATTCCCGCGAAAGCGGGAATCCAGGGCAACCGCTCTACCGCTTGCCCTGGACCCCCGCTTTCGCGGGGGTGACAATCTGAAACGTTATGGTTCCCAACTAACCCTGCTTACAGTTCATCTCGACCACCGGAGTAGCCCATGGCCGTCGTCCGCTCAATCCGATTCGACCGCAACGCGCCCGTCGATCCGTCGACGCCGACCACCACGCACAACTGGTACGAGGATCCGAGCGGCGTGCTCGCCTCCGGCTTCTGGTCCTCGAAGCCCTACAAGGCCGACATCAACTACACGGAGGACGAGTTCTGCTACATCCTGGAAGGCCGGGTGCGGCTCACGGATTCGACGGGCAAGGTCGAGGAATACAAGGCCGGCGACGCCTTCGTGATCCCCGCGGGCTTCAGGGGCGCGTGGGAAACGGTCGAGGCCGTGAAAAAATTCTACGTCATCCACACGCCGAAGGGCGGAGCGTAGCGCCCCGCCCTGCGATCGCTCAGCTCTGGGGCACCGGCAGCGGTGAGTCGCCGAGGCCTGGCGGAGTCTTCTGCCAGTTGTAGCCTTGTTTTCCCTGCTCATAGCCGAGGTTGAAGAGCTCTTGCATGTAGTGCTGCTCGAACGGCTCGGTGAGCGGCACGTCGAAGGTCGGCGGAATGTAGGCCAGGTTGAAGTCGACGCCATCCCGTTGGGTCGTCGCGTAGATGCGGTAGAGATCGCCGACGCCCTGATTCTGGATCAGCGAGGAGATGGCGCGTCCCGCGATGGTGAGAGTCTGGCGCTGGACGTCCGCCCAATCCGGGTCGAGCCGCGCGTTGCGGATGACGAACAGCCGGCGCTCGCGCTTGATGCCGGCCTGGGCCGAGATCTCCGCGAGGTGCAGGGACGGCGGATAGGCGAACACCTGCGCGCTGGCGCCGCCGTCGACATGCATCTCCTGGTAGGCCTTTCCGTTCACCTCCACGTCGATCATCATGGGCGGAAAGGCGCCGGGAATGGCGGCCGAGGCGACGAGGATGTCGCGCACGAGGTCGAGGGCCTTGGGGTTGCCGCTGGCCGCGATCTTGCCGATGTTCCAGATCACCGGCCGGCGGGCGTCGAGGTTGGTCGTGCCGATGGCGAGGATGCGGCCCTTGGCGTCCTCGGCGGCGATGTCCTTCAGCATATCCGCCGTGACGTACTTCGCCACCAGCTGGCGGAGCGGCGCGTTGTCGGCGAGGGCGTCGCTATAGAGCGCGGCCAGGAACCCGCGCTGCTCCAGCACGTCCTTCTGGGTGATGGTCGTGTACACGGCCTTCAGCTGGTCATCGTATTTGGGTCCGAGGAACGCGAAGGGCGCGGTCAGCGCCCCCGTGCTGACGCCGGTGACGAGCTTGAATTCCGGACGGGTGCCCGCCGCTGTCCAGCCGATCAGGAGACCGGCGCCGAAGGCGCCATTCTCGCCGCCGCCGGAGATCGCCAGGTAGTTGGCGGGCGGCAGCGGCCCCTTGTTGCCGGCGGCGGCGAGGGCTGCCACTTCGCGCTGGTAGGCTTCGCGGCCGTCTTCCGCCAGGAGCGCGAGGTCCGCCTGTTGCCAGTATCGAATGCCCGTCATGCCGTCGACGGTGGCGGCAGCCTCCTGGTCTTTGGGCACGGCGGACAACCGCACCGGCGTCGAGCAACCCTGCAGCAGGGAAAGGCAGAGGACCGCGGCGATGGGGAGCAGCCCCTCGCACCAGAGCGCCTTCAATCTAGCCGTCGGCAGTGCCATCGGCCGTGCGCTTGCGACTTGAGCCATCGCGACCTCCCCATTTCAGATTTGGAGACCAGCGTACACCCGTTTCGCGCCGAGAACGAGTGCGCCGTGGTCAGCCCTTGACCGCCCCCAGAGTCAGGCCGCGCACGATGTAGCGCTGGGCGAGCAGGGCCAGCAGGACCGGCGGGATCATGGCGATTACGGCCCGCGTCGCCATGAACCAGAATTGCACGCCGCGCGTATCGACGGCGCCAGCCATATGGACAGGGATCGTGATCGAATTGTTGCTGCTGATCGTGATCGCAAACAGGAACTCGTTCCAGGCGAAGGCGAAGATGATCAGCGCCGTCGCGGCCATCGCCGGTGCGGCCAGCGGCAAGGCGACGCGGGAAAAGGCGCCGAAATGGGTCGCGCCGTCCACCAGCGCCGCCTCCTCCAGTTCGACCGGAAGGTCGAGGAAGGTCTGGCGCAGGATGACGACGACGAACGGCAGAATGAAGGTGGCGTTGATCAGGATCAGGGCCAGCCAGGTGTCGAGCAGGCCGAGCGTGCGCATGACCAGATAGAAGGGGATGACCGTCGCGACCGGCGGCAGCACGCGCTGCGACAGGAACCAGACAGTGATGTCCTTGTTCGTCAGCATCCGCACACTGAATTGGAACCGCGCCAGGCCGTAGGCCGCCGGCGCGCCGAGGGCGAGCGCCAGAAGCGTGGCGCAGGTGGCCACCACGGCGCTGTTGGCGAACGCCTGCCGCGTCTCGGGGTTGCTCAGCTGACTCACCCAGTTGTCGAGCGTCGGTTGGAAGTTGATCCAGGGTATGCCCAGCCCCGATACGGTGAAGGTGTCGAGCGGGTTGCGCAGGCTGGTCGAGACGCCCCAGTAGAGCGGGAAGAGAAAGATCAGCGCGACGCTGATGGCGATCACGCTGTAGATCGCGTGGCTGAGCGGCGTCGAGGGTCGCTTCGTCTCGGTCCCCTCACGCATAGGTATTTCTCACGCGCCGAAAAAACATCGTGATGATGATCATCACGAAGATCAGGAGGCCGTAGGCCATCGCGCTGGCGTAGCCGATGTCGAAGTAGCGCAGGCCGGTGCGGTACGCCAGGAACGAATAGGACTGGGTGGCGATGCCTGGGCCGCCGCCGGTAAGCGCGAACGGGATATCGAACAGCTTGAGCGATTCGGCGAAACGGAGGAGCAGTACGATGACGATCGTCGGCTGCAGGTGCGGCAGCGACACGTGCCAGAAGATCTGCCAGCGCGACTGCGTGTCCAGGAGCGCGTTCTCGACCAGATCGTCGGGCACGCCCTGCAGCGCGGCCAGCAGCACGAGGAAGCAGAACGGCGTCCACTGCCAGATATCGACGAGTGTGACGGAAAAGATCGCCCAGTGCGGATTCGATAGGAAGGGAATGCCGAGAAAACCGAGGGGTCCGCCCGCCTCGTAGAAGATCGTGAAGAACAGGTAGGCGACCGCGAGCGGCGTCGCGAAGATCGGCAGGATCATGATGGTGCGCCACAGCCCGCGCAGCGGCAGGCTGCGGTTGAACAGCACCGCCAGGACGAGCCCGAGGATGATCTCGCCGGGCACGGCGATGATCACGAAGATGAAGGTGACCCCGATCGCCGCGGTGACGTTCGAATCGTGAAAGAGGCGGACATAGTTGCCGAAGCCGTTGTACTTGTAGGTCGTGACGTTCTGCCGCGTCACCTGGATGCGGGTCTCGGGCTGGCCGTTCGCGCTGATGACCTGTTTGCCGTTCGCGTCGATGACCGGCACCTTGTCCTGCTTCACCTGCATCTTGGTCTCGACGTTGTAGACGCTGATGTACAGCGAATAGACGAGCGGAAAGACGGTGAAGACCAGGACCCAGACGACCGCCGGGGCGAGGAAGAGGAGCTTGACGCGGCTGGTCCAGCGCATCGCAGACCCTTGCGTTGGCTCGTTCGGAAAATGCGCCGCCCAGGTTGACGGTGCGATGGGCCCCGCCGCCGGCGGAGCCCATCGATCCCGGTGCGGCGCGCGCCGCTACGGCTTGTAGCCGATCGCCGTATCGTAGTCCTTGAGCTGCGAGTCGCGACCGATGCGGTCGGTGATCTGCTGCCAGGTCTCGGCCGTCTTGTCGAGCGCCTCCTTGGCCGTCATCTGCCCGGCCATCGCCGCCGACAGGTTCTTGTCGAGGTTGTCCCAATATTCGAACGTGCCGGGGATGCGCAGATAGGTGAGCATGGTCTTGGAGTTGAAGTTCTTGTAGTAGGCGCTGAGATAGTCCTTCACGTCGTTCGCATCCCAGCCGGCCGAGGTATAGTCCTCGATCGTGGCGTCGCCGTCCGGCTTCAGCATCTGATACTTGTAGCCGGGATCGACGCCGTCCCAACCGATCGTCGCGAACATCTTGGAGACCGGCTTGATCGCCATGAGCGACAGGAAGGAATAGGTCGCTTCCGGGTTCTTGGAATAGGAGGAGACCACGCCCTGCCAGGAGCCGCCCGTGGTGTTGCCGACCGGCTCGGGGTTGTCGGTGTGGACCCACTGCTTCTTTTCCATGTCCCAGTAGTCCGTCGACGCCGGCAGCGGCGTCGAGGCGCATTTGCCCTTGATCTTCGAGCGCGCGGTGTCCTCGCACAGGCCGCCGACGTCGCCCCAGCTGAAGACGAACACGGCCTTGCCGCGCAGGAAGTAGTCCCAGGCCTCGCCCAGGCTCCAGCCGACCTCCGCCGACGGGCCGTTCTTATGCAGCTCCTGCAGGAACTCCAGCGCCTTGACATGGCCCGGGCTGTTGATGAGTGGGGTCATGTCGGTCGGATCGAACCAATAGACATTGTGGTAGCGGTCGAGCGTCGGGCCGGGCGTGATGGCAAACGAGGCCGACAGCGACTGGAAGTGATAGTGGCCCTGCTCGCCGACCTTGAGGTGGAGCACGACGCCCGAATCCGGATCGGGGTCGCCGCTGTCCCAGTTCTTGCCGTTGAAGAACTGGGCGATCTCCAGCACCTGCTGCCAGGTCTTCGGCGGCACCACCATGTCGTGGCCGGTCGCCGCCTTGAAATCCGCTTGATTCTTCGGGTCGTTCAGCACGTCCCGCCGGTAGTAGAGCACCTGTCCGTCGGCGTCGTTGCGGACGCCGTAGCCGACGCCGCCCCAGGTATAGATATTGCGCAGCGAGGGCGGCATGTCGTCATACGACCATTTGGGGAAGCGGCCGCTCTTGTTCATGTCGTCGACCGGCAGGGCGTAGCCGTTGGGAACGATGTCGCCGTACCAGAAGGCGCCGACCATGAAGGCGTCGTACTGGCCCGTGCCGTTGCGGACGTCGAGCATCATCTTCGTGTAGTGCTCGGCGAAGGGCAGCTCGATGATGTTGACCTTGCCGCCCGTGAGATCCTCCCAGATCGGCCGGAATTCGTAGAGCGGCCCGGAGATGCCGCCCTTCGGGCCGCCGGAGTTGACCGTCACGGAGATGGTCGCACCCTTAAAGGGCTGTTTGCCCGGCCCGAAATCGGAACCGAGCTCGTCCTGGCTGGTGTGGATCGTCGCGCCGTATTCCGGATCGGTAATGAGATCGACCGTCCCGTCGCTGTGCCATTTCACATGTGCCGTGTCCTGGGCGAACGCCGGCAAGGCGATGGCCAGCGCGGCCGCCGCGGAAAGCAGGAATGTCTTCGGATGTGCCATGCGTTCTCCTCCCTTGATGGCCGCGTGGTGCGCGGCTTCCGTGGCGCAATCGAGGCGATTTTTGCTTGCGATCGTGCGGGCGCTCGAATTCGCTGTCAAGCTGCATCGTGAACACAGATGTAAATCTGGGGACGCAGATGTTGTGGCGATGGCAGCGGACCCCTTTATCCCGACGGAAATATGCGTGTAAGCTGAGCCGTCGAACTTCGGTCGTCCGGGAGGCTATGGCATGGCGTCGGTCACGCTGCGCGGGATCGAGAAATTCTTCGGCTCCGTGAAGGTCATCCACGGCGTCGACATCGACATCGGCGACGGCGAGTTCGTCGTCCTGGTCGGACCGTCCGGCTGCGGCAAGTCCACGCTGTTGCGCATGATCGCCGGGCTGGAAGAGACCAACGCCGGCGAGATCAGCATCGGCGACCGCGTCGTCAACAACGTGACGCCGCGCGACCGCGACGTCGCCATGGTGTTCCAGAACTACGCGCTCTATCCGCACAAGACCGTGTACGACAACATGGCCTTCGGCCTGAAGCTGCGGAAGGCGGACCGCGCGCTGATCGCCGAGCGGGTGAAGAAGGCGGCCGACATCCTCGGCCTCAACGATCTGCTCGGACGCTATCCGCGCCAGCTCTCGGGCGGCCAGCGCCAGCGCGTCGCCATGGGCCGCGCCATCGTGCGCGATCCCCAGCTGTTCCTGTTCGACGAGCCGCTCTCGAACCTCGACGCCAAGCTGCGCGTGCAGATGCGCACGGAAATCCGCTCGCTGCATCAGAAGCTGAAGACGACCTCGGTCTACGTCACCCACGACCAGGTCGAGGCCATGACCATGGCCGACCGCATCGTCGTGCTGCAGGATGGGCGCGTGGCGCAGATCGGCGCCCCCATCGAGCTTTACGACCGGCCGGCCAACCTGTTCGTCGCCGGCTTCATCGGCTCGCCCACCATGAACGTGCTGACGGGCACGCTGAAGCGCTCGAACGGCTCGGCCTGGGTGGAGACCGACGACCGCCAGCGCCTGCCGCTGCCGTCGTCCGTCGCCGGCGCCGAGGGCCAGAAGGTCGCCTATGGCGTGCGTCCCGAGCATTTCGCGCTCTCGGACGCACCGGAAGCCCTGGCCGCCAACGTCGAAGTGGTCGAGCAGACCGGCATCGACGTTCTCGTGTTCGCGCGCTTCGCCGGCGCCCCGCTCTGCAGCCTGTTCCGCGAACGCCACGTCCTCACCCCCGGCCAGCCGATCCGCCTGATGCCTCAGCTGAGCGCGGTGCACCTGTTCGACGCGCAGAGCGGGGAGCGGATCAGGGCGGGGTGACTATCCGCGATAACGCACTACGGGACCCCCGCAGACAGGTTATCGCCAGATCCTTCGATCGTCGTCTGGCGGTGCAGCCTGCGCAATGCCGTGACGATTTCGTCAGGCCGGTAGCAGGCCGGCATGCCTCTCGAGCAGGGCAAAGTCGCGGTCGTTGTGGAGGAGCTTCGCTCCGTGCGCAATGCACCAGGCGCCGATGATGAGGTCGATCGTCTTGCGTATCGTGATGCCTTTGCCGCGCAGGGTCCGATAGAGCGCTGCCGCCCGGAGCGCCTGCTCGACGCCGAGCATTGGCACGAGATCGAATTGGCGCAGAGCACTCTCCACCGTTTGAGCCTCCCGCTCCGACGAGACGCCGAGTAGGACTTCGCAGAGGATCACATCGCCGACGATCAGTGATTTTTGTCCGATCAAGGTGTCGAGGTTCTCGACCTGGGGCGTTGCCTTGCCGCGGAGGTAATCGATCCAGACGGAGCTGTCGACGACGATCACGTTGTCCGACCCTGACGAAGTGCCTCGAGGTCTCCCTGCCAGGCGACTTTGCCGCGCAAACTGCGGATGGCCGTCTGACGGTGCAGTTTGACCAGGAGGCGCAGACCCTCCTCGACCACTGCCTTCTTTGTGGTAAGTCCCGTAGCGCGCAGAGCGCGACGCATCAAGTCGTCATCGATTTCGATGTTGGTGCGCATCGGCATTTCACCGTTTTCGCGTGTGTATAGATCATGTAAAGTATACACATTACTGCGCAAAGGCAAGTCCATCTTTCTTTGTGTGTCTTTGTGGCGGAATATCACACCGAAGCACCGCCAACCGGCGGTTCCAGCCGCAACCGCAGCCGCAAGGCCCTGGTCACGTCGCCATCGGGTGAGTAGGCTGCACCACTACCCCGGACAACCAAATTCGCCGCGTTGCCATGTCTAAATTCCCCCATCTCTTCTCCCCGCTGCAGGTCGGCGCGGTCACCATCAAGAACCGCATCCTGTCGACCGGGCATGATACGCTGCTGCCGCGCGCGTTCGTGGTGAACGAGGCGCTTCTGGCCTATCACCGGGCGCGGGCGGAAGGGGGCGTGGGGTTGATCGTCGTGCAGGTGTCGGGCGTGCATGAGACGGCGCGCTATACCGCGCATAGCCTGATGGCGACGACCGACGACTGCATTCCCGGTTATCGCCAGCTGGCGGAGATGCTGCACGGGTATGGCTGCAAGGTGTTCGGGCAGGTCTTCCATCCCGGGCGCGAGATCATGGAGGGCATCGATGGCAGCATCACCGCGGCCTACGCGCCCTCGGCGGTGCCGAACGAGCGCTTCCACGTCATGCCGGTGCCGCTGTCGAAGCGGCTGATCCGCGAGATCGTCGCCGGCTATGGCGACGCCGCCCGGCGCATGAAGATCGCCGGAATGGACGGCTGCGAGATCGTGGCCAGCCACGGCTATCTGCCGTCGCAGTTCCTGAACCCGCGCGTCAACCGACGCGACGACGAGTATGGCGGCTCGCTGGAAAACCGTTTGCGCTTCCTGCGCGAGGTGATCGCCGACATTCGCTCGAAGGTGGGTCGCGATTTCGTCGTCGGCCTGCGCATCACCGGCGACGAGAAGGATGCCGACAGCATCGAGGCCAGCGAGGTGCTGCAGTTCTGCGAGATGCTCGACGGCGACGCGGCCACGCTCGACTACTACAACGTCATCGCCGGCAGCTCGGCCTCGCTGGCCGGCGCTATCCACATCGTGCCGCCGATGATCGTCGAGAACGCCTATGTGGCGCCCTTCGCCAAGGCGATGAAGGCGGTGGTGTCGAAGCCGGTGTTCGTGGCCGGCCGCATCAACCAGCCGCAGACGGCCGAGCAGGTGATCGCGTCCGGCCAGGCCGACATGTGCGGCATGACCCGCGCCATGATCGCCGACCCCGACATGCCACGGAAAGCGGAGGCCGGGCGCACCGACGACATCCGCGCCTGCATCGCCTGCAACCAGGCCTGCATCGGCCATTTCCACCTGGGCTTCTCGATCTCCTGCATCCAGCATCCGGAGACCGGGCGCGAGCTGGCCTACGGCACGCGGACGCCGACTCCGACCCCGAAATCGATCATGGTCGTCGGCGGCGGCCCCGGCGGCATGAAGGCGGCGGCCGTGCTGGCGGAGCGCGGCCATCGCGTGACGCTCTACGAGGCCAAGGGCCAACTCGGCGGCCAGGCGCTGCTGGCCCAGCTGCTGCCGGGGCGCGCCGAGTTCGGCGGCATCGTCACCAATCTGGCGCGCGAAATCGAGCTGGCGGGTGTGCAGGTGGTGAAGAACCGGATGGTCGACGCCGCCTTCGTACAGCAGCAGAAGCCCGACGCCATCGTCATTGCCACCGGCGCCGCGCCGCGGCGTCCCCCGTTCGACGGCCAGGACGAGATGCATGTGGTCGATGCCTGGCAGGTGCTGAAGGGCGAGGCCAATGTCGGCCATTCCGTGGTGGTGGCCGACTGGCGCTGCGACTGGATCGGCCTCGGCCTGGCCGAGAAGCTGGCGCGCGACGGCTGCCGCGTCCGTCTGTGTGTGGATGGCCTGGTCGCGGGACAGCGGCTGCCCTGGTATGTGCGCGATAGCTGGAACGGGATCCTGCACAAGCTCGGCGTGGAGATCATTCCTTATGCCCGCCTGTTCGGCGCCGACGCCGACTCGGTGTATTTTCAGCACGCTACGAGTGGCGAGCCGATCGTCGTGAACGACGTAAATACGCTTGTGCTGAGCCAGGGCCATGACCGCGTGGCGCCTCTCGAGGCTGAACTTGCCGATTACCCGGGTGAAGTCCGCGTCATCGGCGATGCGTTGACGCCGCGCACGGCCGAAGAGGCGGTGCTGGAGGGGCTGAAGGTAGGAGCTGCGCTATGACCGCATCGACATTCGATCTCACCGGTCTTGCCGCCATCGTCAGCGGCGCCGGCCGCGGGCTTGGCCGTGCCATGGCAAAGGCGTTGGCCGCAGCCGGCGCCAAGGTGGCCTGCGGCGCCCGCAGCATGCCGGAGGTGGAGGAGACGGTGGCGGAGATCGTCGCCGCCGGCGGCCACGCCTTCGCCGTGCACCTCGATGCCACCAAGCCGGCGGAGTGCCGCGCCATGGTCGAGCGCGCGGTCGCCAGTACCGGTCATCTCGACATCGCCGTGGTCAATCACGGCATCGGCTTCGCCGCGCCGGCGGAGGAGACCACGGAAGAGCAGTTCCGCCGCATGGTCGAGGTCAACCTCACCGGCTGCTTCAACGTCGCCCAGGCCGCCGGGCGCCAGATGATCAAGCAGAAGAAGGGCGGCTCGATCATCCTGATCTCTTCGACGGGCAGCCTGGTCGGCTTCAACGGGCTCGCGGCCTACGGCGCCTCGAAGGGCGGCGTCGATCAGCTCTGCCGCCAGCTTGCGGTCGAGTGGGGCCCGCACAACATCCGCGTCAACTGCGTCAATCCCGGCTACACCACCCACAACATGCGCGGCACCGACGCGCGCCACGCCCAGGCCGAGGTCGAGGACGAGATGCGCCGAATGACGCCCATGAAGCGGCGCGGCACGCCCGAGGAGATCGCGGCGCCCGTGGTGTTCCTGGCCTCGCCCGCCGCCTCCTTCGTCAGCGGGGTGGTGATCCCCGTCGACGGCGGCTACTGCGCGATGTGACGCGATTGTCGGATCTAAGGAAGATTCACCGCAGAGGCACAGAGGCGCAGAGAGATCGAGGCGATCGAGAATCCGCCGCTTGCCCTGAGGGTCCTTGCGGATTGAAACCACAGATAGAAGCAGATGAGGATTGATGCGCCTTCGGCGCGCAGGGAAGCATCGGCGCTTGTCCGTACTTCCACTCTTTTCTGCGTCTCTGCGGTGAATCTTTCTCGCATCGCCCTCGGTGCCGTCGCGAAATCGCCCCGACCTTGCCTTAATCTCGCCGCAGGAACGCTGTCGCATCGGTTCCGCATACAGCGAAGCGATGGATGGAGGTGACGATGAACGCGAACACGTTCTTCCCACTGGCGACGATCGCGCTCCTGGCGGCCGGAATAGCGCAGCAGGCGCTCTCCGCGCCGGACCTCGAGCAGGATTATCAGGGTGTGCGCTACGCCTGCGCCGGCGTGTCGCAGGAGAGCCGCGACGATCCGCGCTGGTCGAACTATCCCGTGAAGCTCGTCTTCGCCGCGGCCGACGGCGGCTTCGTCGGCGACGTCAAGGTGAAGATCGGCGATGCCGAGGGCGACACCGTGCTGCAGGCGCATTGTCTCTCGCCCTGGCTGCTGGTCGACCTGGCGCCGGGCGCCTACAAGGTCGAGGCCATGGCCCAGCAGGACTCGCAGCAGAGCTTCCCGCTGAGCGTGGACAGCCGGCATCAGCAGGAATACACCACGCATTTCCCGGAGATCGCGAACTAGCGCCGGCCGCCACGCTCGGTCGCGAGGGGCGGGCCGCCCGCTCGACCCCTCTTTGGCCGCGGTGTTGCGTCATGTAGGGGCGACCGGCAGGTCGCCCGCGGCTTGGTGCGGCGGATGGACGGGCGACCTGCCGGTCGCCCCTACAATGCGGCGATCCGTCACCCACCCAGAAACAGCCGACCCACATCCGGGTTGTCGAGCAAGTCGGCGGCCTTGGCGGCGAGGGCGAGGCGGCCGGCGACCAGGACGTAGCCGATGTCGGCGAAGGCCAGCCCCTTCTTGGCGTTCTGCTCGACCATGACGATGGTCTTGCCGTCGCGGCGCTGGAGGTCGTCGAGGATCTCGAAGACCATGTCGATATAGCGCGGCTCGAGGCCGATCGAGGGCTCGTCGATCAGGAGCACGCGCGGATTCATGACGAGGGCGCGGGAGATCTCGAGCAGGCGGCGCTCGCCGCCGGAAAGCACGCGCGCCGGCTGACGGCGGCGCTCCGCTAGGCGGGGATAGCGCGCGAGGACGGATTCGGCGGCGGCGTGGGCCTCGGCCGGGCGGTCCATGAGGTAGCCTCCCATCCACAGGTTCTCCTCGACGGTCATGTCGGGGAAGACCGAGCCATCCTGCAGGATGTAGGCGATGCCCGCCTGCTTCAGTTTCGCCTTATTGGTCTGTTTCTGGATAAAGTCCAGGATCAGCCTGAAGGTATCCGACTCGAAATAGGGTGAATCCGGCCTGTTGATGAAATAACCCCGGAGGGTATCCTCTTTCAGGATCATTTTCTCGAATCCCAGCTTCACGGACAATTCGCGGATCCGCACCGTATCGAAAAGGTCTTCCACCTGTGACGGCACGGGGCCAAAGCGATCCGACAGCTCTATATGGAAGAGCTGCAAGGCGCCCTCGCTCTCACAATTGTCCAGCCGGGTGTACAGCGACAACCTTTCCGTGATGCTCTCCACATAGCTGTCCGGTATCAGGATCTCCAGGTCCGTATCGATCGTGCAATCCTGTACATAATCATCCGCTTTCGCAATCTCTTCCTTGAAAAGGTCTTTGAATTCCGTTCTTTTCAGTTCTTTGATCGCCTCGTCCAATATCTTCTGATACATTTCGAAGCCGATCTCGGCCATGAAGCCGCTCTGCTCACCGCCCAGCATATTGCCCGCGCCCCTGATATCCAGGTCACGCATGGCGATCTGGAACCCGCTGCCAAGGTCGCTATGCTGTTCCAGCGTCTGCAGGCGCTTGCGCGAATCGGTCGGAAGGGTCGCCAGGGAAGGGGCGAGCAGGTAACAGAATGCTTTTTTATTGCTCCGCCCCGCCCTGCCCCTGAGCTGATGGAGATCGCTGAGACCGAAATGGTGAGCATTATTGACGATGATCGTATTCACATTGGGAATGTCCACTCCGCTTTCCACGATATTCGTGCAGACCAGCACATCATATTTCTTGTCGATAAAATCCATGATCCTTTCCTCCAGCTCATGTCCTTCCATCTGTCCATGGGCGAAGCCTACGCTGAGGTCGGGGCAGAGGCCCCTGATGATGGCGGCCATTTCGGCAAGGCCATGAACCCTGTTATAGATGAAGAACACCTGCCCCCCCCTTTCCGTCTCATAATAAATAGCGTCCCGGATGAAGTCCTCGTCATACCCATGGAGCTCCGTCTGGATCGGCTGGCGGTTGGGGGGCGGGGTATTGATGATGCTGAGATCCCTGGCGCCCATCAGGCTGAACTGCAGGGTCCGGGGTATGGGCGTGGCCGTGAGGGTAAGACAATCGACATTCGTGCGCAGGGTCTTGATCTTCTCCTTATGGGCCACCCCGAATTTCTGCTCCTCATCGATGACGAGCAGACCCAGGTCCTTATACTTTACTTCCTTGCCCAGCAAGGCATGGGTGCCGATGATGATGTCGATCTTTCCTTCTTCCAGTCTCTTCAGGGTCTCCTTCTTTTCTTTGGCCGATTTGAACCGATTGATATAATCCACGGTCACGGGGAAATCCTTCAGCCTTTCGCTGAAGGTCTTGAAGTGCTGGAAGGCCAGGATGGTAGTGGGTACGAGCACGGCGCCCTGCTTTCCGTCAAGGCAGGTCTTGAATACGGAGCGGATGGCCACTTCCGTCTTCCCAAAGCCTACATCGCCGCAGACCAGGCGGTCCATCGGGGAAGGGGATTCCATATCCTTCTTCACGTCGGCCGTGGCCTTGCTCTGGTCGGGGGTATCCTCATAGATGAAGGAGGCCTCCAGCTCCGTCTGCATATAGTTGTCCGGTGAATGCGCAAATCCGTGCTGGGCCTTACGGGCGGCATATAGCTTGATTAGGTCGAAGGCGATCTCCTTCACCCGGGTCTTGGTCTTTTCCTTCAGTTTCTGCCAGGTATCGCTGCCCAGCTTGTTGATCTTCGGTATGGTGCCTTCCTTACCCGTGTACTTGGAGATCTTGTGCAGGGAATTGATATTGACGTAGAGGATATCGCTGTCCCTGTAGATAATGCGTACGGCCTCCTGCAGCCGCCCATTGGCCTCGATCTTCTGGAGGCCGCTATAGGTGCCCACTCCATGATCGATATGGGTGACATAGTCCCCTGGCTGGAGCTCCCGCAGGGTTCGCAGGGTGATGGCCTTGTTCTTGTTATAGGCCTGCTTGACCTTATATTTATGGTATCGCTGGAAAAGCTGGTGGTCGGTGTAGCAGACTATTTTCAGGTCTTCGTCGATAAAGCCCCCATGGATGGAGAGGGGCACCGGGGTGAAATGAATGTCCGACTTCAGGTCCTCGAAGATCGTATGCAGTCTTTCCAGCTGGCGGGGATTCTCCGCGAAAAGGTAGATGGCGTATTTTTTGGACTCCCAGCTCTTCAGGTCCTTTATCAGGAGGTCGAACTGCCGGTTGAACGCGGGCTGTGGCCGGGTATGAAAATCTAGCTGCAAGCTATTAGCTTCAAGCTTCAGGCTTGCGGCTTGTGGCTTGTGACTTGTGGCTTCTCCTGAAGTAAGCCCGAATTCCACGAAATGGAATTTGCGTAGCTTCTCCTCCACATCGGCGGCCGTTACGAACTCATTAAGGCCGACATCCTTTTTTTCCAGCCTGTCCTCTTCATCGGAGGACTGACGGGAAATGGGGGGCCTGGACACTGGCGGCCTGAGGCCTGGGCCCGCAGCGCCGGGCTTGGCGGATCCCGCACCCCGGCCAGGTTCGTCCCGCACGGACTCCGAAGCAAATTCGGCCAGACGGGCAAGGGCAGCCCGCTGGTTCTCCAGGAACAGGCTGAGATCCTCTTCCTGGATCAGCAGTCTTTCACGGGTGAATTCCCAGTCCTGCATCCAGATCACCGTATTTTCAGGGAGGTAATCCAGCAGGGAGATCTTCTGGCCCCCGTCAAAGCGGGTTTCCACATTCGGTATGATACTGACTTGCAATAATTTACGCTCGCTCAGCTGAGTTTCAGGGTCGAAGATGCGTATCGAGTCGATATCATTTCCGAACAATTCTACCCGGTAGGGCTTTTCATTTCCGAAGGAATAAATATCGAGTATGCCGCCGCGCAGGGCGAACTGGCCGGGCTCATAGACAAAGTCCGTTCGCTCGAAGCCCACCTGGACCAGCCTTTCCATGGTGCCGTCGACGTCCAGGGTATCCCCAGCCTTTATATAAATGATATTACCCGACAAGGCTTCCGGCAATACCACTTTTTCGAAGAGCGCTTCGGGATAGGTGACCAGGATCTTCTTGGCCACCCGGATGGTGGTGGTGGAAGAGGCGCCGGACGGAAAAGCAAACCGGGTAAGGGCTTCCGTGCGAAGCATTACATGGCTGCTGTTCAGCAGGCGGTAATTCTTCTTATTCTTGAAAGAAGAGGGAAAATAAAAGAGATCCAGGGCCTTTGTGAGATTTTCCAGGGTATTATGCAGGTAGGCCGCGGCTTCGGCATCCTCGCAGACTACCACATGATTGAGCTGGCTGGTGATGGAATGCTGAAAAATAGCGCTGATAAGAAAGGAGGGGGAGCTTCCGTGCAGGTTCTTGCAAGCGATCCGCTGCGGAATGGACATGACGAGCTTGTCCGCCAGTTGAAAAAGGCGGGGGGAATGCAAGAACGATCCGGATAGCACCTCACTATTCATTCGAAACGCAAAGATACGAAATAAATACTTCGGGCGCCGGCGGGTTGTTGCCGGCCCAAGCAACCGATCGCGTTAAAAAAACGTAAATTCTAGTAAACCGGCTTATGATCAGATTCGACCCTGCATTCCAGTTCAGTCATTTTTCCCGGCAATACTTCCACTGGAGCGATATTGTTCTTCTCATCCATCCGGCTGGCGTAGAACAGGTTCCCTTTTTTGGTAAAAACTGAATAATGCCCCGGTGGCAACAGCACTTTGAAATAGCCCTTATCATCCGTATCCGCCTGTTTGACCGGCTCTGTATTTACTGCTGAATAATATGGGGACTGACCCTGCCGGACCACCTGGCTGGTATTCGTCAGCCTGTATATATAGATTACCGACCTGACGCCAGTACCATGATGGGAAGAAGGTCTGCTGCTGGGAGAAGGCATCTGGTTGCCGGCAACAGCGTAAACATAGCCTTCGATGCCTGAGATTTGAAGAGAATGGCCCCGGATGAGCGCAGGTGAGGCAAAAAGGACAGTCATTAGAAGGATTTTAGTCATTGTGACCTTCCTGAAATTTAGTCTGGGTTGAAGTTATCATAAAAAGGCATAAAAGTCCATAAAAACATTAATTTTAAGAACGATTTAAAATACGTGTATGAATAAAAGCAGGTTTGCCCCCTTATCCATTATTGTACTCCTGTTGCTGGCCGTTGGGGTCGCGAATGCGCAGGTAAAGACCAATACAGCGGTATTGCAGAAAGCCAGTCAGGAAAGGGCATCACAGGAAAAGGACCTGCGTGTTAAACTCCTGGCCCTTGCCCGTCAGAAGGGTTGGTCGCTCACGATCCATAATAAAAAAGGGCGCGGTGCCTACCTGACCGGGATGGATCCTAATGGTTATCCCGTCTATACCACCACCACGGATAATATCACTTCCGCCGCGACGATCCGCACCAGCCAGTTATGGCCCGGAGGCGCTTCCGGGCTCAGCCTGAGCGGCAGCTCCGCCAATATGAAAAGTAAGATAGCCGTCTGGGACGAAGGCAAGGTCCGGCCAACGCACGTGGAGCTCACAGGTCGGGTAGCACAGCCCGATGGTTCCCCGGATATCAGCGACCATTCCACGCATGTCGCGGGGACCCTGATCGCGGCCGGCGTCAATCCCAATGCAAAAGGCATGTCTTTCGGCGCACAGCAGCTGCTGGCCTACGACTTCAATAACGATAAATCCGAAATGATGGCGGCAGCAGCGGCCGGCCTCCTCGTATCCAGCCATTCATACGCCACCATCGCCGGCTGGTACCAGAACGGGGATCAGAACAATCGCTGGGAATTCTGGGGAAAT
>Ga0137403_10001457_pt1 | contig 29733 bp, 28 predicted proteins | sample CZOMad2_1_16fung_FD_122057 | JGI IMG/M metagenome (GOLD analysis project Ga0137403, IMG submission 122057) | Vadose zone soil fungal communities from Angelo Coast Range Reserve, California, USA - CZOMad2_1_16fungal (Hybrid Assembly) | ecosystem: Environmental > Terrestrial > Soil > Vadose zone... | reverse complement strand
GCTGCATCACTCGAGGCTCGGTGTGAACCGGTTCGAAGACCTTGATCTCCTTGCCGCGATCGTCCTCCAGGATGGCAAAGTCTTCTTTGCTTAACCCGTGAACGTGCTCGCCCTTCTTGTCAGTGACGACTACTGGAACCAGCACTAGTTCGGCCTTGGTCTGAAAAGTCGGCATCTCCGTGCTCTGTCCCTTTGGCGCCGGAGCATCTTGACTCGAGGCGAGACCCAGCAACATCGTTACGAGACAAAGAGCCTTCATCACCGAACGCATAGATTCCACCATCCTCATAGGATTATGAGAGTCTACCGCAGGCGTGTAAATTGTTAGCATCGAACGTGCCTTCTCCGAATCCAAGTTCCGTGCCCATCCTGTGTCAATCCCGGGAACAGCGATGAAGACGGAATGTATACCGTTTGACCAACTACCGCACACCTCAAGGCTATTTCTCGACTTCCTCTCAGGAAGGTTAGATAGGTTTTACCCGCGTTCGATTCAATTCGGCGAATGGACTGCTGACGAAACAGCGAATATGCGCTTCGATCGCGATCGCCGCGCAGCCATCGCCGAGATCCTTATGAAGCAAAACACGGGCTGGAATGCCTCACCGAAAACTTTAGAGAACATTGCCCGCCTGAAAAATGGCGCATCGGCGGTTGTCACCGGACAGCAAGTCGCCCTCTTTGGCGGACCTCTCTTTTCCATCTTCAAGGCGATCACCGCTATCAAGCTGGCAGAAGAGGCCGGCAAGAAGGGGATCGAGTGTGTTCCTATCTTCTGGCTCGCGACCGAAGATCATGACTTTGCCGAAGTGAATCACGCAAATCTTCTCGGCAAGGAGAAGGCGGCTCTTACCAGGATCGACGTCCATGCCGGCGGGATCGATGGTGCTCCGGTCAGCGCGCGTCCGCTTGAGAAGGACGTCGAATCGGCGATCGCCGCCGCCGCAGAGGCTTTGGGCGATTCAGAGATTACCGAGCTGCTGCGAAAGTTTTATCGTTCTGGCGAAACCCTCGGATCCGCCATGGCGAAGCTCTTCGCTAAAGTCTTTGGCCACTACGGGCTCATCCTGCTCGACCCATCGGGTGCCGACGTCCACCGAATCGCCGCCCCTATTTTTGTAGACGCCCTGCGCCGCTCCGAAGAATTGGATAAGAAGCTACTAGCGCGCGACAATGAACTCGAATCCGCGGGGTATCACCAGCAGGTCAAAGTCACCGAATCCTCCACCTTATTGTTTTCGCTTGAGACCGGCGTTCGTCTTCCCATCAAGCGGACCAATGGAAAGCTCATGGTCGGCAAAGAGCCGGTAAGCGCGGCTGACCTGGAGAAGCGCATCTCGCAAGCTCCCGAAAAGTTCAGCGCCAACGTGCTTCTGCGTCCCGTGATGCAAGACTTTCTTCTGCCCACGTTGTGTTACGTCGGCGGGCCCGCCGAGGTCGCCTACTTTGCGCAGTGCGAGGTCGTGTATAAGACGCTTCTCGGTCGCGTGACTCCCATAGTTCCGCGATGTAGCGCGACGCTGGTAGAAGAGCATCAACAGAAGATCCTGCAAAAGTTATCACTCACGCTGCTCGACGTATTCCAGGATCCGGAAATCGTCCGAAAGCTGATCGCCACAAAAGTGATGCCTGCGGATCTCAACAAGAGATTCGACGAGGCTGCAGCCCAGCTTGAGAGCACCCTCCGCTCCATAACCGAGCCGCTAGAGAAGTTCGATCCGACTCTGGCGGATGCCGCAAAGCGCTCGGCCTCCAAGATGCGTTATCAACTCAAGCGTTTGCGAGACCGAACCGCTGCCGCGGAATTGCGCAGAGATGAGGTCGTCGGTCGCAAGGCAGCCGAGCTGTCCACCGTCCTCTTTCCCAACAGGAATCTTCAAGAGCGCGAGATTGCCGGCGTTAGCTTCCTGGCGCGCCATGGCATGGAAGTTATTGAGAAATTGCACGACGTCTTGCAGACCTCTTGTTCCGGCCACCAGATTGTTAATCTTTAATGAATTCGCCTGATTCGGCAGGCGGATTGCTGTTATCATCCCGGTATGGCGAAGCAGACCAGCGAGCCTTTCGACGTCGGCTGCCCCTGCTGCGGGGCTGTCCTGAAGGTGGATTCCGTCACCAAACAGGTGATTGCCCACACCGCCAAAGCCGCGCCCAAGATGTTCCAGGACTTCGAAGAAGCGACCAAGGCCATGCGCGACCAGGACTCCCGCCGCGAATCCCTCTTCCAGCAGTCCGTCTTAGCAGAGAAGAACAAGGCTGACTTGTTGGAAAAGAAGTTCCAAGAAGCGGTCAAGCGCGCCAAAGAAACTCCCGACACCAAGCACGTCCGTGACATCGACCTGGGCTGATCCCATGCCTGGCAAAACCGACGGCCCCGTTCTTCCCGGGAAACGGCCCATCCTGCTCGGCCACCGCGGCGCCAGTAAATACCTTCCGGAAAACACCTTCGAAGCCTTCGACCTCGCGTTGACGCACGGCTGCGATGGATTCGAATTCGACGTGCGCCTAACCTCTGACAACGCCGCGCTCATCCATCACGATCGCGACCGCAAAGGGAAACTGCTCGCCGATTGCCCGGCCACCAAATTCCCCGGCTTGCTGAGTTTGGAGCAGGTATGTGAATGTTACAGGTCTCGATGTTTCCTCAACGTAGAGTTGAAAGTTGAAGGACTACATGATGCCGTGATGGCGGCATATCGCAGATACCAGCCGCAACGCGGTTTCCTGGTCTCATCCTTCAAGCCCGAAGCGCTGATCCCGCTTTACGAACTCAAACCCCAGTTTCCGCTCGGATTGATCTGCAAAACGCAGCAACAGCTCTCGGTTTGGGGACAGGTTCCGATCGACGCCGTTTTCGCACACACTTCTTTGATCAGCGAAGAGTTGCGTTCGCTGACCGCGAAGGCAGGCAAGCAGTTATTTGTATGGACGGTGAATCGCGATTACGACATGCGCAGGTTTGCTCAGATGGAAGTCGATGGCATCATCTCCGACGACACTGCGCTGTTAGCCAAAACGTTCGATCGCCGCCACTCAGCGCCCGCCGCTGCGTTGGGTTAATCGCGGAGACCGTGCTTCTGCTTGCGGATGCAGGAAAGCTCTTCGTTCAGTTTCAAACTCTTCCAACTCTTCATCGATGCGAGACAAGGTCCACCCGAGCGCGTAGCCGATCCTTTCCGCCGCTTCCTGGCTGCATTCCGCCGACCAGCACGCCCCCAGAGCGACCGGTACGCGCCGCAGCAGGATGTCTCCAAGCGTGATTGCTTTCTCATAGCGCACCGCCTTTGCGACCTCGGCAAGGATGTGCGGTGTGTGAGAACAGATCGGTGTTTGCCATACCTGATCGGTCGCGGCCAGCCGGGTGACAGTTAGCGCATCGGCCCCGTGCCACTGCGCGATCGCGAAAGCAGTCTCCTGTGAGATTCCCAGCACGCCGCTGACTTGGTGTGCCCATTGCCGCAATGCAGAACAGATCCCGTCGGAAGAAGGAGCAGCACACATATCCAGCGCGGGCTCGCCCACCTTGATCCCGATCTTGCGAGCGCAGTCCCGGGCCAGCCGCATCGCTGTGGTCAGCTTTCCGCCAACCACCGAGATCACGCCCTGCGCTCCATCGTCGGCATGATCGATCAAATGATGTCCGCGCGGTATATCGGACGCGGTCGCTCCCGGCGAGTAGGGAAGCGGACGCACCCCGGCAAACAGATAGCGCGCGTCGCGAATGCTCAAGCCATTGTTCGGTATCAGCCGATGCAACGCAGTGAAGAGATACTCGATCTCCGCCCGCGACGGCGCCGCGTCGCCCGGATCGCCGTTGTCAAAAGCTTCCGTCGTGCCGAGCAGCAGTTGCCCATTCCATGGCAATAGAAAGATCGGCCTTCCATCTTCTGCTTCGGCATAGATTGGATTTGTTGGCGCGTCCGGGAAGATAGGCAACACGACATGCGATCCGCGCACTCCACCGACCAGTTGCTTTCTCGACGGCACACGCGCTTGCACACAGAACCTGTCGACCCAAGGTCCAGTGGCGTTGATCACCGCCTCGCACATGACCAGTGATTCATCGCCGGAGAATCCATCTCGCAGCCGGATGCCTCGGACCGCGCCGCCGGCGAACTCCAATTCCAAGGCTTCCGTGTGATTCCGGACCTCCGCCCCGGCCCGGACGGCATGGCTCAACCATTCCGCTATCAATCGTTCAGGGAATTCGCACTGGGCGTCTTCATAGTTGAAACATGCAAGGTCACCACCCGCTTGCAATGCGTCTTCGAACGCGGATGAGGTCACTTGCTCGTGCGGCGACTTTGAAAACCTGCCATACAAGAAAAGACCGGCACGGATCGCCAGCGCGCTGCGCAGTCCGCTTCCATTGCGGATAGCGAGGACAAACTTTCTGCGCCGTACCAGGTGCGGATGCGAGCGCAGCAATCGCTCGCGCTCCCGCAGCGATTCGCGCACCAGGCCAAGCTCTCCATGCTCGAGGTACCGCAATCCACCGTGGATGATTCGGCTGGAGCGGCTGGTCGTGCCTGCTCCAAAATCGCTTTTCTCCACAAGCAGCGTGCGTTTGCCGGCGCGGGCACACTCCGCCGCGATGGCGACCCCATTGATGCCGCCGCCGACGATCACAATGTCAAAACGTTGGCCGTCCAGCGACGGGCGCATGCCTTTGCTACAGCTACTCACCTTTAGTTGGATGCCGGAATCAGAACAGGCGAGGGTGGCCGGATGGCCAGTGATTTATACGTAAACCTGCGGGGTCAGGCCGGGGAAGATAGAATCGCGCTCCTCGATATTGGCGAGTGTCTCCATGCCGCCGGCGGGCAGCTTCCTCTTCGATTCGTAATGCTGATAGATGGCGAGCAGAGTTCGCAACTGCTCTAGGTGGGTGATAAAGCGCTCTTCTGCGTAGTCGCGCGCAGCCCCGGTAGTGATCAGGAATTGCCAGTCGCTCGATTCCAGCAACAACAGCTCGCGGCAGATCTGCTTCACCAGGCGCTCGGCAAGGCCGTCCGTCCTCCACAGTCCGCGCTCTACAACCTGCTGCACAGCGAACTCAGATGGATAGATGTTCTTCCACGTCCATTCGGTGTCGTGGTTCAGCCAGACTTCGTGGGTGCCGTTCTTGCCCCACGAACCTTCCGGAAGCGAAAGAAATCCCGAGGGAGGAAACTTATCCAGGTACTCGCCCGCGGTCGTGAGTTTGATCTGCGAGCCTGGATGCGAAAGCTGCAGCGCCAGACTCTTCAAAAATTCCGGACCTTCAAACCACCAGTGTCCGAAAAGCTCCGCATCGAAGGGCGCGCATAGGATCGGCGGTTGGCCGTCGCCAGGCGTGGCGGTATCGAGCAGGACGTGATGAGCTAATCCAGCGAAGTGTTGCGCATGATCGTGAGTGCGGGCCAGTGCTGCGTACGGGTCATATTCCTGTTTACTGCCCAGGTCAGCCTTGGATTGCGTCACCCGCCAATAGCGATGTCCGCCCGGCCAATGCTTTTTGTGAAACTCCAGGTAGTTCGGATCACCCGGATAACCGGAATCGCCACTCCAAACTTGAATGCCAGTTTTAGGATCGCGGGTAAAGAATGAGACTTTATGTTTTTGAGCGCTGCCTGGCGTGTCCGCCCAGTATGGGCGATAGAAAGAAGCCAGCGCCTCTCCACCTTCGTACTCAGTCGCGATCGGGCGATTGCCCGCGAGAAGCTCGTAGGGCGAGAACATCGCTCGCTTTTCGACCATGTGGGTGTCGACGAAGAAGTATTCCAGCCCGTTCGCATCCAGGATCTCTTCGATGCCGGCGCGCATCATCACCGCTTTCGTTGGAGTGGCGCCGTTGAGATAAACGGGATAGCGCCATTCGCCGCGGGGGCGATACGCACACTCCGGCAGCCATATGCCGCGCGGACGCCTTCCGAAAAAGCGCTCGTGGGTTTCCACTCCCACGCGCACTTGCGCCTGGATGGAAGCGTCCGTCCCCAGTAGCGCGAAGTATCCATGGGTGGCGCCGCAAGTGATGATCTCGATCGAGCCGATGTCATAGAAGTGTTTGAAGGCGCCGACAATGTTACGGTCGAGCGAATCGAAATTCCCCATCGCTTCCGAGAAAAATCTTTGCCAGAATTGCGCCACGCTGGCCTTGTGCAACTCACCCTTGGCCACGAACTGCTGCTCGTCCTTCTGTGCCGCTTCGATCTTCTGTTGCAGATATTTCGGGAACTCCTCCTGGAATGTCGGGTGCGAGAGTTGCTCCAGCAGGATGGGTGAAAGACTGATGTTCGCCTTCAACGCTGCGCCAGCTTTCTCCAAGTCGGTGAAAACTCTCAGCAGGGGAATGTACGTTTCGGCGGCGGCTTCATGTAGCCAATCCAGCCCATGCGGCCAAGTGCCGTGATGCACCACATACGGCAGATGGGAATGCAGCGTGAAGGTGATGTAAGCGGCGGGATTGGTAGATGAGCCTTGCATGGGGAGACGGCAATCGGGGAAAGACTCTTTTCAGTTTACTACAACGGTGAGATGCACCTGACGAGCCCGCGACACACTTTTCTAGCCGGTGTGATACAAAAACCTGCATGCCGAAGACGGGAGAAAAGTTCGAGCGGGCGGTTGAGATCATGGCTCAGCTCCGTGGGCCGGAGGGGTGTCCCTGGGACCGTGAACAGACCTTTGACTCCATCAAGCCATACACCTTGGAGGAGACTTACGAAGTTTTGGAAGCGATCGATAATCGCGATTGGGACGAACTGACCGACGAACTCGGCGACCTGCTCCTGCAAGTCTTGTTCTATTCCGAGATGGCGCAGGAGGAGAAGCGGTTTTCCATCGACGATGTTCTCGATCGGCTTTCGACCAAACTCGTCGGCCGCCACCCCCACGTCTTCGGTGACGTGAAGGCAGAGACATCCGCCGAGGTCCTGCGCAATTGGGAGGCGCTCAAAGCTCAGGAGAAACAGAAGCGCCTCGCGGCGGGCGGAGGAAAATCAGCCAGGGCATCGGATGATCCGGAATCCGTTCTGGCAAATGTCTCTGCCGGTGTGCCCGCAATGCTCGAAGGTGCCAAGCTGAGCGCGCGCGCAGCGCACGTCGGCTTCGACTGGCCGACTCTGCGCGGCATCTTCGACAAGATGAAAGAAGAAACACACGAACTCGAGGTGCGCATCGAAGCTCTGCCCGGCGGGCTCGATCGGGCGAAAGGGACGCATGGCATCGCCGGTTCGCGCGGAGAACAAGCAGACTCGCCGGAGCAATTAAAAGAAGTCGAAGGAGAGATCGGGGACCTGTTCTTTACGCTGGTCAATCTCGCACGCTATCTTGCCGTCGATCCCGAATCTGCGCTGAAGAAGACCAACCGCAAGTTCCGCCGCCGCTTTCAGTACGTCGAATCCAGACTTAAAGAGCGCGGCAGCAAGCTCGAAACCGCCTCGCTCGATGATATGGAGGCATTGTGGCAGCAAGCCAAGGAGAGCGAATGACGGTTCCCATCATCCGTGCCTGCCATGGCATCAGCGAACTCGAAGCCTGCGTTGCTTTGCAAAAAGAGGTGTGGAATTTCGACGATGTGGATCTGATTCCGCTTCGCCTGTTTGTCGTTGCCACAAAGATCGGCGGACAGGTTCTCGGCGCGTTCGACGGCAACGATTTGGTCGGCTTCGCAATGTCCATTCCGGGCACCCGCGGCGGAAATCCCTATCTGCATTCACACATGCTCGCCGTGCGCGAAACCTTCCGCAATATCGGTTTGGGAAAAAAGCTCAAGTTCGCCCAGCGCGACGATGCTCTCCAGCGCGGCATCCGGTTGATCGAGTGGACCTTCGATCCGCTGGAGATCAAAAACGCATGGCTCAATATCGAGCGGCTGGGAGCAGTCGCGCGCCGCTATAACCCCAATCAGTACGGCATGTCTTCGTCACCGTTGCAAGGCGGCCTGCCCACCGACCGGCTGGTGGCCGAGTGGTGGCTTGACTCCAAACGCGTGACCTCCGCGCTCGCAGGAAATACGGCGACTGCCAAGATCGAGAAGCAGATAGAGGTTCCCGCCGCAATCTATGACTGGAAAAAATCCGCCGATCCACGTGCCGAAGAAGTACAGTCCGCCAACCGTACAGCATTTCAGAAGAGCTTCGCAGAAGGACTGACTGTGTTGCGATACGAGCGCGATGCAGAGATGAACGGCAAGTTCCTGCTGGGACGGTGGGACGAGAACCTCACCTTTGGATCGCCGGACACAGAGTCTTAGCTCTATCTCTTGGCAGAGACTTTCTGCTGATTTTCTTTGCGCAGTAACTCGAACCCCTGCGAATATGAGAGGTTTTCCGGGATGCGACGGAAGTCGCTGATCTCCGAGGTCTCTTTGATCTTCAGTTTTTTGAATAGCAGAACCTTGCCGGTGAAGTCCAGGTTGCTGTAGGTGACGTCCCAGTGTCCGTCGCCGACGTCGCTTTCGCGGATCTCGAAGTGTCCACCTTTGTGTAGCTTCCCGAAGATCCCCCATCCGAAATTCACATCGTCCACCAGCGTGCCATCCAGGCGCTTCATGCGATTCGCCTGCGTGTCGATGTACATATGTCCCGCCATCCCCTTTAGCACTTGGGTCTCGCGGTCGGGAGCATTGAAGGTCGGATTCGGCCGGAAACGAAGGTTCACCACGTGCGGCTCGGGATCCGCTCCATCGAATTCATAGATGAATGCATCAGGCAGGGCTTTGACCAGCGTGTTGGCGCGTCGCTCGTCCTCCCTTTGATCCTTTAATCGTTTGCGCTGCTCCTCTGGGTTGTTGAGGATCTTCTGGTTCTTTTCGTCCTCGATGCGCCGTTGCTCTTCTGTCAGCGGCTGGTCGTTCATCATCAGCAGGTACGAGACCTGTCCGTCGTTGGTGTCCGCCACTTGCTTTACGCTCGAGCCGTTCGGCGTCTGCTTACGAACGCGATAGGTGTAGCGCAGTTTTGAATTTGACGACGCGAGTTCGTTGTCGACCGCCCGCCGCACAAGATCATTCGCTGACGGAGAGATGGCGGTCTCACTGGTCTGACCGGCGGCTGACAGCGCTAGTGCCAGAGGCAGAAATCCCAACCCTAGTATCGTCCGCCGAAACGAGCCATCTATGGGCATATCAGGTTAGACGAGAGCAGCTAAGGTGACGTTGCTTTTACGAGCCTCAAACACCGAACAAATGAAAAGCGACCGGCACGTTCGCCGGTCGCAGTCGAAAGAGTGTCGGCCCCGCTGGAAAGGCAGTCCCATTGGTTTAAAGTCGCGTTGCCAAGCAAAACCGCTGTTCCCCTGGTTTTCGATCTCGCTAGACGACGTGACTTACTCCGAAGGGCCGACACTCTGTTTGATAGCAATAGTAAGTCCAAAGTTACCTCGCCAACAGGCTACGGAACGCAAATTAAGTCTAACTGTCACAATGACTTGCAAACATCGTCAGGACTATCTTTAGAGGGACGTGCAGGGCTGACCCTTAGGTGTGTACTAATCAGTTACCTCGTGATTCCATCAAATGGCAAGCTGCTACTGCATCGTCTAAGGCCTTGGCTTGCAACCGTTTTCCATTGCTGGGGCCGAAGAAGCGGATGTATTATGCATCAGCCATTTCCTCCAGCCACTCGGTCCGAATCAAGGAGAAGTTCTGTATGTGGAAGTCCACGCCTGGGAGCGACACAAAGCCAATGACAACGCCAACCTCTAGCCCCAACATGCCAACCCCGCCCCGTCCATCGCTGGAACCTGCCCGTTCAAAGGAGTTTCAAGGTGAAATGGCACACATCGGAAAATCCGTGATCATCCGCGGTGAGCTCTCCGGAAGCGAAGATCTCTATTTGGATGGAGAGGTAGAAGGGAACATCTCCCTCGTGGACCACAACTTGATCGTGGGGCCCAATGGTCGAGTGCGCGCCAACATCATCGCGAAAGACGTAGTAGTGCACGGCAAAGTAGACGGGAATGTCGAGGGGCACGACCGGGTCGAGCTGAAAAAATCCGCAGTACTGAGCGGCGACATTTCTACCAAGCGGATCGTCATCGAAGACGGCGCCTTCTTCAAGGGCGCGATCGACATCCGCAAGGAGAAGAGTGAAGGCAAGCGCGAAATTGCGGCGGCAGCTTCTGCGGGCGCAAGTTACTCCAGCTCAAGCGCACAGCGCTCGTTGGTGGATGCGAAATTCGAGCCCAAGATCTGAAAGCAGTTTGTATGCGAATCAGGAGCTGCGGCTCCTGATTTTTTTCGGCCCGGCGAAGGCCTGCCTGGCCGCTTGTTTTGCCTTGAATACCAGCTTTTCTTGTAGAGTAACCACGTGGCCCCCGATTTCCTGAAATTCCTGCGCGGCTCTTCCAAGTCCGGTGCGGCGCATTCCGCTGCTGCGAGGGCGGCAGTCCGGACGCAGCGCAGCAGCAGTGGGCTCAAGGAGTTCAGCAAACACATCGGCCCCGATGAACCGCGGGTCATCCTCGACCTTGGTCCCACATCTCCTGCCAACTTGATGCGCCTTACCGGAATGGGACACAAGGTCTATAACGAAGACCTGTTGATGGCCTCGATCGACCCACGCTATCTGGTGAAGCGGGAAGACGGGAAGCTGGATCTGTCGCCGCAGAGCTTTTTCACAGACTCTCTGGTATTCGACGAAGCCTCGTTGGACGCCGTACTGGCCTGGGACCTGCCGGACTATCTGCCGGAGCCGCTGGTGAAGCCCATGGTCGACCGCTTGCACCGGGCCTTGAAACCGGGCGGAGTCTTGCTGGGCTTCTTTCATACTCGCGAAGCCGGCTCCGAAGCCCCTTATCATCGCTATCACATTACCGGCACGGAGACTCTGGACGTGCAAGTCGTTGAGAGATTCAAGCTGGCGCGCGTTTTCAATAACCGCCACATCGAGAATCTGTTCCATGATTTCAAGTCGGTGAAGTTCTTCCTCGCGCGCGATCATTTTCGCGAGGTTCTGGTAGTGCGCTGAGTTGTACCTTGGCCCTTGACAATTTTGCTTATAATATTTTTCACCGTTGGTTCTTTGTACAACTATGCTTGCACTAGAGATAAAGGACCTCTCGAAGACATTCAGTGTTGGTTTCTGGAAGAAGCGGCCGCGCTGCATCCTGAAGCCGCTGAGCCTAGCCGTCGAAGAAGGCGAGGTCTTCGGGTATTTGGGCCCGAACGGCGCCGGCAAGACCACCACTCTCAAGTTGCTGATAGGGTTGATCTACCCGACCACGGGAACCGCCCGAATCTTGGGCGTTCCCATCGATGACCCGCGCGCCAAGACCAACATCGGTTTCTCGCCCGAGCAGCCGTACTTTTACGACTACCTTACCGCGCAGGAACTTCTCGAATACTACGCACAGCTTTCCGGCGTACCATCCGGTGAGCGTGCCAAACGCGCGGCGACCTCGCTCACCCGGGTCGGATTGAAGGACATCGATCGTTTGCAGCTGCGAAAGTTTTCCAAAGGTATGCTGCAACGGGTGGCGCTCGCCCAAGCCATCGTGCACGATCCCAAGTTTCTGTTTTTGGATGAGCCCATGTCGGGCCTCGATCCCATTGGCCGTCGCGAGGTGCGGGACCTGATCCAGGAGTTGAAAGATGAGGGTAAGACGATTTTCTTCTCCACCCACATCCTTTCCGACGCTGAGGCATTGTGCGATCGGGTCGCGGTGTTGAACCACGGGGAATTGAAAGGTATCGGAGTGGTCCGCGAACTGCTTTCGGAGACCGAGGGCTCAGTCGAGATCGTGTGGCATGGCGACGTGGGTCGCGCCGACCTAGAGGCGCTTGGGGCTAAGACGCGCGGCGCCGGTTCGATGACTCGCGCCGTTCTGCCGCAGGCTCGTCTGAATTCCGCGCTGGATGCGCTTCGCAAGGTCAACGCTCGCATCGAGTCGGTGAACCCCGTTCGGCACAGCTTGGAAGATTTCTTTATCGAGAAGCTGAACCTGCAGTCCCAGGATCGACCGGAGGAGGTAACGCGCTCATGACCCGCATCCTTCCCATCGCCTTCAATACCTATCGCGAAGCTGTGCGCGACCGCGTCCTTTACAACCTGATCGTCTTCGCATTGTTGATCGTTGGCTCAGCGTTGTTCGTTGGGCAGATCTCCATTGAGATCGAGCGCATCGTCCTCATCAACATGGGGTTGACGTCGATTTCTATTTTCGGCGTTGTGATCGCCATCTTCATCGGTATTAGCCTGGTCTGGAAGGAGATCGAGCGCCGCACCATCTACACCGTCCTGGCACATCCGGTTCGGCGCTGGGAATTCCTGTTCGGAAAATTCATCGGACTCTTCGGAACGCTGACGTTCAACGCAGCGCTGATGTGCATTGGATTTTTTGCCGCGCTGCTTTACCTGTCGCACCGGCTCGGCCGGCCTGATGCTTACATTCTTGTTGCCATCTACTTCATTGTCTTGCAGCTCATGATGATGACTGCTCTGGCGATGTTATTCTCCACGTATTCCTCGCCGCTGCTTTCATCTATCTTCGCGTTTGCCACCTTTGCCATCGGTACTTTTTCCGAGGACTTGCACAATTTCGCGGCGGCTGCGCACGGTCCTGCAAAGGCGATCATGACGGTCATGGCATATCTCGTGCCGAATTTCTCATCCTTGAATGTGATTTCCCAGGTCGCGCACGCGATCCCGGTTCAGCCGGGCCTCATCCTGCACAACACCGTTTATGCCATCAGCTACACGGCGGTGGTTCTATTTTGCGCCGCGGCGATCTTTGAGAACCGGAATTTCAAATGAGCGCGCGCGCCAAAACTACCGCCGGCTTTCTCGTTCTGGCTTTGTTTCTGATGCTGGTCAGTATTTCATCCCTGCTGCGTGTTATCCAGCTCCGAGAACATTCCACTCTTGCCGAGGTGCTTTTCATTCCTTCCGCGAAGGCCGTGAAGCGGATGAGCCTCGGTTATAGCGGCCTGTTGGCCGACCTGTACTGGCTGCGGGCCGTACAGTATTTCGGCAACCATCATCTCGCCCGCGCGAAAGAGTACGACCTGCTGGATCCGCTCTTGGATATAACCGTGTCCCTCGATCCCAAACTCGAGCCTGCTTACAGGTTCGGCTCGATTTTTCTTGCGCAGAAGCCTCCGCAGGGTGCTGGCCGCCCAGACCTGGCGGTTCGGCTTGTAGAGCGCGGCATCAATGAATTTCCAGACGACTGGCGTCAGTACTTCAATCTCGGTTTCATCCATTACATGGACCGTCATGATTACATCGCCGCGGCTGAGGCCTTCGAGCGCGGCTCGCGCCTTCCTAATGCCCATCCCTTTCTCAGATTGATGGCGGCTAGAATGCGTGCTCAGGGTGGAGATCGCGAAACTGCCCGGCTGCTGTGGCAAAACATATACGACACTTACCCTGACAAGACCATGCGCAGCAATGCCGTGGAACATCTCAACGCCTTACGCTACGATGAGATGATCGAACAGATTCAAAAGCGTGTAGACCTAGCGGCGGGAGAGCTCGGTCGTCAGCCCAGCGCTTGGCAGGAAGTGGTGCAAACTGGTTTTCTGCGCGGCATCCCGCTCGATCCCAAAGGCAGGCCCCTCATTCTGATGCCCGACGGCCGTGTTCAGTACTCGCGTCCTGACGATTTTCCATTCGTCCAACTGGGACTGCCTAAAAATCGTCCTACCGATTAGCTTGCACGGAAATTTTTAGGAGCTTCTCCGCATCCAACCTTGCATGAGAATACGCTCAGCCTTTCTGGCCGGGGCGGTGCTTTCGACCGTGTGCCTACTGGCCGCCGATCAGCAAGCGGACATTTCCGTGGATCGCGTCGCGGAAGGGGTTGATCGTCATTACAACGATTTGAACTCGCTGCGGGCACAGTTCACGGAGATCTACCGCGGGGCCGGCATCACCCGCACAGAATCGGGCACCCTGTGGCTGCGGCGACCGGGCAAGATGCGTTGGGAGTACACCGAACCCAAGGAGAAGGTTTTTGTCAGCGACGGCAAGACAGCTTATTTTTACGTTCCTGGAGAACGCCAGGCACGCAAGGCGCCTATTAAGGATCTGGACGACTTGCGTTCGCCCCTGCGCTATCTTCTCGGAAAGACCAAGCTGAAAAAAGAATTCGCGAACCTCACGGCGCGGGCCGGCGATCGTCCCGGCATGGTATTGATTCGTGGCGTGCCTAGCGGCTTCGCCGACCGGGTCACCGAAATGGCCTTGGAAGTGGACCCTCAGGGGCAGATCCAGCGCATCCTGATAGACGAGGCCGACGGCTCTCAGACCGAGTTTGTCTTCTCCGGCATACAGGAAAACCTCGCCGTCGAGGATGCCCGCTTTCGCTTCCAGCCCCCTCCCGGGGTTGAGCTGATCGAAGGCGCTTCGGTTAATCCCTGATGAATGCAAGAAGGGCGCTTTCGACCGTTCAATATCAGCTACTTTCGGATGTTAGACTCTAAGCAACAATATGGCGGAATTCCTTGTCAAAATGGCCGATGAACGTGGCCGCGTGCTGGAGCAGACCGAGAGCGCTAGCTCTGAGTCAGACCTGCGGGATCGCTTCGCTAAGCAAGGCTTTTACGTCTATTCCGTACGGTCGAAGGGCCTTTTTAGCGACGGTTTTGCTGTCGCGTCGCGCCGCAAAAAGGTCAAGCAGAGCGAGTTCGTCATCTTCAACCAGCAATTCTTCACTCTGATCCACGCCGGCTTGCCCATTCCCACCGCGCTGGAACTATTGGCCAAGCGGCAGAGGAATCCCTATTTTCGGTCGGTGCTGGAGAATGTCCGCGAGCGCGTCAAGGGGGGCGAAGTGCTTTCCGCCGCCTTCGCAGCCCAAGGGGTCTTTCCACAACTTTACAACACCACCCTGGTGGCTGGCGAAAAGAGCGGCAATCTGGAAGAGGTGCTCACCCGTTTTATCGCCTTCCAGCGCATCTCCATGGCGGTGCGCAAGAAGCTGTTGGTGTCGCTGATTTATCCGGCCTTGTTGATCGTGTTGGTCACATTGATGCTGACTTACCTGATCGCCTTCGTCGTCCCAAAGTTTGCCGACCTTTACCGCGACCTGCAAGCTCCGTTGCCAACGGTCACTCTTTACCTGATCGCCTTTGGTCAGACCGTGAACCACTACTTTCCTTTCATTGTTTTGGGAATTGCAGCCATTCTGTTGATCGGCTGGAAGTGGAAGAACAGCGACGCTGGCGCGGAAAAGCTCGATCGAATGCGGTTGAAGCTGCCGGTGCTCGGCAGTATCTGGCTGAAGTATCAGATCGCCATGTTTGCTCGCATGATGAGCACTCTGCTGGCCGGCGGACTACCCTTGGTCCCCGCCCTTGAGACGGCGGGTGCATCTATCCAGAGTCGCACGGTTGCCAGAGCAGCTCTCGGGGCGGCTGAGCGCGTGCGCGAGGGGTTATCGCTCTCTCGCAGCCTGGAAGAGACCAAGATGTTTCCCGAGCTGTCATTAGAAATGATCGAAGTCGGCGAATCGACCGGCGCCATGCGCGAGATGTTGAATTCGGTGGCGGAGTTCTATGAAGAAGATGTCGAGAGCGCGGTGGCGGCAGCTATGGCATTGATAGAGCCGATGCTCCTCATATTTGTCGCTATCGTCATAGGATTCGTATTGATATCGTTGTACCTGCCGATCTTCAGCATCGGCTCGGCCATGCAACACTAAAGGATCGGATGCCTACGAACCCGTCAGGATCGGAGATCAAGAAGCCGCTGGTACCGCCAGCCGGCGAAAGTGCCAACGGCACCGAGGTATCGCGGGCTTGCGACCTCGCGCGCCGTTATCGTTGCGAATTCGTCGACCTCAAAAACTTCCACATCCAGCACGACCTTTTCCGATCTGTGCCGGTGGACTTGATGTTCCGCTACAATTTCGTCCCGTTGGAACACGGCGACGACGGTCGTCTCATCGTCGCCATCGCTGATCCCAGCCGGCTGATGATGATCGACGAGCTTGGCCTGCTGTTGGGGAAGCGCATTGTCACCAAGGTCGCGACGCTCTCGCAGATCAACGACATCCTGAAGAAGACCGAGCAGTCGCAGCGCGTGCTCGAGGAAGCCGGCGAAGGTTTCGTCCTCGACGTAATCCGCGATGACGACAGCAGCGACGAAACCATCTCCATCGAACGCTTGACCGCTGAGGGCGATAGCAGTCCGATCATCCGCCTGGTCGATACCGCCATTTTCACCGCGTTGCAAAGGCGTGCCAGCGACATCCACATCGAGACGCGCGACGACTCGGTCGCGATCAAATACCGTATTGATGGCGTGCTGCGCGAAGCCATGAAGCCGATCTCGCGCGACCACCAGTCCACCATCATCTCGCGCATCAAGGTGATGAGTGAACTCGACATTGCTGAGCGCCGCGTACCGCAAGACGGCCGCTTCCGGGTGCGTTACGGCGATCCGCCGCGCTTCATCGATTTCCGCGTCAGCATCATGCCTTCCATCCATGGTGAAGACGCCGTGCTGCGCGTGCTGGATAAAGAATCCATGAGCGAGAAGTTCCGCAAGCTCACCCTCGACGTCGTGGGCTTCGCGGATGACGATCTGAAGAAGTTCCGCCGATACATCGCGGAACCCTACGGCATGGTGTTGGTCACCGGGCCTACCGGCAGCGGTAAGACGACCACTCTCTATGCCGCGCTCAACGAGATCAAGAGCGACGAAGACAAACTTGTTACCATCGAAGACCCGGTTGAATATCAGATCCGGGGCGTCACCCAGATCCCGGTCAACGAGAAGAAGGGGCTCACCTTCGCTCGTGGACTGCGCTCCATCTTGCGCCATGACCCAGACAAGATCATGGTCGGCGAGATCCGCGACACCGAGACTGCGCAGATCGCCATTCAGTCGGCCCTTACCGGCCACCTGGTGTTCACCACCGTGCACGCAAACAATGTCGTTGACGTGCTCGGGCGTTTCCTCAACATGGGCGTTGATCCGTATAACTTCATCTCCGCCTTGAATTGCATCCTGGCCCAGCGCCTCGTCCGCGTGGTCTGCGAGTCCTGTGCCAAGGAAGTTCACTACGATCGCCAGACTCTGCTCGATAGTGGCCTCGATCCGGCGGTTTGGCAATCCGTGGTATTTCGCGAAGGCGAAGGCTGCATCGAGTGCTCCGGCACCGGCTTCAAGGGCCGCACCGCGATTCACGAGTTACTGGATCTGAGTGATAGCGTGCGCGAGATGATTCTGGCCAAGAAGCCCACCTCTGAGATCCGTCGCGCCGCCCGCGACGAAGGAATGCGCTTCCTGCGCGAGTCTGCGCTTGATAAAGTAAAGGCGGGCACCACTACGCTGAAAGAGATCAACAAAGTCACGTTCATCGAAACGACCCGATAGATGGCGCATTCAAACAATCCGCCGCGACCGCGGCTGGCCTGCGAGATCACCGCCGAGAGCGTGATCGCGGCGCGTGCCGTCGAACATGGTGGCTCCGTCGAGCTGCACACCATCCGCATGCTTCCCACGGGAAGTGTGCTTCCCAGCCTTAAAGACACCAACGTGCTGGAACCGGCCGCGCTGGCGAATGCGATAGCAGACGCTATGCAGACCGTCGGCGGTCGCTCTCGCGATGTCACCGCCATCCTCCCAGATGCGGCTATCCGCACCGTGCTGCTCGACTTTGAATCGCTGCCCGAAGATCCCAAAAATGCTGCCGGGGTGGTGCGCTTCCGCATGCGCAAGGCGCTTCCGTTCGATGTGGACAAGGCGCGTCTCTCGTACCACGTCACCCGCACCTCCGGGCAGATAAGGGTCGTTGCCGCCGTCGCGCTCGCCAGCGTCATCGAGGAATACGAAGCCGCCGTCCGCGAAGCGGGATACGCGCCCGGAGTGGTTCTACCCTCCACGCTCGCATCGCTCTCCGCCGTGGAAAGCGGCCGGCCTACGCTGGTGGTCAAGGTAGATCCCGCGGCCGTCACCGTCGCCATTCTGGATAACGACGACTTGCGACTTGTTCGTACTCTCGAGAATTCGCATGGCCGCCAGATCAATGGGCAGCAGTTGGCGGACGATGTGTTTCCCTCAGTCATGTTCTTTCAAGACACGTTTAACTCTAAGATCGAGCGCGTGCTGGTCGGCGGCGTGGATTCCTTGCATGAGGTCGCTCCCGCCTTGGAACAGGTCACTGGAACCGCGATCGAGCCGCTGGTCGGCTCGCGCTATCTCAGCGGCGGCCTCTCCGGCATGCCGGGCGCCACCGCCCAACTTGCCGGAGTCGTAGGAGCGCTTATCTAATGCGCTTCGATATCAATCTCGCGTCACGTCCATTTCGTGACACCCGCAGCACCTACGCCCGCTGGGGCGCGGTCCTCGGAGGTGTGGTCTGCATCACTATCGCCCTGATGGCGATCGCCTTTCACAATTGGAGCCGCACGCGCGAGATCAATAGGTCCATGGTGCAGGTGCAACAGCAGATCCAGCAGTTGGACCAGCAAAAGAATGCAAACGAAGCTTTGCTGAATCAGTCCGCGAATCGCGACACGCGGCAGCGCTCGCAATTTTTGAATGGCCTCATCGTGCGCAAATCGTTTTCCTGGACGCGTGCATTCTCGGACTTGGAAAAGATCATGCCTACGCGTGCGCACCTCCTGAAGATCGAACCCGAACTTACCCCTGACAACCAGCTCAAGATCAAAATGACGGTTGCGGCAAACTCGCGCGATAAAGCCCTGGACTTGGTCCGCAAGCTCGAGACCTCCAACGAATTTAAGCACGCTACCATTGAACGGGAAACCACCAAGACAGGCACCGATCCGGATGGGTCCGTCGAGTTCGACATCAGCGCTGTCTACATTCCGCCTTCGCCCAAAACGAAGACCTTTGCCGGCAAAGAGATGGGAGAAGGGAATTGATGGCTTCACTCGATCAGGTGCAAGGCCGGTTTGTGGCCGCCATTCTGTTTCTGTTGGTACTCGACGTAGCCACGTTTGCCTTTCTGCTTTCCCCCTGGGGCCGCTCGCCGGAGCAACGGGTTGACGAATACAATCGCGCCCGCACCGAGTGGCACCAGAAGATGCGCGATATCCAGCCGCTCACCGGCATGCCTGAAAAATTGAAGCGGGCGGAGAAGGATTCGGACGTGCTGCTGCGTTCTCGCCTTCCCGAGCAAAGCTCTCAGATATCGAATGAGATCGGTAAATTGGCGGCGGCCAACCATGTGAAATTGGAGCAAGCGACTTACGAGGCCAAAGAAACGGAACTCCCCGGAGTAGAGCGCTTGCTGGTAAAGGCCAGCCTCAGTGCGGATTACCTGAATCTGGTCAAGTTCATCAATGCTTTAGAGCGCGAGAAGATGCTGATGGTGATCGACAGCCTGAAGCTCAACGAACAGCAGGGTGGCAGCGTCAAAGTGGATCTGATGCTGGAAGCATTCAAGAAAAGTGGGAGTTAAACAGCAGATGCAAGTCGGGGCAGAAAATCGGACCAAGCTGGTTGCCATGATCGTGCTGGCTGCGCTGGGCGCGTTCCTGCTGGTCCGCGCCTTTATGGCTTCCGACAATGTGACCGCGGCGCCGTCAACTCCCAAGCCGGCTCCTTCCGGCAGCGTTCGCTCCGCGGCGCAGTTAAAACGGCAATCGCCGGCGCCTCAGGCTCAGTCCTTGGATCCCACCATCCGCTTGGATCTCCTCGAAGCCAGCGAAGGCGTCAAGTACGAGGGCAAAGGCCGCAACATCTTCAAGGCCCAACCGGATGTAGTCCCCACCGTGGATCCTAATAAGCTGAAGTGCAAAGTCACTCCCGACGCACCTGGATGCCCGGGATATGATCCTTGCAGATCCAATCCCACGATGAAGGGGTGCCCTGGGTACAAAGAGCCGATCGACCTGAAATTCTTCGGCTTTGCCAATCGGCCGGGTGAACGCAAACGGGTCTTCTTGTCCCAGAATGGGGATGTCTTCATTGCCGGCGAAGGCGAGACTGTGAACCGGCGCTATAAAGTGCTGCGTATTGGCGTCAATTCCGTGGATATCCAGGACGTGTTGAACAACAACACCCAGACCATTCCACTCACCCAGGGCTAACGTGATTCGCCGCTCCAATTCGCAACGGGGTTACGTGCTGTTGGTAGTCCTGTTCCTTCTGGCGGTGCTGACCATCTCTTTGCTAGCCGCCAGCCAGTCTGTCGTCACCCAGATCCGCCGCGATCGCGAACAGGAGATGGTGCACCGCGGACAGCAGTATGTGCGCGCCATCCGCCGCTACTACCGAAAGTTCGGACGCTATCCCGCGAAGATCGAAGACTTGGAAGTTTCGAATAACATCCGCTTCCTTCGCCGCCGCTACAAAGATCCCATGAACCCATCGGGTGAGTGGAAGATATTGCACTACGGCGAAGCCAAGAACCCGCCGCTTGGATTATTCGGCAAACCGATAACCGCGGCTACGGGATTGGGCGGCAGTACGCCGGGAACGAATACAGTCGGCGGAACCCCGGCCGCTGGACTGGGAGGAACCGCAGTCGGCGGATTAGGAGGAATGTCTGCCGGAGGTCCCGCTGCCAGCCAGCCGCAAAATTCTGACGGCAGCGATGCGACTTCAAGCCGTACTAACAGCGCGAGTACAAATCCGGGTACGAATGCCACCGGATCCCCTTCGCAGTCGAACTCAGCTACCGCACTCAACCAGACCTTCGGCGGAGGCGCCATCATTGGTGTCACGAGTCTGAGCACCAAGCAATCGATAAAGGAAATCGGTGGGAAAAACCACTACAACGAATGGGAGTTTGTCTACGATCCGCGTGTTGAGGCGCTTACCCAGGGAGCCGGGCAGGCGGGCCAAGTACCGGGACAGCAGCAAAACGGGCAGGGCCTCGGCAGTCCTGTGAGTCCCAATCCGCAGACGCCTCAAACGCCACAGTCACCGCAGTGAATTTGACGCACAAAAAGGCGCGGCATCATGCCGCGCCTTTTTCAATCTCAAAAACTCTTAAACGCTGAACGACGATCCACAGCCGCAGGTGCTCTTCACGTTCGGGTTCTCGAACTTGAAGCCCGCGCCCTCAAGGGTCTCCACGTAATCGACCTGGCAGCCATTCAGATACATCGCCGAGGTCGCGTCCACGAACACTTTGACGCCCTCAAAATTGAAGGTCTTGTCCATCATGCCGGCGCTGTTCTCGAACGACATGGAATAGGAGAAGCCGGAGCATCCGCCGCCGACCACGCCCACGCGCAGCCCAGCCGGAACCGGGTTCTGCTGTGCCATGATCTCCTTCACCTTGGCGATCGCGGTCGGGGTGAGCACGACCGGGAATTTCTTCGCCGGAGGCGCCTGCGGGGTCTCTACGTTCGGTGTGGTGCTGCTGGTCGACATCTTGTTCTCCTGAAATCAGTTAACGCTGGCTACAGTATAGCAAACCGGCGCATGACCATTAGATGTCGAGAGAGATTCCGGGGGTGCAGAAATGCCTGAATGCTTCGACTTAGGGAAGAACTCAGGCTAGCCAGGAAACGACCGATTTCCAGGCAAGGAATACCAGGGCGGAGCCGGTCGCGACCACCGCGATTTTCGTTACTTGCGACTTCCAGTCCAACATGCGACGGCGCTTGAAGAGGATCAACTCTTCGCGGCAGGCTGCCGCCGTCGAAAGCCGCGCGGGAAACTCTACCGCGGCGCTCATCACTGGATGGCGGAACGCCGGATTTCCTGACGTTGATCGCGTTGACGCAGGTAGAGTGGCCATGCCTAAGACCGTGCACGCGGAGTGCCCATACGAGGCCTTTGTAAGGAAAGGAGTTATCCCTCGACGATGCTAATCCGGCGGTTCCGAAATGAAACCTGAGTTCCGAAACGGGAGCCGCTGCTTGCCGCAAACGCCCGTCATGCTCGTCGCTGCGATTGTGGAGTGGACATGCGTCCTAAGTAACTGGTTTGAGGGCAATTCTCTATTTTCAGCCTGTTGGCATTGTGGTACTCTCCCTGAAACCGTAGAAAACTCAGTGGCAACCAAGAAAAATAGCGAATTCGACATTGCTTGGATGACAGTCACGTATCGCAGCGTGATTTTGACCGTCTTCGCTATTGCGGTCGCATTTACGGCTGCAACCTTCTTGCTTTTCCCCGAATTGGGCGTAGTCAAATCCGCCAAAGCCGCCTTCAGCGGCACCATGGACAAGATGTTTCCGGCGCACGACCTTACCGACGTCAAAGGCGGTCAGCAGCAGGCCCACTTCACCAATATTGACGGCTCTGTCCGGGTCCGCAAAGCTAACAGTAATAGCTTCGTACAGGCCAATTATGATCTCCCGCTCGACAAGGGCGACGTGATCAAGACCGACTCACAGGGCATCGCGAAAATCGCCTTCACGGACGGGTCGAGCTACACCGTAAAGGAAGATTCGCTGATCGTGGTGGAAGAGAACTCCACCAATGCGGCGCAGCAGACCCAGGTCGCAGTCAATGTCACCACCGGCACAGTGGACTTGACCACCGGCACGCTATCGCAAGGATCCAGGCAGGAAGTCCGCATGGCGGGGTCGCGCACCGAAGTGAAGTCAGAGACTTCACTGCAGGCGAGCAACGATCCGCGCAGTCAGAAACAGGAAGTTGTGGTCAAGACGGGCGCCGCCGATTTCGTGACCCAGCAGGGGGAGAAGGTCGCGCTGGCGCCGTATGAGCGCTTGGCGGTGAATTCCGATACCGGGCAGATCCTCAAGACGAAAGAACTGGCTCCTCCTATCTTGATCACCCCGGCCAATCTCGCACCGTTCTTCTATTCAGCGAGCAACAAGGTCGTCGAGTTCTCCTGGAGCCCCATCGATAATGCGCACTCTTACCACGTGCGCGTTTCCAAGAACCCGTATTTCACCAGCAATGTCTACGACAACAAAAGATTGCCGGGCGAGATGGTCCGCGTGACCGGGTTGGCGGAAGGCGCGTACTACTGGGTGGTGCAGTCGGTGGACGAACATGGCAAGGAATCGGTAGAGAGCGAAAAGAATAAGTTCACCATCGTGCCCCGCGGCACCGACGTCAATCTGGCGCTCGATCTGAATCCGATGGTCCAGCACGGCCACGTCATCGAGATATCAGGCAAGACGGATCCCACGGCTCGCGTGATGGTCAACAGTCAGGAAGTTCCCATCATCGGGAATGACGGCACGTTCCACTTTTTCACCACTCCGCTGCCGAATGGCGAGAACCTCATCACCATCACGGCGCAGAATGCAAAGGGTGGAGTCTCAACCCAGACCAAGAAAGTAGTGATCCAATAATTGATACAGCACTTGAATACGTCAGGGCCCTGTACATCGCGATTGCGCCACCCTCGCGCTTCCGCTGCACCACAGATTTCCGAATCGACATGCAAAGGTACTAGGAATGGCAAGTAACGGTTTCCACAAGCAGCCCTCGCGCTTTCACAATCTGCGGTCGCTGTTCAGCATGTTTTCCAGCGACCTCGCCATTGACTTGGGTACGGCCAACACTCTGGTCTACGCCAAGGGCAAGGGCATCGTCGTCAATGAGCCTTCCATCGTGGCCATCAACAAGACCACGGGTGAAGTCGAAGCCGTCGGCAAAGAAGCCAAAGAGATGCTGGGGCGCACGCCCGGCAACATCGTGGCCATCAAGCCGATGAAAGACGGCGTCATCGCTGACTTCAAAGTCACCGAGAAGATGCTGAACTACTTCATCCAGAAGGCGCACAACCGCAAGATGATGGTGCACCCGCGCATCGTCATCGGCGTGCCTTCGGAAATTACGCAGGTGGAGAAGCGCGCCGTCATGGATTCTGCCTATCGCGCCAAGGCCAGCGAGGTCCATCTCGTTGAGCAGGCCATGGTCGCTGCCATCGGTGCGGGGCTCCCCATTACCGAACCCAGCGGCAACATGGTCGTGGATATCGGCGGCGGCACCACTGACATTGCTGTCATCTCCCTGAGCGGCATCGTGTACTCGCGTTCCGTACGCATGGCCGGCAACCAGGCTGATGAAGCCATCATGAATTATCTGAAGCGGAAATATAATCTGCTGATCGGCGAGCGTACCGCCGAGCAGATCAAGTGCGAGATCGGTTCCGCATTCCCGCTCGACAAGCCTCTGACCATGGAGATCAAGGGGCGCAACCTCATCGAAGGCGTTCCCAAGACCATCACCGTGGACGACAGCGAGATTCGCGAAGCGCTCAGCGAGTGCGTGGGTACCATCATGAATGCGATCCGCGTTGCCCTCGAGCGCACGCCGCCTGAGCTTTCTGCAGACATCAGCGACCGCGGCATCGTCCTTACCGGCGGGGGAGCGTTGCTGAAGAATCTCGACAAGCGCATCCGCGAAGAGACCGGCTTGCCCGTGTCGATCGCCGATGATCCTCTGGCCAGCGTCGTCCTGGGAACAGGAAAGATGCTGAGCGATTTCAAATTGTTGCGCAAGATCTCGATCGAGTAGCCGGCGGCCAGCCCCACCGATTACGTAGTCAAAAATTGATCCACCGAAGCGCGTTCGACCGCGCGTCGGCTCCCGTTGGTTTCATGCCCCCCGAATACGGAAGCTCGGCAGAAGGGTTCTTCGCACGGCACCGCAACTCCGTTGTCTTAGCGGCAGCTCTCTTCGTGCAGATCGTCGGTCTGGCGGCGCAGGTCAAGGCCCCGGTCGACCCACGCCACCCGGAAAGCGGCTCAGCGCGCCTGCTGCGCGTATGGACGGTATCGCTGTTAAGCCCATTCGAACGCGCCATGGTGAGCACGGGGCATTGGCTGCGTGGCTTCTGGAGCGGCTATGTGGACCTGCGCTCGGTGAGGGAAGAGAATCGCCGCCTGCATGAAGAGAATCAGCAACTCAAGATCCAGCAGGCCCTTTGGAACCAGGATGCCAGCCAGGCGCATCGTCTACAGGCGTTGCTTGATTTCAAACAGCATTTCATCCATCAGACTGTCGCGGCGCAGGTCATCGGATCCAGCGGCACCGAGACCTCGCGCGTGCTCTATCTCGACCGCGGCTCGCGCGACGGCGTGAAGCCCGACATGGCGGTCATCACCCCCGACGGTATAGTCGGAAAGGTCTCCCGCGCGTTCGCAAACACCTCGCAGGTGCTCATGATCACCGATTCCACTAGCGGAGTCGGTGGGCTCCTCGAATCCAGTCGGCTGCACGGCATCGTGCGCGGAACCGCGCGCGGTGATGTCTCTCTGCGTTACATCATGCAGGAAGAAACCCTGCAAAAAGGCGAGCGTGTCCTCACCAGCGGCGGCGACAGGATATTCCCCAAAGGGCTCCAGGTCGGCACTATTACCGACATCGCGCGCGGTGGCGACGGCTTCTATAGCTTGACGCTTTCGCCGGCGGCGAACCTCAACCGTCTCGAAGAAGTCTTGATCGTGACCCAGATCGCCAACGACAATCTGACTGCCGACACCAACGAGGCACCCGAGCGCGCCGCCGAGATGTTGGCCAAGCGCTTGCCGACCGTAAGGAAGTCCCCTGAATCGGAACCCAAAGCAGTAGCAGCTCCGCTGGAAAAGAAAAAGCCAGCTACTCCGGCCGCAAGGAATCTTGCAGAACCAAAGGGCGGATCGACGCAGCAACAGGTGAAGCAGACGTCCCCGGAGAAAATAGAGGAGCAGCCTGTCCGTTAGCCTTGGCTCTCTCCATCACATCCCGCGATCAGTTTGAGGTTTACCGCTTCAATCCGGTAGTGGCCATCGCCGTACCGTTGTTGGCGATCTTCGTACAAGCTTATCTGCCCCTGAAGCTTTCTTTCTTCAACATCTTCGACTTGCCGCTCCTGGTCACCATTTTTTTTGCGGTGGCGCGGCGCAATCCCATCACCGGATTGCTCACCGGCATGATCATCGGCTTGCTGCAAGACAGCCTGACGCATTCTTTTCTGGGTCTCTATGGCATCTCCAAGACCGTGGTTGGATTTGCCGCCTCGTCACTGGGAGTGAAGATCGACGTGGAGAATCCCGGCTCGCGGCTCCTGATGGCGACCGGATTCTACCTGGTGCAGAAGGTGGTCTATTACATGGTGGCGCGCGGTATGGCCCGCATGGATCTTCAGCTTGACCTGCCGCATGCGTTGGGAGCGGCCGTTGCCAACGGATTTCTGGCGATCGTCCTATTCTCCTTGCTCGATAAGACCAAGCAGCGCTCGTGAATCAGCAGCTAGCTGCCACTACCCAGTACCCAGTTTGCTGTGAACTTAAGGTCTTCATCCCACCTTGGCGGTCGGCGATCCGGAGTAGACTTTACAAATCAGAGTTTCTGGTGGGTGCTGGAAACCGGAAACTGGAAACTGGAAACTGATGCTCGGCCGCGACGAAAAGATCCCTCCATCCAAGCTCAGCATCGCGCAATACGCGATCGTCGCCACATTCTTGGTCCTTTGCGTCGGGCTCTGGCGCCTGCAGGTAAGCGGCAACGAGAAGTATCAAGCCCAGGCGGAGGGCAACAGCATCCGCGAAGTGGATGTGCTCGCGCCTCGTGGACAGATCCTCGATCGCGAAGGCCGCAAGATCGTCGATAACTATCCTTCCTTCACCGCTTTCGTGATGCGCGACCGGGTGAAGGACCTCGAGCCCGACGTGGACGCCATCGCTGCCGGTCTCAATGTTCCGGCAAGCCAGTTGCGCGAACGCCTTCGCAAGATCGCCAGCCGCCCACAGTCGGAGCCCTTGATTCTGAAAGACGATCTCACCCCTGCCGACGTGGCCTTTATCGAGTCGCATCGCAATGAGCTGCCGGAGCTCGAGACCATCACGGAACATCGTCGTCTCTATCCTACCAACGGCTTCATGGCGCATGTCATTGGCTATGTAAGCGAGATTTCAGAAGAAACCTTGAACAGCGACGCCTGTTTCGACTGTCGCTCCGGGGACATGGTCGGTCAATCCGGCATTGAGAAGATGTACAACGATTACCTCAAGGGTAAGAATGGAAAGCGCCGCGTCGAAGTGAATAATCGCGGCAAAGTTTTGCGTGAGCTCGGCGAAGACGCGTTCACTGCCGGCAAAAATCTGAAACTGACCATCGATCTCGATCTGCAGATCGCTGCCGAAGAAGCTATGGAAGGGAAGAACGGCTCCATCATCGCCATGGACCCGAACAGTGGCGAGATCCTTGCCATGGTGAGCCGGCCCACCTTCGACCCGAACCAATTTGCCGTCCGCATCTCGCACGACGACTGGAACAAGCTCATCACCGATCCCGCCAAGCCGCTCTTCAACAAGGCCATTCAGGCGCAGCTCGCCCCCGGCTCGGTGTTCAAGATCATCATGTCCGTAGCTGGCATGCAAGAAGGCATCGCGCAGAACTTGCACGTGAATTGCGGCGGCGGGAAAAACTTTTATGGACGCTTCTTCAAATGCTGGATCTCCGCCAAACACGGTGCTCATGGGGACGTGGCGATCGAAAAAGGGATCTACCAATCCTGCGACGTCTTCTTCTACACCCTCGGTGAAAAACTCGGCATCGGCCGCATCGCGAAGTACGCCCAGGGTTTCGGCCTCGGTCAGAAGACCGGCATCGATCTTCCGCAGGAAGCCACCGGCGTGATGCCCTCGGAAGAATGGAAGATCAAGAACTTCAAGCAGAAGTGGTACGCGGGCGAGACTATTTCAGTCAGCATCGGCCAGGGCGCCGTGGCCACAACTCCGGTGCAACTCATGCGCGCCATCTCCGCCATTGCGACCGGCGGTAACCTCCGCCGTCCGCATTTGGTGAGCTACGATTCGCTGCCCGCGCCCTACAACGACAAATATCGCGAGGCGCTGGCCCGCTATCCGGAAAAGGGACATTTCGATATCAATCCACAGAACCTCGACGTGATCACCGGCGCGATGGCCAACGTGCCCGGACCGCTCGGCACCGCACCCAGTGCCCATCTCGAAGGCATTGAATTCGCTGGTAAGACGGGTAGCGCGCAGACCATTAGCAACGAGGCCCGCAAGACGTTAAAAGGCGCTGAATACAAGGACAATGCCTGGTTCGTCGGCTTCGCTCCTCGTCGCAATCCCGAGATCGTGGTCGCGGTACTGTTCGAGGGCGGCGAACATGGCCAATTCGCGGCGCGCCTTGCTTCACAGGTGATCAAAGCTTACGTCGAAAAAAAACGACGCACTCCGACTCATGTTGCACAAAGCCCAACAGCTCCCATCGAAATCTCCGCTTTGTGGAGTGCGCCCGATGCCGATTCCGAATCCGGTGAGCGCCTCGCGGGTGGAAGATTCAACATCCACGCCGGCTTGCCCAAGCGCCGTATCACTTCCGCACCCGGAGTCAACTGATGCGCAGGTACGTATCCTTCCGCGACTTTGATTGGACGCTGCTATTGTTCGTGCTGCTCATCTGCGCCGTCGGTGTCATGCAGATCTACAGTGCGACTTTGAACACGAAATTCGCGGGAGCACACATCAAGCAGGTGTATTGGATCCTAGGCGGCCTGCTCGCCATGTTCGCCATGAGCCGCCTGAACTATCAGGCACTGGTTGACAATGTTCACTGGTTTTATGGAGCTGCGTGTCTGGCCCTCGTGGCCGTCCTCGTGGTTGGAACCAAATACTTGGGCGCCAAGCGATGGATCAAACTGCCCGGAGGCGTTCACTTCCAACCGTCAGAGTGGGTGAAGCTGGTGCTGATCCTGCTGATGGCGAAATTCTTTCACGAACTCCGCCATCGCGAGACTAACTTCGTAGACATCGCCAAAGCAGCCGTGCTGGGCGCGATCCCCATGCTGCTGGTCCTGCGCCAGCCTGACCTGGGGACCGCTCTTACCTACACCCCCATTATCATCATGGCTTTGTTCCTGGGCGGGCTCCAGTTCAAGCATGCCATTGTTATCGTTGCCATCGCCGCCGCTCTTGTCGTGCCGGTCTGGCGTTATGGCCTGAAGGACTACCAAAAGCACCGACTCACCACCTTTATGAACCCCGAAGCCGACACCCAGGGCAAGGGATATCAGAGCAGCCAGTCCATCATCGCCGTTGGCGCCGGGGGGATCTGGGGAAAAGGCTTTGCGAAAGGAACCCAGACCCAAAACTCGTTTGTACCCATCCCCCAGACCGACTTCATCTTCGCTACCTTGGCGGAAGAACAGGGGTTTGTAGGCGCGGTGGGGGTGCTACTGCTATACTTTGTGGTGCTGATGCGCTTGATCGCGAACGCGCAAACCGCGCCCGACCGGGCCGGTGCATTCGTGATCATGGGTGTGGTGGCGGTACTTACCTTCCACATCCTGGTGAACGTCGGCATGGTGGTCGGCTTTATGCCAGTCACCGGGATTCCGCTGCCGCTCTTGAGCTATGGCGGATCTTCCATACTGTTTACCTTCCTGGCGCTGGGGATCGTAATGAATATCCGCATGCGCAGGTTTGTGAATTAGACTTCGGACAGCCGCAGGTCCTGTATAAAATTTGCGGACAACAAGATTAAAGCAGTGAATCGCCGCGGCGGATCCCGATGTGGATGGCAATGCGGCGCAGAAAAAATCAATAGCCGGCTAAAGCAGGAAAGGCCGGAGAGCCAGAAAGCGAAGCGCTCCGAAGCGGATAACGGCCCCGTCCCCAGGACAGGGTGGCCACAAACTTCGTTCTAGCGCGCGACAGGTGTCAAGATTCCGATCTCCACACAAAGAATCCCACTGTTGGACTCCGCGGACCGCACCCGTCCGTTGGGGAACATCCGCGTATTCGCCGGACCCCGCTCCTCCGCCCTGCATCTGCTTCGCCGGTAGCTTCTCCTGAACGGAGAGGCCCGGAGAAAACATGTCGAAAGAATTATTCGTCTCCTCTACACCGCACGAGACCAAAGTCGCGATCGTAGAAGAAGACCA
>Ga0137403_10001456_pt1 | contig 29741 bp, 21 predicted proteins | sample CZOMad2_1_16fung_FD_122057 | JGI IMG/M metagenome (GOLD analysis project Ga0137403, IMG submission 122057) | Vadose zone soil fungal communities from Angelo Coast Range Reserve, California, USA - CZOMad2_1_16fungal (Hybrid Assembly) | ecosystem: Environmental > Terrestrial > Soil > Vadose zone... | reverse complement strand
GGCAGCAGGATCCATTCTTTGAATGCCCTGGCTTTCAGCTGAAAGCCAGGGCATTCAAAGAATGGATCCTGCTGCCCTGACCGCCTGCCCGTTGCGCATTCCCTGCCCAAGCCGCGAGGGCCTTAAAGAGCCCTTGTCCGGATGAACTGAAGGAAGGGTTCTTTATAGGAGATGCCCAGCGGAATGCTCGCGCCTTTTATCAGCACGAAATTGCCTTCGATCCTGCCGATATGCTTGCAGTTGATGATATAGGAGTTATGCACCCGGATGAAGTCGGCCGGTAGCTTATCTGCCAGGTCCTTCATTCTCTTATAGATCAGGATCTTCTGATTGTCCATATGGACATAGATATACTCCTTTACCGCCTCGAAATACAGGATATCCCTCAGCGTTATACGGATCATCTTCTTGTCCGACTTCACGAATATATAGTCCTCGGCGGGGGGCGGAAGGGGTAGCTGGTCATGAATGATCTGCTCGGTCTTTTCGATCGCCTTGAGGAAGCGCTTGAAGGTAATGGGTTTGAGCAGGTAATCGATCACATTGTATTCATAGCTTTCTATCGCATATTCCGAGTAGGCGGTCGTGAAGATGATCTTCTGGTGCCTGGGCAGGAGATGGGCCAGTTCCATGCCGCTCAGCCTGGGCATATTGATATCCAGGAAGATCAGGTCCACGCGGGAATGCTCCAGGAATTCCAGGGCTTCCATCGCATCGAAGCATTTCCCCTTCAGTGTGAGATAAGGGATCTTGCCAATATAGTCCTCCAGTAACTGGACCGCATTCGGTTCATCGTCAATTACCAGGCAATCCAGTTTTAGCATAAAGCTGGTTTTATCATAATGGAATATTTAACCGGCTGGTATAAACGGCTCCCGTCCGGCTGGTCTCCAGCCCAAAGCCTTCTCCATATAATATGGACAACCGGTCGGATAAATTTTTCAGGCCCGTGCCTTTGCCATTGTTGAAAGGCTGGTCTCCCGTATTATTGATGACTTCGAAATGAAGTCGTTCCGCTACCTGTAAATGAATATCGATATAATTATTTTCCTTGGTCTTATCGATCCCGTGCTTGAAAACGTTCTCCACCAGGGGGATCAGCAGCATGGGTGGGATCATCGTATTCTCCGTTTCCCCGGACAGCTTGAAAGTGATATCCACTGGGTAGCGGATCCTCATTTTTTCCAGCTCTACGTAATTCCTTATGAAATCCAGCTCCGTGGACAACAGGATCCGGCTCTGTGGCCCCTGATCCAGGAAATACCGCATGATGGAGCTGAGCTTTTCCAGCAGATCTGCCGTCCTGGGCGATTCCCGCTGGGCGATAAAATAGATATTGTTGAGCGTATTGAAAAGGAAATGCGGCTGCACCTGCGCCTTCAGCAGGTTGAGCTGTGCCTCGGCATGTTGTTTCAACAGTTTTTCCTGCTGATCTTTTATCCTGAAGAAATCCAGCGTAAAATGGAAAGCGATGCTGAATATGTACACCAGCGTATGCGAGATCAGGGTGGTCAGGAAATTCCTGAACAGGGGTTTGTAGATCTCCTTATGCGGGACGAAATGGTTATAGATATAGGTCTGCACCTGTATGCGGAGCCAGGTGATGGCGATCAGGCCCAGGACGACCGTGAGGCCATAGGCCAGGTAATGTTTCTTCTTGAGGAGATAGGGCATCAGCCATACTGCATTGCCGTAGACGATCGCGGCATAGGTGAGGGTCGTATTGATGCTGTAGTTGAACGCTTCGCCGATGGGATCCACCGCGATGATGTAAAAGAACAGCATGAGGAAGACGGAGATCCATATTAACCATTGGAGGTTGGTCAGGGTATAATATTTTGTATTCGCTCTCACTGTGCCAATTTCGGCCAAATTAGCAAGATTATCTTTCTTCCTTGGGAATATTCAACAGATTGCGTTTCAGTCACTATAAATGATGGACCGGGGCCTTAGGAGCGGTGGAGTCATAATCGCTGGCCATCCCATTGCCCTGGTTGGAACCCTGGGCGCCGGGCTGTGTTTTATCGGTGAGTTTTTCGTAGTCGTACAATCCGCCTGGCCCTACGCTGTCCGGCTTGGCGAACAGCTCCTGCTTATTCAGTCCGAGGGTCTTATCCGCAAGGGCCTTGCTGAAAAAATATTCCCAGATGGGGCGGGCGGCCTCGCCGCCGATCCCCAGCCCGCTCTCCAGGTGGATGAAGCGGTCGTCGCAGCCGATCCAGGCTCCTGCCAGCAGCTGCGGAGTATATCCAAGGAACCAGGCATCGGAATTCTCATTGGTGGTACCGGTCTTGCCTCCCATCTGTGCGATGCCCAGTCGCTGTCTCAGTCCCCTTGCCGTACCGTAATCCACCGTTCCCTGCATCATTCGCGCCATGGTATAGGCAGTCGACTGGCTGATGGCTTCTTTCCGTTCGGTGTCGAAATGTGCCAGCATATTCCCATGTTTGTCCTCGATGCGTACGATATAATAAGGTCTTGAACTGTATCCGCCGGAAGGGAAAATGGTATAGCCCCAGAGCATCTCATACAGGGAAAGTTCACAGGCGCCCAGGGCCATGGAAGGATAGGGGTCGACTGCGGTTGGTATATTCAGCTGTCTGATGAATTCAGCGAATCGCTTGGGACCGTCAGGCCCGAACTGCTTCATGATATAGGCAGCTACTTCATTGGTGGAACGGGCAAGGCCATCCGCCATCGTCATGGTGCCGCTGATCTTCGGATTCATTCTGGCCGGTACATAACCGAAACCTGGGAAATATTGCTGGGTAGCCTCACAGACCGTCTGTGGCGTGAAATTAAAATCCTCGATGGCCAGGCTGTACAGAAAAGGCTTGATGGAACTGCCGACCTGGCGCTTGGTATTGATATTTACGTGATCGAATTTATAGTTCTTGAAATCGATGCCGCCTACCCAGGCCTTCACCGCGCCGGTAAAGGGGTCGAGTACCAGGAAGCCGGTCTGCAGCATCTGCCTGTAATATTTTATCGAGTCCAGTGGCGTCATCACGGTATCTTTTTCGCGGGCGTCATTCCAGGCGAACACTTTCATTTTAACGGGTATGTAGAAGCCGTTCCGGATGGTTGCTGCCGGGAGATGCTGCTCATCCCCGTCCTTCCATCGCTCACTGTTGTGCATAGCTGCTTCCAGCAGGTTGGCATGATCTGCCCAAACTTCACCTTTACGGACGCTCTCCTGGGCATCGAGCGCTTTCTGCAGGAGGGGCATCTGTTTGGCAACGGCCTCGTCGGCATAGGATTGCATCCGGGGATCGATCGTGGTATAGATCTTCAGGCCATCCTGGTAAAGGTTGTATGGGTCGCCGCTGGCCGGGTTCTTGTGCTCGCTGCACCATTTCTTCAGGTCGGCCCGGAGTTCGTCCCGGAAATAGGGCGCTAATCCATTATTCTCGTCCAGCTTGCGGTAATGGCTCATATCGATGGGCTTCTGCTTCAGGAGGATCGCCTCGTCTTCCGGCAGGAAATGTGCCGTAACCATCCGGTTAATCACGGTATTACGTCGTTCCATAGCCGCTTTGGGATCGACCCGCGGATTGAATAATCTTGGGTTGTTGACCATTCCTACCAATACGGCTGCTTCATCTACGCTGAGATTCGCCGCGTCCTTCTGGAAAAAGGTCCGGGCGGCGCTGCGGATGCCATATATATTATCGCTGAAAGAGACCTGGTTCAGGTAGAGGGCCAGGATCTCCTGTTTCGTAAAATTGCGTTCGAGCCGGATGGCAATGATCCATTCCTTCATCTTCTGGATGATCCTGAGCAGGGGATTATGGGAACGCTTACCATTGAACATATTAAAGGCCAGCTGCTGGGTCAGCGTGCTGCCGCCCCCGTCCGTACCGAATTTCAGAATGGCTCGCATCACGGCTTTGCCGTCGATGCCGGAATGCTCGTAGTAACGTACGTCTTCCGTCGCTACCAGTGCGTTGATGATATTCGGCGAAATATCCTTGTATTCGATATGCGTGCGGTTGCCTTTTTCCTGGTAATATTTCCCCATCAGGGTGCCGTCATCTGCATATACTTCGGAAGCCAGCAGGATGGAGGGGTTCTCCAGCTCGGCCAGGGAGGGAAGCTTGCCGAAGACGCCCGCCCCGATCATGAAAAGCAGGATCAGAAAGGCCGTCAGGCCCGAAAAGAAAACGATCCAGAAGATGCGGACAGGCTTGGATATGCGTTTCGGCTCAGGCTTGGACACATGGTTGGACATGGATGGGATCTGATTTGACAGTGATGATTACCTAACGCGAATATGCCATATTTAATGCGAATGATCTCTTAAATAAAGGTCCCCGGGGCCGGGCATTCCGCAACCCTTCCGGGGAGCATTGAAAAATATTCATTTCTTAGCCAATTTTAAGGCTTATTTTATAAAAATTTAATAAAACGAGAAAAGCTATGGTTTTTATCTTTTAAACGCAATTTATTTAAAATGAGTAAATTATATTGACATATATAAACATTAAAATAATATAAATATGATCAATGTTATATTATTTATATTTTTTTTATAATTTTCAACCTGGTTTTAATACATTATTGTTTTTTTAAACATGAGACAAAGATTATGAGCAAAATCACTTTTAAGAGCGTAATGCCTTTTTTGACGCTGGTAGTCTTCGCGATCGCTGCCACCATGGTGCCGGCATTGCCGAATTTCGACGATGGCAAGTACAATCTGGCCGATATCGCCTGGATCCTCGTAGCCACGGCACTGGTCTTTCTGATGACGCCGGGCCTTGCTTTTTTTTACGGGGGCATGGTCAACCGTAAGAATGTACTTTCCACCATGATGAAGAGTGTAGTTGCCGCCGGGGTAGTCGGCGTGCTCTGGATCGTGGTAGGCTACAGCCTCTGTTTCGGTGAAAGTGTGCACGGGGTGATCGGCAACCCGATGACGCATTTCTTTTATAAGGGCGTAGCTGGTGGTCCGGCCTGGGTCGGGGCCCCTACCATTCCCAAATCTTTGTTTTCCATGTTCCAGCTGATGTTCGCCATCATTACTCCCGGCCTGGTAGTAGGCGCCATCGCGGAACGTATGCGCTTCTCCGCCTATGTGCTGTTCACTGTCCTGTTCAGCCTGCTGGTCTATGCGCCGCTGGCCCACTGGAGCTGGCATCCCGATGGCTTCCTCGCCAAAATGGGAGCCCTGGATTTTGCCGGTGGAACGGTCGTCCATATTTCTGCTGGTTGTGCCGCCCTTGCCGGCGCTCTCGTGCTCAAGCGCAGGAGATCGCATATCGACCACGAAGAATCCCGTCCTGCTAATATTCCTTATGTCCTGATCGGCACCGGCCTGCTCTGGTTTGGCTGGTTCGGCTTCAATGCCGGTTCTGCCCTGGGCGCCAATGCCCTGTCGGTCTCGGCTTTTTCTACCACCAATACAGCTGCTGCAGCCGCCGGGCTTTCCTGGATGTTCTTCGATGTGTTGCGGGGTAAAAAACCATCCGTGGTCGGCTTCTGTGTGGGTGCCGTTGTTGGCCTCGTTGCCATCACACCTGCTGCGGGCTTCGTAGCGATCCCCCAGAGTATCTTCATCGGGACGCTCGCCGCGGTGATCTCCAATCTTGCCGTGCATTTCAAATCGACCAAGACCGTGCTTGACGATACCCTCGATGTATTTCCCTGCCACGGGATCGGTGGAATGGTCGGTATGCTGATGACAGGCATCTTCGCTACCAAGGCGATCAATGCTGCCGGCAATAATGGCTGGGCTTACGGCAATTCGGATTTCTTCTGGATCCAGGTCAAGGCAATGGGCATTGCGGTCGGGTACAGCTTCGTGGTCTCCTTCCTGATCTTCAAATTCATCAATTTTATCGTGCCGCTGCGGGTAAGCCGCGATGAAGAAGAGGAAGGCCTGGATGCCAGCCAGCATGATGAGAAATACGTCCAGGGCACCCTGCTGGTCGCTACCCGGGAAGGATTGAAAGAACAGGAAGTCATGTAAAATATTATTATATCTTTTAGAGTTTTGTAAATGAAGAAAGGGAAGCTGTGGAGCTTCCCTTTTAATTTACTTGTAATCGTATGAATGTCAATCAAATATGATGGTCTTTTATTTATATAATGAAATAATTAATATTAATAATTAATAAAAAATAACATAAATTGGAAAGAATAATAATGAAATAGAATACATTATTTATAATGATATATGAAAGAACGACATCCCCATCGTTTTTCACTCTTTCTCGCAGGGAACAAGATCCCGAAGAACAGGCAATACCTGTTCAGCATCCTTCTGGTCTGTTCCGTATCCGCCATCTGCTTCCTCTTCTCGGCCTATATCGGTTCCCAGGTCGTTGCTTTGATCTTTTTGCTCACTCTGTCGCTGACTGCGATGCTTTTTGACATTCTTCCCGTCCTCACCACCGCCGTCCTGAGTGCGCTGATCTGGGATTTCTTTTTTCTGGCTCCCCGCTACCACTTTGCGCTCGTGTACACCGAAGACAAGATCCTCCTCTCGATGTACTTCATCATCGCCCTCGTCAATGCCGTACTTACCTTCAAAATAAGACAGGCCGAAAAGATCGCCCGTGAGAAAGAAGATAAGGCAAAGGCACTGCGGCTCTATAATACCCTGCTGAATTCTCTCTCCCATGAATTCCGCACCCCGATCGCCGCCATTATCGGAGCATCGGACACACTTTTAGACCAGCCCGACAGGCTGACGGTCAATGACCGGAAAAATTTGTTGGCTGCAATTTCCAGCTCCGCCCTCCGGCTCAACCGCCAGGTAGAGAACCTGCTCAATATGTCCAGGCTCGAATCCGGCTTCCTGCAGCCTAAAATGGACTGGTGCGACGTGGGCGAGCTGGTGAACGCTATCCTTCAGCAATTGGAAGAGCCCCTCGCCAATCACAGCGTGGAGACCGATATCAAAGAAAGCCTTCCCCTCGTCAGGCTGGACTACGGCCTGATGGAACAGGTGCTGTATAACCTGGTGCAAAACGCCATCCTCTATACGCCTGACCGGTCCCTCATCAGCATCCGGGCCCATTGCCCTGATGAGAACCTGGAGATCGTCATCGAAGACAACGGCAGGGGGGTTCCGGAGGACGAGATCGGAAACGTATTCGATAAATTCTATCGCCTGAAGAATTCCCGGATCGGGGGATCGGGACTTGGATTATCCATCGCCAAAGGCTTCGTGGAAGCGCATAACGGCACGATCGATCTGAAGAACAGGCCTTCCGGCGGTGCCCGGTTCGTCCTGCGGCTGCCGGCGGAAAAGCTATACCTAAATAAAGAGGTAAATGGACAATGAGGAAATCCTGGTGATCGACGATGAAGCGGCAATCCGCAGGCTGCTGGAAATAACGCTGCAGTCCCATGGATATAAAGTATTGCACGCAGCAACGGCAAAAGAAGGATTGGAGAAGACGGCTTATCATACCCCCGACCTGGTCATCCTGGATCTGGGCCTGCCGGATGAGAGCGGGCACGATACCCTGAAAAAAATAAGGGAATGGTCGCGCAAGCCCATCATTGTTCTTTCCGTGCTGAATAATGAGGAGGACATCGTGTCGGCCCTGGATAATGGCGCAAATGATTACCTGGTCAAACCTTTCCGTACGGGTGAATTGCTGGCAAGGATCCGTTCCGCACTGCGGGTAGCCGCGGTTAAAGATGATCGACCAATTGTTTCTTTCGATGGCTTCGAGATCGATCTTTCCCTGCGTACGGTAAAAAAGGATAATGAGATCGTCAGGCTCACGGCTACCCAATATGCCCTGCTGGCCCTGTTCGGAAGGAATGAAGGGAAAGTGCTCACGCACCAGTACATGCTCCGGGAAATATGGGGCAAAGAATATGTAGGACAGTTGCAGTACCTGCGCGTCTTTATCGCCCAGCTCAGGAAGAAGATCGAAAAAGATGCTAACCGCCCCGAACATATTATCACGGAATCCGGGGTAGGCTACCGCTTCATGGCCTCCCAGCCCTGACTCGCATCGAGGCCCCCTGTATCCGCAATGCCCCACATCTCATGCCGCCGCCGCGCCCATCCTGAACTCTCCATTTTCAAACATTCCAAGTCCTGGTCCTTCCGTGCCAGTTATGATACGATCAAAGCAAATGGAGACGAAAATAAGTTCAGAAACTAAAAGAGAAGAAGATAGTTTATAATTACCTTGCCAGTACATTCACAAATGAAAGCTTTATCCATAAATATATGCCTGTCTTCAATTCTCCTTCTATGTTCAATTACAGCATACACACAAAATAATTACATTGATTCAATAAAGACAGTACTACAAACACAAAAGGCAGATACCAATAGAGTAAAGCTGCTCACGAATTTAAGTTACGCTTATGCATTTTCCTATGCCGATTCCGGCGTTGTCTATGGAGAACAGGCTTTTGACCTTGCGGAAAAACTAAAATTTGACTCAGGAGTTTTCTGGTCAATAGTTCCATTATCTGCATCTCTATCAACCATGGGAAATTATCCTTTAGCGCTAAGTTTCTGTTTTAAAGCACTTGATCTCGCCAAAAAAAAGAATGATATAGTTGAAATAAGTTATGCAAATGGCATGCTTGCTGAAAGTTATTATAACCTGGGTGATTACAATACCAGTCTGAAATATGAACGTGAAGTCATAAAAATAGTAGAACAAGCATTTGCTACTGAAATTTATTACATGTGGATTGAAATGTCCAGGATATTTGAAGGTATGAATCGACCCGATTCTGCGATACTGTATGCTAAAAAAGCTTATGAAAGGGTTAAGCGAAATCAGGTACCGAATACTTTAAGTTTTATAGCACCGATTTTGGGAAATGCTTTTGCCGGCAACGCTGAATATGATTCGGCGCTATTTTATTACACAATGGGTATACCTGTCGCTGTAAAATATAATTATGGAACGGACCTTGTTGATAATTATTATGGGATTGCAAGGGTGTATAAAGCAAAAGGCAACCTCGATTCTGCTATTTGGTATACTAAAAAAATATTGACAGGAAAAATAAGAGTGTCGTACCCGGTCAGTTTGTTTAAAGCAGCAAATATGCTTGCAGATATTTATGAATCAAAAGGCAAACCTGATAGTACATTAAAATACTTAAGGATAGCTATTGGATTAAAGGACAGTTTATTTAACCGTGAAAAAACCATCGCAATTGAAAATCTTACTTATAAAGAACAGGAAAAAAAGAAAGAAATTGAGGCATCAAGGGTACAATTAAAAAATAAATTCAAAATGTATTTCCTGTTGGCCGCATTTGTAATATTATTGGCAATAGCGGGTATTCTATTGAGGAATAACAGGCTGAAACAGTTACAAAATATGCGTAACAGCATTGCAGGCGACCTTCATGATGATATAGGTTCCACGCTTACTAATATCAGTATCCTATCAGAATTAAGTAAACAACAACTAGATCCGGGAGCCAATGCAAATAAATTCCTTAACCGCATTTCAGAAGAAGTTAATACAACCAGCCAGGCATTGGATGATATTATCTGGAGTGTGAATGTACGCAATGATTCTGTTGACGAAATCATATTGCGAATGAGGAGATATGCAGGAGAATTGTTTGATGCAGGCGGTCTGAAATATCAACTCAGATTTGATAGTCGCCTATCTGGTGTAAAACTCAGTATGGACCAGCGGCGTGACCTTTACCTGATTTTTAAGGAAGCAATTAATAATATCTACAAGCATGCAAATGCATCCCAGGTTACGATAGATCTTGATAAAGAAGAGCACCAGATTGTTATGCGTATTAAAGATAACGGTAAAGGGTTCGATCCAATACCTTCCCATCGAAACGGGTTTAAAAATATGCAAAGCCGTGCTAAAAAAAGGAAAGGTCATTTACAAATTGAATCGGTGCTTAGCAAGGGCACAAGCGTGAATTTATTCTTCCCTTTAAGACAATAATCACTCAAAAGGGGGATAGCTGCTTCTCCCGATTAAATTAGATTTACATCGTGCCAAACATTATCATATTTGAAGACAATGATCGTCTGCGTGACTCTCTCGTTTACCTTCTCAACAGTGATAAACGGTATGGGGTAGTTTACGACAGCAACAACTGCGACAATGCAGCTTCGCTTGTGAGGATTTATCAACCGGAGGTTGTTATGATGGACATCGATATGCCCGGGATATCAGGTATTGAAGGTGTAAAGCAAGTAAAAGAAGCAAGACCGCAAACTGCAGTTATTATGTACACTGTTTTCGAGGATGATGAAAAATTATTTGCATGTCTTTGCGCAGGCGCCAACGGTTATCTTTTAAAAAAGACCCCACCGGCCCGTTTGTTTGATGCTATTGAAGAAGTGTTGGAAGGCGGGGCGCCTATGACTCCCAGCATTGCCAGCAAAGTAATTGCTTCCTTTCAAAAAAAAGCGGGTCATCAAAAGTATGATCTCTCGGCCCGGGAATTGGAAGTGTTGCAATTACTATTAAAAGGCCACAGCACAAAAATTATAGCTGCTACGTTATACATCTCTTTTGAAACCGTTCGTTCCCATCTTAAAAACATTTACAATAAGCTGCATGTAAACTGTGGCAAGGAAGCAATTGCCAAAGTGCTGAATGAGCGTATCCTTTGATTTTTAATAGCTCCGACACTGCACTTATAATGGGCATCATTCACAAACATTTAGTTAGATAATATTATTTCACTCAAAAGTGGGATTGCAGGATAGTTGTTTTAGTAAAATATTTGCGAACAAAACGACCACATGTTTATAAAAAAAAGTAAAAAGACTGACTCTAAAGATTTAATGCATAAGGAAAGTCGCAGAATCATTTCAAAAGTATTTGCATCGATCATGCTCATTGTTTCATCAGCACTCATTAACATTGTGTCATTAGCACAGACAAACCTCAAGCCCGGACAAACGTTTAAGGACTGCCCGGATTGTCCGGAAATGGTGGTAATTCCATCGGGCAGTTTCATGATGGGAGCACCTCCTGATGAGACAGGACGATATAATGAAGAAGGGCCGCAGCGGAAAGTGAGCATCCGCAAGTTTGCGGCAGGCAAGTTCGATGTTACGAAGAGACAATGGGCTACGTTCGTGGCGGAAACAAACCGTACAACAACCGGAGGCTGCGCATGGAGTGGCTTACCAGGCGTCGAGAAGCCTTGGGAACTTAGCGCCTCTGCATCCTGGAATCACCTCGGGTTTGCGCAGGATGATAGCCATCCTGTAGTTTGCCTTACCTGGGACGATGTACAGGATTATGTTCGCTGGTTAAGCAAGAAAACTGGCAGCAATTACCGTCTATTGACCGAGTCAGAATGGGAATATGCTGCACGGGCAGGAACAACTACGCCGTATCCATGGGGACCGGGCGCAAGCCACGAGTTTGCGAATTACGGGACTGATACTGCTTTTGGTTATGGGTTAGCGGCAGGCCGCGATCGATGGATGACCACATCGCCTGTTGGTTCATTTCCGCCGAACGCATTTGGCCTTTATGACATGCACGGCAATGTTATGCAGTGGGTGGAGGATTGCTTCGAAAACTCTTATTCGGACCTTCCTCCAGATGGTTCGGCATATAAGGTTGAGGTTATCTTGAAAATGACCGGTGATCTGGCTGAAATGAATGGGAAAAATTCTTGTTCGTACCGTATAATCAGGGGCGGCGATTTTGGTGACCCTCCCAGGATGATTCGCTCAGCATCCCGCAATTGGGCGCCAGTCGCCGGAACTACCCTCCATAACTACGCGAGCTCAGGCCTGGGTTTCCGTGTTGCAAGAACACTTTAAGGAAGCCCTGGACTGATCAGAGACTCAAAATCAAAATCATGGGGAATCATAAACACTTTCTCACCATCATAATTCTAACCGCTCTTTTATTAACGGGTGCAGTTATCTTCTTTTCTGTCAATAACAAGCGCGTTGATAAGTATGCTAAGCCAGCAAGTTTAATGAAGGTAGAAACAAATGATACTTTTCGGGTTCGCCCACTCACAAATATAAAATACCAGCGTACAACTCAGCGACTGAAACAGGGTCAGTATTTAACTACAGGAATACTTCAATGTTTTACCTGTCATTCCCCGCGCAATTGGGAACAACCAGGCGCGCCACCAATTTCCGAAAAACAAGGCAGTGGTGGAACGGTTATTAGTGAGGACAGTACCAGCCGCATCATCGCCCCGAACATAAGCCCCGATAATGAAACCGGCGCGGGAAAATGGACGGATGATATGTTTGCCCGGGCTATCCGCGAAGGCGTTGGCCACGACGGCAGAGCGCTGAGCTGGCGAATGCCTTATGGCATTTTCAAAAATCTTTCTGATGAAGACCTTGCGTGTGTTATCGTTTATTTGCGTTCTCTTCCAACAGTGCACAGCCTTGTGCCCCCCACTAAAATAAGTGCAGCAGAAAGGTCAGGGACTGAAAAATCGTTAAAGCCAATTATAGAGCCCGTTTTAACTCCTGATTTTTCAGATCCAAAAAAGCGTGGCAAATATTTGGTTAGTCTTAGCGGGTGTGTGGGTTGTCATACGGCAGGTACGGACTATAATCCTGGACTATTTGCCGGAGGGAATTTAGTTCGTTTTTATGGGCGTAAAGCTTTTACTGCCAATATCACTTCTGATCCTTCAGGTATTTCTTATGGCCCTGCAGGATTTATTTTTGTGATGCGTACTGGTAAAGGAGGTACACTTAGTCCCATAATGCCATGGATAGCTTTTAAAAACATGACTGAAGACGATCTTAACTCCATTTATGCATATCTCAAAACAATTCCTCCTTCGCAACATTATATAAGTAACCAGGAACCTTTCACACATTGTGCGATATGTGGCCAGAAGCATGGTCTTGGCGAGAAGAACAAACGCGAAAAGCCAGCAGGTATAAAGCTGGACCCGGAGAAATACAATTTGTATACAGGTACTTATTTTAATGACGAATGGAAAGACACCCGTATAATTCTCAGGGAAGGAAACAAACTCATGGGTAGGGAGGGAGAAAATGGCCCTAAGATTGAATTGATACCGCAATCAGAACTGCATTTTCTGGCGCCAGGGTGGGTTCTGCCTGTTACGTTTGTTAAAGATAAAGATGGTCACATAACAGAAATAGTGGAAGATAGTGGTGAAGGTGGAGTTTATAAAAAGATAAAATAACAGTGATTCATTTTTTGCTCAAAGTGCATGTACTGGCGATAAATTTTCCAGCTGGAAACTTGAATATCGGGTGCAGGAAGGTGGAGAACGGTCATAATACCATTTACCGGCAAATTTATACCTTTATCGCTGATCCACTCTTTATGATCACAAAATCAGCGGTAGCGGCGGCGCAGAAACTATGGGACTATCATCATATCAACCACTCTCCGGAAAATTCCGACTGCATCCTCGTCCTGGGCAGCCATGATCTGAGGGTGGCGGAAAGAGGCGCCGAGCTCTACCTCCAGGGATGGGCCCCGATCCTGATCTTTTCCGGTGGCCTGGGCCGGCTGACAAAGGGAAATTTCAAGAAACCCGAGGCGGATCTCTTTGCCGCCGTGGCGCTGGACATGGGTGTACCTGCCGAAGCGATCTTTATCGAGAAACGCTCTACCAATACGGGCGAGAATATTTTATTCACCCGGCAATTGCTGGAAGCCAACAGGCTCGATCCTCAGCGCTTCTTGCTGGTGCAGAAACCCTATATGGAGAGGAGGAGCTACGCCACCTTTAAGCAGCAATGGCCCGGCAAGACCCTCCTTGTCACTTCACCCCAGGTAAGCTTTGAGGATTATCCCACGGAGGAGATCCCGCTTGAAAAGGTGATCAGCATAATGGTCGGTGACCTGCAGCGGATCAGGATCTACCCCGCAAAGGGCTTCCAGATCTTCCAGGAGATCCCCGCCGACGTATGGCAGGCCTATGAGCAACTGGTCGAAATGGGATTCACCGACCACCTCGCTTAGACTTCCCATCATTTTATTTTCACCCAGTCTTCCTTCAGCCCTTTTTCCTGCAGATAGCTGTACAGGGATTCTCCCCCCTTGCCGGCTAGTTTGGCATGATGCAGCAGGGTAAATCCATGCGGACCGTTTGCAAAGATGAGCTTAGGATAGGCTTCCAGGACAGGCTTGACAAGGTCGGCCCTTCCCAGTGTCGCCAGGATGAACAACGTGATCCTTGCGCCCCTGTCGATCAGGAACTGAATGATCTCCATATTCCCGACATGACCAGCGCCTTCGATCCCGGCCTCAAAATCCCCGTTCCCCCAGTCCCATTTGCTGAATATAAGGTTCGGGTGATCGTTCACCATGGACTGGACTTTGGAAAGATCACCATGGCCCGCGATGACGAATTCTTTTACGAGCTCCGGTTTATAAGGTTCCGGCCCTTGTTGTCCTGCTGTCTGGCCTTTCAGCAGGTTCCCCGTCAGTAACAGACCTGGCACCGCACCCGTGGTCGCAAGAAGGAATTTTTTTCTGTCCATAGCTGTAGTTTTATGGCTGCAAGCTAAAAGGCCCTTCGCTCATCGTAAAATCATTTACGCGACATGCCAAAATACCTGGCGAATGGGAGTGAGCTGCATTTCACCCGATGAAACCAGCCATTCACATAAAGAAAACCGGACTCAGCTGGGTTAAATGTATTTTTATAATAACTAATCGAGATGTACATGGGACGGGTATTTTACAAGGGATGGTATTATGCCGCCTTTGCCCTGATCTTTTTCCTCTTCTGGTTCCTTTTCAAAATGGGAGGAATGCCGGAAGTCCCCAGGGCATTGCTGTCTACGGCGATCGATGTCACCGTTACGATCTCCATAATGATAGTCACCGTCGAGATCCTTCTGCCCAGGCTGATCTATAACAACCGGTTCCTGCTATTCTTTACCTGCTTTTTTGCCTGTATATTCCTGGGCGGGACCCTGATCATTCTTTCCCAGCTGCACCTGCAGGGCACATCCTTGTCGGATTACCCGAGGAACGTTGCCCGGTCGCAGAAACATTTTTTTTACTGGTTCTGGGCTGACCTTGTCTTTGGCTCCTATTTCATGATCTTCTTCATCTCTGCTACCGGGGCCGCTGTCCGGCTGGCATTCGACCGTATAAAGGCCTTGAATAAAGTAGAAAGGCTCCAGAAAGAAAAAGCCTTGTCCGAGCTGGAAACGCTCAGGGCGCAGATCCACCCTCATTTCCTTTTCAATGCATTGAATACGATCTATTATAAGATCGACCGGTCAAATCCGCAGGCGCGGGCGACGCTTCAGCGCTTTTCCAATATGCTCCGCTACCAGCTTTACGACTGCAACAAGCCCTTCATCGAGGTAGAGAAGGAATTCCTTTTTATACAATCCTATGTTGAATTACAGCAGGAAAGGATGAACAATAATTACAGGATCACCTGTATGGGCTTTGACGAAATGAAGGGCTTCGTCATTTCTCCTTTTCTGCTGATGCCCCTGGTAGAGAATTGTTTCAAGCATGTGTCGGACCACCGGGAAGAAGAGAACAGGATCTCTATTGACTGCGGCATGGAGGATAATACCTTCTGGCTTCGCACCTGCAATACGGTCGCAACGGACACCGGTACGGGATCCACAGGCATCGGGCTGAAAAATATAAGGCAGCGGCTTCAGCTTATTTATCCCGGCAAGCATGAGCTGATCATTGCGGCGAACCCCGGTTCATTCGAGGCCAGGCTAAAACTTGAATTATGACCAGGCTGAAGAGCATAATCGTAGATGATGAGCCCATTGCCAGGCAGGGGTTGGAGGAAGACCTCAGAGAAATAGGCTTTATAGAGGTCGCGGGCATTGCCGAAAATTCCTTACAGGCGATAGAGCTGGTCATGACGGGATCCCCGGATCTCATCCTGCTGGACATTGAAATGCCCAGGCTGAATGGCCTGGATTTCATAAAATCCCTGAAGAATCCTCCGATGGTGATCATCACCACCGCTTACCCGGAATATGCGCTCGCGGGATATGAGCTGGACGTGATCGATTACCTGATCAAGCCTGTCGATTTTCAGCGCCTGTTAAAAGCCTGCAATAAGGCAAGGGAGTTTTGCCAGCTGCGGCGCTATTCCATACAGCCGGATCATCCCGGAGATCATTATTTTTTCGTAAAGTGTAACGGGCAATATGAAAAAATAATTTTAAGGGATCTCCTTTTTGTAGAAGCCGCCGACAATTATGTTATCATTCATACGATTGGCAGGAAATTCATGACTTATCAGACCCTGAAAAATATGGAAGACCTCTTGCCCGGAAATAATTTCATACGCGTCCATAAATCTTATATTGTCGCTCTCGATAAGATCAGTAATATTTCAGGGCATGAGATCAGTATCGATAAGACTAAGATCCCCCTGAGCCGGAATCTGAAAGATGCGCTTATGGAGCGGATCCTCAATAAAAAGCCTCCCGGCGCCCCCTAGTCCCCTCCGACAGCCCATCACCCTCAATGCATCGCCATGCTTTTTTCCTGAGTTACAAGACCAGCTCCCATATCTTTCATTGCTCCGTTGCGGGTATGTTCGAGAGCGTTATGATCCATATTGGCCCGGACGATCAGCACGATATTCAGCAGCAGGTAGAATGTGAGTATGCTGATTGCAGCCAGCCGGTTATTTCTTTTCCAGGCGGGCTCCTTTCCGGGCTTCAACCGGGACTGAGCTTCGGGCTGATCCCTGGACCTGGCTTCGGCCCGCTCCTGGCAGCGCAGCAGAAAGGCGGAAAGGCTGATCACCAGCAGGATCATAATGAAGGTGCTGGCATGTAAAAGATCTACGATGGAAAGTTCCGGGGACTGGGGAAGGAAGCCTTCCACGATATATTTATTGCCGATGGCCGCGAACAGGGCGCCCAGCGGAAGGCCAAATCTCGGCTCGACCTTTGCCGGCTCGATGAAGAAGGCCATCCAGGCCACGAAGAAGGAAACATACATGCCGATGAACAGCTTGAAGAATATGGACCAGGCATGATCACGATCCAGGAACAACCGCAGGGTGAAGCCGGAACTTCCCGGCCTGAACCTCATTGGGCCGGCTTTTATGAAGGCTCCATGCAGGAACCAGCCATTCTCGAGAATGACATTGCTTTTTACTGGGCTGTCTACAGAGCTGCATATCCGGGAGCAAAGGCTGTCGGGATAATAATTCCGCAGGTTGCCGAAAGAGAACTGGCTGGTATCGAGGGATGCGTTATGGATATGTATTTTCAGCGTCTGCCCGTCGAAAGGGTAGCCGTCCAGCCTCCATTTCTGCTGCATGAGGCAGGTGATCTTTATACGCAGGCAACAGGAGTCAGCCCTTCCTCCCGGCAGTTCGATCACGGAGATATCCGTCTTCTTCGCGCCCCAGACCTGTAGTTGCTCCTTGAACGCTTCAATGGTAACGGCGCCCTTCCAGTGAATCTTCAGCCAGAAGGCGATCTCGTATTGCTGCTCATGGAAGTCGATATCGGAGATACGCTCGATGAACAGCTGGGTGGTATCGTTGCCCGACATGGCCCTTGCCGGCATGCAGACGGTGGCCATGCCCCATATGCAACAGCATAGGATAATATTTTTCATAACGGTCTATTTTCAGGTGGAGTTCATATTTCAGATGTCTCTCATATCTCAGGCGATCTAAAGAATTTTAGACGTCTGGCACGGGACGGGAGGAAACAAACCGGCAGAATATCCGATATTTACCCCGGCTGCAAAAAACCAAGCCTGCTTATGTCCAAACCTGTAATATCAGCTGTATTCATCATCCTTGCTTTCACCCAGGGCCTTGTCCCCGCCCGGGCCTGCGCCCAAGCCCAGCAGGCCCCAACCCAGCAATCCCCGGCCGTCACCCGGGCCAATTACGCGTCTTTCGCCCGCTTCTCCCCGAAGAAATTGGAGAAGATGGTCTTTTCCGTTGCCGTCGATCCGCACTGGCTGAAGAAGACCGATCGTTTCTGGTATATGTTCGAGACCACGGAAGGAAAGAAATGGTATATCGTGGATCCCGCGAAAGGAGAGAAGAAATTATTATTCGATAACGAACGGCTGGCAGCAGAGATCAGCCGGATCGTAAAGGAGCCCTTCGATGCCCTGCACCTTGGCCTGGACAGCATGCGCTTCCTGCGGGATGAGAATATCATCCAGTTCGAAGTGAAGAGCACCCAGGAAATAGAAAAAAAGGATACGGCGGCCAGGAAAGATTCCGGGAAAGAGACCAGCTCCGCAAAAGGCGCCGCCCTTGCCAAAGAAAAGAAGATCTATTATTTCGAATACAATCTCCTCACCGGCGTGCTGACGGAACTGACGGATTTTAAAAAGCCTAAGCGCAAGCCCCAGTGGGCGAGCATTTCACCTGACAGCAATACCATCGTCTTCGGACGCCGGTTCAACCTGTACTGGATGGATCGCGCCAATTATGAAAAGGCCCTGAAGAACGAGGACGACAGCACCATCGTGGATCATGCCCTGACGGCCGATGGGGCCGAATACTATAGTTATCATGGCAGCGGCATCCAGGGCGGGGGAGGAGAGGATAATGTTGCCAAAGAAAAGAACAAGAACAAAAGAAAAGGCGCACAGATCCTGTGGAGCCCCGATTCCAGGCATTTTGCCATGGTGCGTACCGACAGCAGGAAAGTAAAGGATCTCTGGGTTATCAATTCGGTAGCTGATCCACGCCCGACCCTGGAGACCTATAAATATGAAATGCCCGGCGAGAAGGATGCACCCTCCGACGAGTTGTTATTATTCGACAGGGTGGCCGGAACGCATGTCGTGCTGAATTCGGGGATGTTCAAAGATCAGAATATTTCTCTCTGGTCAAGGCCCGCTCCTGCCAATGCCCGCGATGATGATTACCGGTCGACCCAATGGCTGGGCCCGGATACCCGCTTTTATTTTACACGCACCAGCCGGGATCTGAAAAGGATCGATGTCTGCATGGCGGAGGTAAAGGACGATGGCGTGAAGGCCCTGATACAAGAGCGGCTGAACACCTATGTAGAGCTCAGGAGACTGGGATTGGTGGATGGCGGGAAAGAGCTGATAGAATGGAGCGAAAGGGACGGATGGGCCCATTTTTATCTTTATGACGAGAACGGTAAATTAAAAAATCCGATCACATCCGGCGCCTTCCATTGCGAGGACATCGCGGGCATCGATGAGAAGAAACGGATACTGTATTTCTCCGCCAACGGAAGAGAGCCGGGAGAGGATCCTTATTACCTGCATCTGTATAAGGTAAACCTGGATGGCACGGGACTGAAGCTATTGGACGCGGGAGACTTCGATCATACCCAGAATATGAATGACGACCAACAATTCTACGTCGATAACTTTTCAAGGGTCAATACCGTGCCCAAGTCGGTGCTTTACAGCGGGGATGGAAGAAAGATCATGGACCTGGAAACGACCGACCTCCGATCCCTGTTTGCCGCAGGCTATAAATTCCCCGAGATCTTCAAGGTAAAGGCGGACGATGGCGTCACCGACCTCTACGGGGTACTATACAAACCGTTCAACTTCGACTCCACGAGGAAATACCCCGTCATGGAATATGTCTACCCGGGCCCGCAGACGGAAGCCGTCATCAAGGCCTGGGGCCGGTCCATGGACAGAACCGACCGGATCGCCCAGCTCGGCATGATCGTGGTCACCGTCGGCAACAGGGGAGGGCATCCGGGCCGCAGCAAATGGTATCATAACTATGGGTATGGCAACCTGCGGGATTATGGGCTGGCCGATAAGAAAGCTGCCATCGAGCAGCTCACCGACCGCTATACCTATATCGACATCGACCGGGTGGGCATCTATGGGCATAGTGGCGGCGGGTTCATGAGCACGGCCGCGATGCTGGTGTACCCCGATTTCTTCAAGGTGGCCGTATCCTCTTCCGGCAACCATGACAATTCCATCTACAACAGGTGGTGGAGCGAGAAGCACCATGGGGTCAGGGAGATCATCAGTGAAAAAGGCGACACCTCCTTTGCCTATATGATCGAGAAGAACCCCGACCTGGCAAAGAACCTGAAAGGCCACCTCCTGCTCACGACGGGCGATATCGACAATAACGTGCATCCCGGCAATACCATCCGGGTGGCCAATGCCCTGATCAGGGTGAACAAACGCTTCGACCTGCTCTTGCTTCCCGGCCAGCGCCATGCTTACGGGGACATGAACGAATATTTCCTCTGGCGACTGGCCGATTATTTCTCCCGGCACCTTATAGGCGATAATGCCGACCGGTCCGTGGACATCACCGAGATGAATAAGGAACAGGAACAGGTCGGAAATAAAGGATTATCGGCGGGCAGTAAAACTCCGGGGGACGAGGACAACGAAGAGGAGGAGGAGTAACCATCGTATTGGGTAGTGATGTTTCCGGTTTGGGCCCGGATTTCCATGGCTTCAGTAAAATTTTGGGATTTCCCTACACCGTTTGTCACAATTTTAATCTTTTTTTAATAATATTGCCAGTAAACCTTTTGCAAAAAAAAGCCGTTTCTATCTTGTTAATATTAAGAAATAACGATAATCCTGCCTGTTGATCAACAATCGATTTGCTTTTTTAGAATTTATTCATCGTAATAATCATATGAGAATATTTTTTTATTTAGTTTATTGATGGTACAACTTTAAATTGCGATCAGTAGAATTTCTAACCAACCAAAAATCACTGCAAATGAGACACATGAGACTTCTCCTCTTGCTGAGTAGTTTTGTCCTGCTTTTCGGGCAACTATCAGCCCAGACCCGAACCATTACCGGAAAAGTGACCGATGCGGAAGGCAAGCCCATTCCGAATGTGACCGTGCTCACAAAGGGCTCCTCCCGGGGTACTACCACCGGCGAGGACGGCACCTTTTCCCTTTCTGTTGCCCCAACAGCAAAATCCCTTGTTTTTTCTGCGATCGGCATGGGTACCACCGATGTGAAGATCGGGAGCGGAAATACCGTCAATGTTTCTTTAAAGACAGGCGTTAATAAAGACCTGCAGGAAGTCGTGGTAGTAGGCTATGGCACGACGAAAAAATCAGACCTTACTGCATCCGTAACGAAAATATCCGGGGAGAGCGTGGCAAACATTCCTTTCTCTTCGGTCGACCAGGCCCTCCAGGGTAAGGCTGCCGGTGTACAATCATCCGGCTTCAGCGGCCAGCCCGGCGCTAACCAGCAGGTAAGGATCCGCGGGATCAGTTCTTATGCCGCCAGCACGCAGCCGCTCTACGTAGTGGATGGCATCCAGATCAACAGCGGAGATCTTGCCCGTGTGGTCGCTTCCTCCAACGTTTTGTCCAATATCAATCCCGACGATATCGAATCCATTTCGGTACTGAAGGACGCCGCAGCCACCTCCATCTACGGATCGAGGGGTGGTAATGGGGTGATCGTGATCACCACCAAAAGAGGCCGGGCCGGTAAGACAACATTTTCCGCCTCTGCCGAAGTAGGGAATAACAAGCTGGGAAATATTCCCAAAGCCGCCAAGCCCTTAAATTCCAAAGATTGGCTTGCGCTCTTCCAGGAAAGCTATATCAATGCAGGACAGACTCCCGCCGCGGCCGCCACCGCCGCTGCTACCTATGGCGATGGGACAGTCGATATTGACTGGCTGAAGACCGTGACCAGGTCAGGTCAGCAGCAGCAATATAACCTGGCTGCGCAAGGTGGGGAAGGGAAAACCACCTTTTATGTATCGGGCGGCTATTTCAAACAGCAAGCCTCTACAATCGGGGCAGACCTCACCCGAATTTCTACCCTGGTGAAAGTGGAGAACAATCCAAGCCCCAAGCTCAATATTTCGCTGAGCCTGCAGCCTACATATACCAAGGAGAACGGACCGTTGAGCAATGGCAGCCAGTTCGGTAACCCGATCCTCGGCGCCTTCTTCCTGAGGCCCACCCAGAATCCTTATAACGCCGACGGTACCCTGAACATCAGCACGGCGCCAAAGGATTTTCAGTCCGTATTCAATCCCTTGTATATCGCCGCCAATAATATCCATAACCTGGGAACCTTCAGCGGGATCGGCAATGCTCAGGCCAGGTACAATATCCTGGATAACCTGAAGTTCACCACCAAGATGGGCATTCAGTATCAGACCCTGAACGAACTGCAGTTTGATAATTTCCTGCATGGGGATGGAGTGGCAGCGCATGGCCGCGGCTTCACGTACTATACCCAGTTCTTCCTGTCCGACTTCACCAACCAACTGGATTATCATTTCAACCTCCTGCCCAATAAGGACCTCGTGGTCGACGCCAAGGTAGGTTATGAGGCCATCGTCTCGCATAACTATAATATCACGGCCGCAGCCCAGAACTATCCGACCAGCCGTCTGGACCTGACCACGATCGCCGGTACGCCTACTAACGGCGTCGCGATCGAGAATGATTATTCCTTTGCTTCGGTATTCTCCAACGTAACCCTGAATTACAAGGACAGATATGTGCTGTCGGGTAACTTCAGAAGGGATGGTTCTTCCAGGTTCTCGCCCGATCACAAGTACGGGAATTTCCCGGCTGTCGGCTTTGCCTGGAATGTCAGCAAGGAGGATTTTATGTCGAACGTGAACGCCATTTCCAGCCTGAAACTGAGAGCTTCTTATGGTTCGTCAGGAAACGCGGAGATTGGGAACTACACCTTCTTCCAATTGTTGGGTTATGGCGCCACGCTTAACTATAACAACCAGCCCGGAGGCGGATTCAACAGTATCGGTAATCCCCAGTTGACCTGGGAGAAAGACAAACAGTTCGATATCGGTACGGATGTCTCCTTTTTCAGCAACAAGCTGAACATCGTATTCGATTATTACAATAAAGTAAGCTCCGACCTGTTGTTCTCTTATCCGCTGTCCCTGACCTCGGGCTTTGGCAGCATCCTGGAGAACGTAGGGAAATTGTCCAACAAAGGTGTTGAATTCACCGTCAATGCGACTCCCGTAGCTTCGAAAAATTTCAGCTGGGATGTGAGCTTCAATATCACGCATAATGTGAACAAGATCGAAACCCTGCCTCCGGGTCAGACCCAGGTATTGGTGTCCCAGTTCCAGGTCGCACCCGGCCAGGATATCAATACCTGGTATATGCGTCAGTGGGCAGGTGTGAATCCGGCCAACGGAGACCCGCTCTGGTATACAGACGCCACGAAGAAGGCCGTCACCAACAGCTACAATGCGGCTGCCAGGGTGAATACCGGCAAGTCGGCAAACCCCAAGTACTACGGAGGATTCAGCAATACCTTCACGTATAAGGGCTTCAGCCTCGCGGCAGACCTGTATTATAACTACGGCAACTATGTTTGGGACCAGTGGTCCAGCTTCCTCGCCGACGAGACGAATCCCAGTTATGGCAAATATTCGCTGACCAAACAAAGATGGACTACCCCCGGTCAGATAGCCGATGTTCCGAAACTGATCTATGGCTCTTCGAATTCTTCGAATGCAGCGTCCACACGTTTCCTCGAAAGCGCCGATTATATCCGTCTGCGGAATGTGACCTTCGGATACTCGTTGCCGGTAGCTACTGCCAAACGTCTGCACATGAGCAGCCTGCGCATCTATGTACGCGGCACCAATCTATGGACCTCGACGCGCCAGAAGAATCTGACGATCGATCCGGAACAAGGGGGCAGCACGAATATCAATGGTACCGTTACCAATGGCGGCACCACCACCACCACCAACCAGGGTATTAACAACCTGAACGTATTTTACAGTAAGGCCCTTACCGCGGGTGTGAGCATTGGTTTCTAAACGGTCACTTTAAAAAAAACATCATGAAAAATAGAATAATATATACGGCACTGGTAGCGGGACTGATCATCCTGGGTTCCTGCTCGAAGAAGTTTTTGACAAGAAATCCTTCCAACGGTCTGCCCTTGAACACCGCGATCACATCGGAAGGCGATCTCCTGGTAGCCAATACAGGGATGTACAGTGTATTGCGTAATACGGACCTTTTTGGCCGCACCCTGCCGGTAAAAGGGGATCTGATGGCTGACAACTCTTTTGTTACAACGAGTAATTCCAACCGGTATATTTCGGTGAATAATATGTCGTTCACCAATGCCGATGCCTACGCGGGAGCGATCTGGACCCAATCTTATATCGGCATCAAATATGCAAATACGATCATCAACAATAAATTGACGGCTACCAGCGTAAATATCAGCCAGTATATCGGCGAAGCCTATGCGGTGCGCGCCCTCCTGCATTTTGAGCTGGTCCGAAATTATTGCCATCCCTACACGCTGTCGCCAAACGATCCCGGCATTCCAATTGTAACTACCTTTGACGCAACGGTTCTGCCAGGAAGAGGTACGGTGAAAGACGTTTATACCCAGATCATTGCCGATCTGGAAAAAGCCTATACTCTGTTGACCGTTTATCGTGGTACGGCTTACTTCTCGAAATATGCCGCCCGCGCCCTGGAAGCCAGGGTCTATCAGAATATGGGTGACTGGGCGAATGCTTCTACCACCGCGCTGGATGTGATCAATAACAGTGGCTGGTCGATGCTGGCAGCTACAGCTTATGTATCCCCAAGCGGCTCGATAAGCACCAGCGCCGCTAAATCAACCTATTCACCGGGCGGATACTGGTCAAACCCTGCCGTTCAGAGCAGCACCAAGAGCGAGACCCTGTTCGAGGTGGGCAGCGATCTTAACAGCAATAACGGTTTCGATCATCTCGGGTTTATCTATCTGCATGTCAGCGGCGGTTATGGGGATATCCTGGGTACCGATGCCCTCTATAATCTATACTCGGCCACCGATGCGCGCAAAGGCTTACTGGTGCAGGCGCCGGTCGGCTATCGCGGTGGCCAGGGTGGGAATACCAACCTGAACTATAAGTACCCCAATCCCGGCGGCAGCGGCGACCATGACGATACCAAGGTGCTGCGTTTGTCGGATATCATCTTGATCGCGGCGGAGGCCTACTACAATGCCGGCGACTTTACCAATGCCAACAAGTACCTGAACATGGTAGCCCAGCAGCGCGATCCGACCTTTACCGGATGGGCCGATACAGGCGCCCCAGTGCTCGACGATATTCTTATTGAAAGAAGGAAAGAGCTGGCTTTTGAAGGTAGCCGCCTTTGGGACCTGGTAAGGCTCGGAAGGTCCTGGACAAAGATCAAGAACCAGAGCCCGTTAACGACCGTAGCGGTTACCCCAGGGCATATCGCGCTGGTCTTCCCGGTCCCGGTAGCGGAACTGAACGCCAACCCCAAACTGGCCACACAGCAGAACCCGGGATATTAAAATTTTCATACAGCACGGAAAGCCAGCAAAATCATTTATTTTGCTGGCTTTCTTCATTATAACAACTGTCTGCCATGAAAAAACTGTTCCTCCCCGCGCTGATCCTAGGCCTGAACCTTGCCCTTGCTCCGGCGGATTCCTTTGCCCAGGGCGCTCCTCCCGCGGAGAAATATCCTGTCGACTCCGCTTCCGTCGAACACCCCGGCGTGCCGAAGGGAGAAATACTGAAATTCACTTTTTCTAGTTCCAAGATATTCCCCGGCACCTGGCGTGAATGCTGGGTATATGTCCCAGCACAATATCGGCCAGAGACCCCTGCCTGCGTATACGTCAACCAGGATGGCATCCAGTGGAAGGCGCCGACCGTCCTCAACAATCTCATCTACCGCAAGGAAATACCCGTTACCATCGGCATATTCGTGACCCCCGGGCGCGTAAGGACCGCCGATACGGCCAGGGGACTCGACCGCTTCAACCGCAGCCTCGAATACGACGGCCTTGGCGATGCCTATGCCCGCTTCCTTCTCGAAGAGATCCTGCCCGAGGTCGAGCGGCAGAAGACCAGCGACGGGCGAGCGGTGCGACTTTCTAAGAAAGGAAATGACCGGGCCATCGGCGGATCCAGCAGCGGGGCCATCTGCGCCTTTACTGCCGCCTGGGAATATCCCGGCGAATTTTCCCGGGTGTTCAGCGCCATCGGCACTTATGTGGGACTTCGTGGCGGCGACCGCTATCCTTCCCTCATCCGTAAATACGAGCCCCGACCGATCCGCGTATTCCTGCAGGATGGCTCCAACGATCTCAATATCTATGGCGGAGACTGGTGGATGGCCAATCAGAGCATGGAACGGGCCCTGGTATTTTCAGGATATGAAGTGAACCATGCCTGGGGCGAAGGCGGGCACAGCGGCCGGCAGGGTGAGTCCCTCTTCCCCGATGCCATGCGCTGGCTCTGGAAAGGCTGGCCCGCACCGGTAGTGAAAGGCAACACGAAGAACCAGGTGCTGAGCGAGATCCTGCTTCCCGGCGAAGACTGGGAACTGGTGGGACAGGGATATAAGTTTACGGAAGGATCGGCTGTCAATGCAGCAGGGGAAGTGTTCTACCAGGACATCCCGAATTCAAAGACCTATAAAGTTGGAGTGGATGGTAAGTTGACGACCCTGCCTGTCGACGCGAAGAACGCAAGCGGCACCTGCTTCGGGGCGGATGGTAGCAGATATGTTGCGGCCGGGGGCACCAAGCAGATCCTGAGCTATGATGCCAGTGAAAAAGAAAAAATTGTCGCGGACAGCATTTCCGGCAACGACCTTGTGGTCGCAAGGAACGGTAATATCTATGTCACCTCTCCCGATGGCACCGAAAGACCGGGCAAACTGTACCTGATCCGTCCCAACGGGGAAAAGCTGCTGGTAGATAAAGGAATAAAATTCCCGAATGGCATCGCACTCACACCGGACCAGACCCAGCTATATGTTACGGAATCGGCCTCACACTGGGTGTGGATCTACAATATCCAGCCCGATGGCACATTGGTCAACAAGCAGCGCTATGGATGGTTGCAGGTGCCGGACAACCAGGAGAATGCCTGGTCCGATGGCCTGAAATGCGACCGGGAAGGGAGGGTCTATGTCACTACCCGCATGGGGATCCAGGTACTCGATCAGACGGGACGGGTGAACGCCGTGCTGCCGATGCCTCCAGGCTCCGGACAGCCCTCCAATTGCTGCTTTGGCGGCGCCGGCTTCAATATATTATATGTTACCTGCGTGGATAAAGTGTATCGCCGGAAGCTGAAGGCGGTGGGCGCCAATCCATTCGACACGCCTGCTAAACCCATGAACCCGCATCTTTAAACGCTGCCGTCACCGGGTCCGTCGCCGTCCGACCCAGCGCACCCCGATCCTACCGTGCACCTAGAATCGGTATCGTATACCCGCAGTTACGGGCAGGGCGAAGAGATGATAGGACATTGCCGTCGCCTTATTGGAAAAATATTGTCCATTGAAGGAAAGCCCAAGGCCGAACCTACAGGAGAAGAAATAAGCGACGCCAAGCTTGAGCCCCGCTGTGGGACCTCCTTTTACGGCGGGCTTGGTGGTCAGTTCATTCCCTCCGTTCTCTATTTTGTCACCGGTCGGGATGGAATAGCCCGCCGATAAAGATACATTGGACTGCCAGCCCAGCGGGCCGCCGATGGTGGCCTTGCCGAAAAGCTGCACAGGGACGATCGGCTTGCCGACCCATACGGTATTATAGGTACCCGCTACCGTGCCGGGATAAGCGACGTCGTCCTGGTAGGACAACGTGATATAGGATGCTGATATTCCCGCCTGGAACCAATGGGAAAAGATCCGGGAAATGGCCAGCTCGGCCGTTGGATGCCCGCCATTGGTCTGCGAATGGACGGCCGCATTGTCGAATCTCGGGATCGAATTGAACGAGATCCCGCCATCGAGCGAGATCTCCCATTTTTTCTGGCAGGCAAGCGTGGCGCTCCTCACGCGGGGGTAAACGGTATCCGCCACGATGAAGAGAACGCTGTCCCGATCGCCGGCGGCTATGATACTGTCCGCCGTCAGCCGTGGATTGATGACGATCACCGAATCCCTGCAGACCAATATTTTCTCCGACTGACCGCCGGCATGTATCTTGAATCCTTTACCCGCATATCCCTTGACGGTAGTCGCCGTATCGGTGTGCCGGATAAGGTTCACGAGGGTATCGTATTTACCGGCCGACCTCTTCTCCCGCCTGCCGGAGACTACCAGTCTCGCTTCGTAAAAATTGATCCGTACGTGCACGGTCCGCTGGGCTGAATCGGGATTTATGCTGAGCGTGTCCGTCCGCGCCTCCACCGTAATCGCTTTGCAGCAATCCGTGCTGTTGGGATAGAAGGCATTTCCACAGGTATGCAGGATATAGAGGAAGCAGCCGCTGGAATTCGTCAGCTTCCATGCGGCGATCCCGCTGGCATCTTCCCCTGCGGGGTTCAGCCGGACATAGATATAGCTGATCAGGTCTTTCTGCTTGTCATAAAATCCCAGATTACCGATCGTGCCGGGGCTGACATGGACATTCTGTACATTTTTTTTGGACAGATCCTTATATCCGTTCTTAAACCCTGAGTTGCGCAGCAGCAGATCGAAGGCCTTGAATTCCCGTGCATATTTCACATGAACGGAATCATTACGGATGGCTCGGATGAACAGCTCGGTCGAGTTCACGCCGTTCACCTCCTGCAGAAAAGGGAATTCCGGGTGGCCGCCCAGTCTCTCCGTAAAATGCCGGGGCTGGGTGTTCCGGTCGAAATGATACAAGGATGAATTCCTGGGGCAACCCTGCTGCGACCAGGCTCGCGGGAATAGGATAAAGGATAGTAATAACAGAGAGATTCTCATCAACAGGGGTTTGGGTTCAGAGGTCTGGGATTCAGAGGTTAAGGGTCTGTGGGATCAAACGTTAAAAAAAGGTTTTTCTTGTAATTTTCGGATATTTGCCTGGCAGGTACTGGCATACCGCATCCAGATCGTTTTAATTGATAAAATCAAACGCAGTTAAATGGAATACAGGCAATTAGGAGCATCCGGGCTCAACGTTCCGGTCTTAAGTTTCGGCACCGCGACCTTCGGAGGAGTAGGTAATTTTTTTAAGGCATGGGGCAATACTCAGATGGAAGAAGCCCGTCGCATGGTCCGGCTCTGCCTGGATGCAGGGGTAAATATGTTCGACACCGCCAATGTATATTCCAACGGAGTGTCCGAAGAGATCCTGGGAAAGGCCCTGCATGGCCTCCGGGATGAGGTGCTGATCTCCACAAAGGCCACTTTTGTCATGGGGAAGGGCCCGAATGATTACGGTTCCTCGCGTTATCACCTGGTGCGGTCCTGCGAAAACTCGCTGCGCCGCCTGAACACGGACCATATCGATATCTATCATATGCACGGCTTCGATGGCAATACGCCGGTGCAGGAGACCCTGCGGGCCCTCGATGATCTGATACAGAGCGGAAAGATCGGATATATCGCCTGCTCCAATTTCTCCGGCTGGCATCTTATGAAATCGCTGTCCATCTCCGAGAGATACGGCTGGAACAGGTATATCGCTCACCAGGCCTACTATTCGCTGATCGACCGCGAATTCGAATGGGAACTGATGCCGCTGGGACTGGATCAGAAAGTGGGGACGATCGTCTGGAGCCCGCTGTCCTCCGGCCGCCTGGGAGGCAAATACAGGCGTGGCCAGCCACATCCTTCCGACAACCGCGTGCAGCAGGGTGGGGGACATGGCCCTGCGGTAAAGGAAGACCTGCTCTTTGATATTGTAGATGTCCTGGATGAAATGGCAAAGGACACCGGCAAGACGATCGCGCAGATCGCCATCAACTGGCTGCTGCAACGGCCCACTGTCGACAATATCGTCATCGGCGCCCGGAATGAGGAGCAGCTCCGGCAAAATCTCGGCGCCATCGGCTGGAACCTCACCACGGATCAGGTAAGGAAACTGGACGCAGTCAGCGAGATGCCGCCCATT
>Ga0137403_10001455_pt1 | contig 29750 bp, 21 predicted proteins | sample CZOMad2_1_16fung_FD_122057 | JGI IMG/M metagenome (GOLD analysis project Ga0137403, IMG submission 122057) | Vadose zone soil fungal communities from Angelo Coast Range Reserve, California, USA - CZOMad2_1_16fungal (Hybrid Assembly) | ecosystem: Environmental > Terrestrial > Soil > Vadose zone... | reverse complement strand
ATTCGCCGCCCGTCGAGGCCCACATAACAAAAACTCACACCGGATAAATTTGAAGCAAATGCCAAATCTGAGTTGACCCAATCATAGATAAGGGACCATCAATCCGAGCCTTTACCGACCACGTAATCTCGATTCGATTTGTTGCGCCCATGTTCTATGCCCTCGGTGACTCCCCCGGCAAAATCTCGACCATCACAGGCGCGATTTGGACTAGAGAAATAGTCCCCTCTTGAAAATCGCCCCCTGTAAGCGCCCCTCCCGATTCTAAGAGTCAGTTCCGGCGAAATCTGGCCTGGAAGACGACGGATTGGCGGTGAGGAGAAACCGTTGGGTTCGTTGGGAGATTGTGGCGGTTTTGAAGAGAACAAACTCACTCATATTTGCAGGCAAAATCTTGCAGCTTGTCGCTGTCAACGGAGCGCGTTTGAATTATGAGTTGGTGCTCTCCACCAACGTGCGCAGGATAAAGATTGTCTCCCCGACTATACAAACTAACATCGCATTCGATCTTGATCGCCGTTCGTCGCCGGAGTGAACCATCTTTGGCCTCCAGCACGCCGGAGCCAATTGTTATGCTTCCTGATTTGGTTGGGTGGCGAGACGCGGTCAGAAGTTTCAGACGCAGGGGGTAATCGCCGTTAACCTCGTCGCTAACGACCGAGCGAGTCTTCAAATCGAAAGCTTGTCTCGACGACAGAAAGTAAAAATGCGCACCATCGTGGTTCTTCCCGTCGTGGATTGCGACTTGTCCACCTACGACGAAAAAAGAGTCAGCATGTACGACTATCGCCGCGCTTTCGTCAATTCCGATTCCCAGAAGGGTTGGATGGGCCGCTATCACGGAATCAAGGTCCTTCTCGCGGCCACGCGTATTGATATGCTGATCGATGGCGGAATTGGCCAGCAGCCCGAAGCCCGTATCATGCCCCGGAACCATCATGATTCTGCTGTCACCTCCTGGGTTTCGGCTATTGCCAGGCGCACCTCGGACCAAGAATGACCCTTGGATGGTCGCTCCGGCAGAACCACCTCCAACAACGCCTCCTCGTGCCAGGAGCGCCTTAATCTCCCTTTCGACAGCCGTACCCAGGTAGGCGTCCGCAAGTCGCCACTGACGCCCGCCGTCAATCCACACGCCCGAAGCATGGCGGATCGGTTCAACAAATCCATCAGAGTTGGCCCGGACACGGTCTCTTGTGTGCATCACGGTAACAGACCTAACTCCGAATCCCTTGGAAAATGACGCCTTCGCTCTTTCTAGATCGATACTCATGTCGTCTAGCGCCGTCGGTATCACAACAAAGGTAGCCTCAGGACCTCCAGCCAAAGCTACAAAACGCTCCTTAACCTCTGGCGTTACTGCCCCTCCGCCCTCAATCACCAGCCAGCCCCTCACTGGGCCGATGGTTGCGTTCGCGGGCGGGCGTACACCCCAGGCCAAAGAGGTCTGGTCGCGCCGGGTATGATCAGAAGCACCGCTAGGGTAGCCGCTCTTGCTGAGTGTCGTAATTTCATTGAGACCAGCTCTGTGGGTACTAAGAGTATCCATGGTAACGTTGTTGGTCAACGCGAAATCCTCGATACAGGTGGCATGAAACGCACGGTTCAAGTGAATGTGAAAATGACGCAGAGCGATTTTGAGCTGCTTTCCCGAGCAGCCGAGAAGAAATGGCCAGACGCGGTGATGACAAACTCCGGCATCGTGCTGGCGTTCGCAAAAATTGCGGCCAGAGAGGCAATCACGCGAAAGAAGTGAAGTCAGTCGAGGACTTTCCAGCGCTCCCGTTAGGTGAGCGAACGGAAATTCGAGCCTGCGGTAGGCTCGACAAAAGCCTTCGATTCCTTATTGCCTCTTGCTTGATAGCTTTTCCCTGAATTCTTAAAAAGACCCTTTATATATCTTTTCTGGTCTTCCTTCCCCAGGCGATGCTTGCGTTCGGCGTTGGCGCAACTCTTTCCCTGCTCCGCGCCACGAATGCTATGCGTGACTACGGCGTACAGGCGGGTTCCGACCAAGGACAAACAAGGGTCTTGCTGGCGAAGCAAAGGTCATGCTCAGCTCCCTCTTGTCCCGCCCAACTATCGCAAGAAGAGTCTGGACTGCCCGACCGCCAACTCACTACAATCCCTAGCGCAACGCACTCAGAGAGCATAGGCCGGAAAAGAGGCCCTGTGCCGAAGAGGCGGTTTCAAAAAGGTAGTTTTCAAGTGCAGAACGGCAAAGCGTACACGTTGTTTTACAAAGACGTTGAGATACCGGATGGGACGATCACTACGGAACGCGCCCGTCATTTTATCGGTGACCTCCGCGCCATGTCAGAACGTGCTGCTCGCCGGGATCACGATTTGTTCATGGCAGAGATCAATCGGCTTCGTGGCGGCGTTCCCGTCCCGATCAGGGGCGAGACGTTTCAAGATGCCGTTGACGCATGCAAGAAGGATGTAGCGCCACAACTGTCACCGGCAACGGTGCGCCAGCGGGAAAGCTACTTCCGAATCCATGTTCTTCCCGTATTCGCGAAGGAAGCCATTCACGCTTTGGGCGTTCCGGCCTTGCAGCAATTCGCCACCAGCCTGCAAAACGATCTGTCTCCCAAGACCATCATCAATGTTTTGGGGGCGATCTTTGCCGTGCTGCGATACGCGAAAAAGTCCGGGATGCGAACCACTCCTGTCTCTTTCTCGGATTTAACGGTCAGAGACCAGGAATGTTCAGAGCGCCCATACTTCACCAGCGAACAGGTTGGCCGGATCATTGGTAGCGTTGAAGAGCCATACAAAATAATGTTCGCCTTGGCTTCCATGATGGGAGCCAGAGCGGGCGAGTTGATGGCGCTGACCATACCCGATCTGGATTTCTGCAGAAAAACAATTCGTGTCAACAAGTCCGCAGATGATCTGACAAGGCAAGTCCGGCAACCCAAGACCAAAAAGTCCGTGGCGCTGCTTCCAATGCCGTCCTATCTAGAAGCTATGCTGCGTGACTATCTCGCGCACCACTGGAAGGACAATCCAAATCACTTGCTCTTTCCAGCGCCGCGCAAAGTCGGATTTGCTATGTCCAGGAACAACGTGGTCCGTTCCGGGCTCAAGCCCGTTCTTCGTAAGCTGGGAATCCCTGCCGAGAATGTTGGTCTGCACGCTTTCCGGCACGGTCTCGCTACGGAGTTGGCCCAGAGTGAACCAATTACTGTCTTGCAGACTCAGATGCGACACGCCGATGTGCGGACGACGTTGAGAGTCTATGCTCACGTCATTCCGCAATCGCAGCGCGACTCGATGGAACGCATCGCAGATAGGGCAATCGGAACAAATGTCCCATTTGGAACAAGCGCGGTACGGTAAGGTTCTGAGAAAAAACAAGTTGGCGGAAGCGTGTGGGAGTCGAACCCACCATTCGGGCCGCTAAGGACCGAATCGCCGGCTTTGAAGGCCGGGAAGATCACCGGACCCCTTTCGCCTCCGTCGAGAGTATAGAGGCGAAGCATCGGGCGATTCAAATGCAGCGAAACACAAAAGGGAGTAGGGGCGGCGAAGCGTGCGCAGATGCAAATGCCGCACGAACGCGGGACGAGCGCAGGCGCGGCGCGCGAGTGAATTCTCGCGCGGAAGGCGCGAGAAAAAAGGCGGAGCGACGGCGGCCGGGCGCAGGGGTTCCGATGCGGCGGAAGCGTTAAACGAGAGTGCGCGGTCATGGAGGTCAGGCGCGGGTGGCTTCAAATGTCGCGGTTTGCTGCGTGCGAATCAGCGCGGCTACCAGGTCGTAGAGTTTGGGGCTGGTGCAGACCTCGTAGTAAGGATGGGGAGTGGCGGTGCCGATTTTGCCGTCGGCAAGAAGTTCGCGGGCAGCGCCTTTGCGCAGGACGAGGAGTTCGACGGATTCGCCGATGGGGACTTCGCCGTAATAGAGCGTTACGTTTTCCTTGCCCCAGGGCATATCGAGCTTGGTTTCTATGGTTTCCAGCGAGATTTCTTCCGACAGCTTCTGGAAGCCCTCGTCGTTGAGCTCGATGCCGTTGAGGTTGTAGCGCACCAGGAATTCGTCGAGTTCTTCGGCGGATGCGCCTTGCAGCGCGGTGAGGAACTGAAACAGCGCGAAATGAGACTTCTGCGATCCGAGGAGCCGGCGGGCGAGCTTGGCGCACCCCGACAGGCGATCGGAGAGATTGAGCGCTTTGGAAATCATGATGCGCGAATCCCCGTCGGTCCAATACGTGGGAGCGGAGCCTTGGAACGCCACGCCAAGACCGAGTTCCAGGGGAGGCAGATTGTTGGCGGCGGCGCGCTCGTTGTAGGAACTGGAGGCAGCGAGAATCTGGCGCGACAAGACGCATGCCTTGGCCACGGCGCGAGCATAGCTGCGCGTGGCTTCCGTCTCGAAGATGGCCAGAATGATGGCATCGCCTTCGATGAAGACTTTCTTGGCGCCGTAACGGTCCAGCAGCTTCTTGACCGGCTCGTGAAGATTGAGGCTGAAGTGCGAAGCGGGATTCAATCCGCGTGAAATCAGATCCTGGGTCATGCGCGTGGAGCCGCGAACGTCGGTCTTGATGATGACGTGCGAGACGACGACGTCCTGCTCGGGCCGGGCTTCCTCGTTGAGGACGCATTCGTACAAGCAGTGATTGATGCGCGAGAGATCGCGGGCTTTTTCGGTGGTGACGAGGTTGATGCGCTCCATGCAAGTGGTGAGATGCTCGGCATCGCGGAGATCGCGGTGCAACCGCAGAAAATCGCCGGAAAAGCGCAAAACCAAAGCCTGCAACTCTTCGCGCGAGTAGCGGCGAATTTTCTTGGAGAGCTCTTCAATGGGTTTGATGGAAAGTCTGCGCGCGGGAACCTGCTTGATGACCTGCTCGACGCGTTTCAATTCTTCCTTGAAAACGACAGCTTTGCGAAGCTGCTGCAAGTGCACCGGCGGATTGAATTCCGCCGCGATGGGCCGGATTTCGTAGCTGGCCAGGATGTGATAGAGCATTTCCTTCTGATCAAGGCGTTCGACGAGCTGATCGAGCAGCCGCGCGCGTAGAGGGGCATCCGCTTCGCCGGAATTCGGGTCGAACAGCACCTTGGCATTTTCCGGTTCGTTGAGGTAATCGCCGAGCTTGCCGCTGTAGTCCTTGTGAAAGAATTCGACCTTTTGCCTGGCGGCTTCAATCTGCGGTCCCATCTCCTCCAGCTTGAACTGTTGGTGATTGCGACGCAGCTCCAGGTCGCTGAGCGAAGCCTTCAGGTCAGCGGGAGCGGTGGAGCTAAGGAACTTGGTTAGGAAGCCGTCGCCACGATCCAGTTTTTTCTGGGTGGCTTCGCGCTGCTCTTCGAGGTTGGCGAGTTCGGCGCGAGTGGCTTCGACTTGTTGCAGCAGAGCTTCGTGTCCTTCCTTGGCTTCAGTAAAAGCGGGATCGTGGGAGACAACCACGCCGGCCTGGCGCACAAGATCCTGGAAGAGGGCGTCCATGGCCTCGAAGCGATCCGGATCGCGGTCGTAGTTTCCGAGGAGCACGTAGTGCTCGAGGAAGAAGACGTCGTCCTTGCCGCCGTCCAGAAAGATGATCCGGTTCTTCAGCAGGTCGTAGTAGGAGGCGAAATCGTCGCCAAAGAGCGCGCGACGCGCCTTGATGATGACGTTTTCCTCGACGTCCACGACCATCTGTGCCACTTGCTGTCCCACACCGCGAATCACTTTGCGGCGGGCGGCCTGCAACTCAGAAAGCCGCGCCTTGAGGACGTGGGCCTGCTGGCTGCGCTCAAATTGTTCGCCGCGCTGGCGAATCCATTCCTTGCCTTCGAGAATTAGGTTGGCGAATTGATTGCCGATTTCCACGCTGAGGAATTTCAGAACCGCGAGGCGGAAGAGCAGATCGATTTCGATGTTCTTGTGATACTTGGCCTGGGTGAGAGCGCTTTGCAGCACTTCGGTAAGCAGCTTGCGGAAGGCAGCACCGTCCGGCCCTTTGGAAGCGCGGAGTTCGATGCCCGAGAAAAAAGTGGCACTGGTGCTCTGGCGAATCAGCTCGAAGAGATAGTCGCGGGCGTTCTGAACAAATTTGGGGCTAAGGAAGACGTCGTGATGAATATTATCAACGCCGATGGAGAGCGAGCCCATCGGGAGCGCGAGGTTGTAGCTTTTGAGCTCGATACGGCCAGGTTCCGCCGCAACGGGCGCTGCCAGTTCAGTTGCCATGGGCGATTCAGCAGGGGCTCCATCCGAAACTAGCAGGAGGGCTGGAGGTGCGGCAAGGACGCAGGAGTACTGGAGTGGCGAGAGAGTTAGCGGGAGAGAACCAGGCAATGAGCTGGCGATGCCGGGAGGTAATGAGGCCGAACCGCGCGGCTGATAGGTCGGAGAAAGAAGGGTCGCCGGGACATTGTCGGTTGATCGAGGGCTCCTACCCTCCCCCGTGGTTTTTGTAAGTGTTGCGGATAAAGGGGTTACAGCGGTGGTGTCTGTAAGTGTTGCATCGAAAGGAGTTGTGGGCGGGCAATTTCGGTCAAAACACGGCAAAACGCGGAGATCGGCTGTAAATGTTGCATCTAAAGAAGATAGCGGCGAATTACGAGTGACTTGTGGCGAGCGGGAAATTGAGAATCGCTCCTGGTGCCATCCTGGGTAAACACACAAAGAGTGCGGAACGGATTGAAAAGGAAGAGGATGCGCTTCGCTCTTGTGCAAAAGAGTGCGAAAGAGTGAGGAGTTAGAAAAAGAGTGTGGGGAGGTTAGAAGTACAGCCTGTCGGCAGGACATACAAAAGGCAAGTGCGGTCGAGATCCCCGCTCGCGATTATTAAGAAGTATACCACTTTTTTAGCATTTGTCAAGTGGTATATGATAAGTGGCTTATCTTCAGGGAGATAGCGCGGCTGCAAAAAAGCGGCCGCCGAGAAAAGCAAGAAAAACCAAGACCCACCCTCACAAACCGAGGGATGGGGCACCCTCCGTGATGGTTGCAGGTTATTCTAGCGAAACAGTTTACGCTTGTGGATCGATTGTTCGGAGAGGAAGGAACACAAAAAGCCTACGGGCCACCCGTCACGGTCAAATTCATCGAAGCGTGCCAGCCGTTGACAGTATGCCTCCCTTCGTTGGCGTTGGGACGGCGCACTTCTGGCCCTGTGGATTCAGGATGTTCCTGGCGGTTCCTGAGGGATTCAGGACCACGAAGAACACGTCATACGCGGTGCGGTCAACGCGCGATGCGTCGGGGTCATCTGGGTTCACTTTGGCGCGATAACGGAAGCGGTTGCCGAATTGGTCTTCGCGTTCACTCGCCTTGTATTTAAGGCTGATTGAGTTTACGCCGAGCGATGGCAGTGTATGCAGCTCTTCTGGTTGGGATATGCCGTCATGGTTGGCATCAATCCAGAGGCGCAGAGAACCGAAGACCGCATCCCGTGCGTCAATAACGCCATCTCCATTCCCACCATTCTTTGGATCGTCGTAGACAGCAAGCGCCGCGAAGCCGTTTGGAGTTTTGGACGCGGGCTGCGGCGTGAAGTTGCCGAAAAGTTGCGTGCCGTTGTGAACCAAACCATCTGCGCCGGGGAGCGCCAGGAAGGCGTTGTCGGCATCGGGAGCGGTCCAACCCATTTGGATAGGCGCGCCCGTCCCAGCCATGTCGAATTTTACGCCGTTCTCCGCGCTGGTAAGGACGAAGCCCTTCCCATTGAGGTCAAGAATGATCGGCGAAGTGCACGGATTGCAGATACCGCGAAAAAAGTCGTATGGGCAGCATTGTGGCGGTGGCGGCGGAGGCGGGTTGCACGCCACCCCTTGGCATTGCCAGAAGTCCTGCCGAGACATTTGGGTCACGGTCGTGCATGGCGAAGGAGCCCCCACCCCGTCATCGTCCCACGCTCTCAGGTAGAAGCGATTGTAGTCGCTTCCACTGGTTGCGTGTGTCACTTCCTGCGTAATGTCTGGATTGCACTTCTGGGTTACTGAGTTGCTGCAAAACGGTGCCCCGGCTCTCGTTGTTGACCAATAACCAATCCCGGTGGTTTGGCGGAGGCTTTGATCGTACACGGAACCAGTGTTATTATTCGTGCAGGTATCCACGGTCGTCGAATAGACAGTAAAAGATTGCTTGTAAGTCCCGTTGCAATTCGGGGCGGTAGGGCCGTCGGCAGGCTGTTGGTTCCAACTTTTGGTAGGCTGGTCTGCTGTACTGCAATCTGAACCAGTTGCCTGTGCGTGAGCCGACCTCGCAAACGCAAAAAGAACCCCCACAAAAACAGCAAGTCTTAGAAGGAGTCTCATTGTGGGACTCCCGTCTTTACGAGTGACTCATGGACCGCCGATATGGACATCCTGAGTTTTTCCCTGTTCAGGATTTGGTTCAGCGTGTCTCGCTTATTGACATTGCGCGAGGACAGGGCTTTGAGTTCCTTGGCTATTGACTGCAAGTAATGGTCGTCTAGATCTAACTTAGTGTGTCGTTGTGCCTTCCAGACGGTCGCTCGGTCTTGCATTTTTCTCGCGGCCGTCATCTCCGGGGCAGTGTCGTTAGCGTCAGCCAGTGCAGTTTGGATGACCTCGGTGACTATCTTCTTTGAAGCTGCCGTGGCTTGGCGCTCTTCCACGATTCGTCCCAACGCATCATCGTTGGTGGACTCCGCCGTGCCGTCCACGTACGCCACGACATCTACCACCGCCTGATAGTCGGTTAGGTCGGGCTGGACAGGCAATTTTTCATCCCAAACCGCGCCCGCATGAAGCGTGCCATCCCCATAGTAGGTACGGAAATCTGCTTCGTGTGCCGTACCCTGCGCTTCTTTGACGGCTATTATCTTGCCGAGAAATTCTTCCAGCACTTCGTGTTTGTCAACATGCCCATTTGCATAGGTTTCCTTGATGGAGATGTTGAACGCCGTGATGTCTTTGTGTGAGTTGTTCACGATCTTGACCGTTACAAGGGGAGGATTGTGTGTTGGATCGTAAGTCCAAGTCTGGACTACCGCTCCAATCGGCGGTGCAGCTCGCTGGGATCGAAATGCGAGCACGGGGACCGATAACAAGAGCAAAAGGACTAAACCACCGAAAACCATGTGGCGGGGTTTCATTCTTCGGACTCCTTTTGGCTAGACGTTGGAAATGTCGAACTGGTTGGGTTTGGCCTTTAGTGCTCACACTATAACATAGCGATGTAATTCTTACGAGTGTTATTGTCGAGTGATTATCTGAGATTCAGGGAAGTGGAGGACTTACGGGACATTTCCTCATTTGTGAGGATATCGTTATCGCCTGGAACATCTGGCGCAGCATGCTGCGCCACTACAGCGGAGTCGGGGCGCGGTTCGTGATTGCCGATGCGGGTCAGGTGATGGAGATGCGGCGGGAGTCGCCGCCGGCATGTTCCAGGTGGAGGCGGATTTGGGGCCAGGGGGATTTCAGGGGGAAGCGCTCGGACCACTCGAAGATGGCGATGGATGGGGTGTCGAACATGTCTTCCAGGCCTAAGGTCTCGAAGTCGTGGAAGGATTCGATGCGGTAGAGGTCGGCGTGGTAGACCTTGGGCGGGTTGGGCTGAGCAGCTGAGGCTGCAGCGCCTTTGGTGAAGGCTGAGGCGTTCTTGGCGGATTGGGCGGCGGTTGCGGCAGCTTCTTCGGCGGATTCACGAACGACGGATGGAACGACCGACCGGGCCGCGGCTTGGGTTGGGGATTTGGCGCTGTAGACGTGGACCAGGGTGAAGGTGGGGCTGGTGACTTCGTCTTCCGTGGCGACGCCCAGGCCGGAGACGATGCCCTTAGTAAGAGTGGTTTTGCCGCTGCCGAGATCGCCGGAAAGTAAGACAAGCATCGGAGCGGTCAAGCGTTTGGCGAATTCCCTGCCCCATGCAGTGGTTTCTTCGGCGGAGTGGGTGATGATTTGTTCCATGATTTAACGTGAGGTCCAGCAATATCGCAAAGATTTTAGAATCTTCAGGGCTAAATCCCAACTCATTCCAGGGAGTTACGCCGGGGCTGAAGCTCCGGCCTCCTAAAGAGAGATTCAAGAATCGTCTGGGACAGCACTCTCAAGCACCGAATTGCAGCTCGCGAATCAAACGACTGCGAGCGGCGGGAATTTCGTTGGCGACTTCTCCAGCCAACATACCGGAGCGGTCTTGGTCACGAGCAGCAAGCAAATCGGCGGCAAGCCCGTGGAGATGAACCCCCAGCGCCAACGCGCGGAGCGGAGCATCGTCGGTAAATTCGGCGGTAAATTCGGCGGTAAATTGGGCGGCAAATTGGGCGATGAGAGCGGAAAGCACGCCGGTGAGGACGTCGCCGGTACCACCCTTGGCAAGGCCAGGATTTCCGGTGGTATTCACAAAAATCCGGCCATCGGGCGACGCAACCAGGGTGTGAAATCCCTTAAGGATGACGTGAGCGTTCCAATCTCGCGCAGCGTCGCCAGCGATACGAACCCGATCCGCCTCGACCTGAGCCGTCGTACAACCCAGAAGGCGAGCCATTTCGCCGGGATGCGGCGTAACAGCGAGAAACGAGGAGCGGCGCTGGCGAAGCAGATTGGCATGACCGGCGAAGGCGTTGAGCGCATCGGCGTCGAGGACCAGCGGCAGCGAGGTTTCTCTAACGAGGTTGCTGACAAACTCTCGCGTTTCCGGCGCCGTACCGAGGCCTGGTCCGACAGCCAGAACTGACTTCCCTTCCGCGATGCGCGCAAACGTGCCGCTTCGCAGATTGTTGGCGGCGATCGCGCCATCTGGCGTCGTTTCTAGAGTCTCCGTCATGTATTCCGGATGCGCAGCGGCGAGAATGGACTGGATTGGCGCGGGGACGGCCGCGGTGACCAGGCCCGCACCAGCGCGAAGAGCGCCCAAGCTCGCGAGAATCGCGGCGCCTGATTTGCCGGCCGAACCCGCGACCAACAAGACGTGGCCATAGCGGCCTTTGTTGGAGTTCCACGAGCGGACGAGAGGCAGAGCAGCGAATTCCGAAGCGTCTATCCAACGGATTTTGCTGCCGCCAATTTCTTCGGCGAGCGATGCAGGTGAACCGATGGAAACGACTTCGAGCGCGCCGCAAGCGTCGGCGTTGGAAGAAATAAGCTGGCCGATTTTGGGCGCGGTGAACGTGACGGTGCGATGGGCGGTCAACAACGGGCCAGGCGCCGCTTCGCCGTCGGAAGGCAAGCCGGACGGAGTGTCGATTGCGAGAATGAGCGCGGGCGTTGGAGCGGTGCAGTGGCGCGAGAGATTGTTTATCTCGGTTATGGCGCACGCGATGGCGCCGGTGGGCGCGCCGCGCAGGCCGGTACCGAGCAGCGCGTCAACAAAGACCGTGGCTGAGGCCACGGTTGGCCATAAACGCTGCCAATCGGCAATTTCATTTACGAGGTTGACTTCGTTTCCCGCGGCGCGCCAGCGCGCGAGATTTGCCGAGGCGTCTCCTCGAACATCTTCCACGCGGCCGAACAGGATGACTTGCACGGCAACGCCAGAGTCTTTCAAGCGGCGAGCGGCAACGAATCCATCTCCGCCGTTGTTGCCTTTTCCGCACAAGACACAAACGCGCACGCGTTCGCGGCCGGCTACGATACGCCAAACAATATCTGCCGCCTTGTTCCCGGCGGTTTCCATCAACTGGAGCTGGGAGATTCCGTGACGCTCGGTGGTGAGCCGGTCAACTTCGCGCATTTCGGCTGCGGTGAGTGCTTTCATGATGGAGTGCGGGGATAGTTTAGCAGAGGAGGAGGACGAGGCAGGCGAGCGAGCAAAGGGTCTGCGCGAGGGCGCGAGAGGGAGATTGCCTGCGGCGCTCGCGAAGAACCGCCAGAAGGCTAAATGTCGGACCTGAAGGTCCGACCCGCTGAAGAGAAAGCACGCCGGTGCTGCCAGTCAACTGAAAGAGAGTTACTGGAGGCGGGCGACGATTACGGTCATGTCGTCGGCTTGTTCTGGGGTGCCGGCCCATTCTTCGGCTGCGGTCATCAGGGACTCGGCTACTACTCGGGGTTCGGAGGCTTGCACGCGGATGGCGGCTTCTTCCACGCGGCGGATGCCGAATTCCTCGCCGTAAACGTTTTCGGGCTCGACGAGACCGTCGCTGTAGCCGACGAGAATCGCGCCTGCGGGAACGTCGAGTTGGCCTTCTTCATAGTCGTAGTCTTCGACCACGCCGAGGACCATGCCGCCTTTGTCGAGGCGGACGGATTTGCCGTTGCAAATGAGGAAAGACGGCAAGTGGCCGGCGTTGGTGTAACGCAGAGTGCGCGTGGCGCTATCGTAGACCGCGATAAAAAACGTAGCGAAGCGGTCATCGCCGGTGTTGACGACGAGATGTCTGTTCAGGCGGGCTACGAGTTCGGCCGTGCTGAGATGCTCGGTGCCTGGCGCTAGAACCTGGCTGCGCAGCGCGGCTTGCAGGCTGGCCATGAGCAGCGCGGCGGAAATTCCCTTCCCCGAAATGTCCGCGACGGCGATGGCGATATGCGTGGGGCTGAGTTGAATGAAATCGTAGTAGTCGCCGCTGACGGTGCGCGCGGCTTTGCAGATGGCTTCGATCTGCACGCCCGGGACTTCGGGAACTTGCTGCGGGAAAAGCTGGTTCTGGACTTCGCGAGCGATGGAGATTTCGTTTTGCAGACGCTGGCCATGCTTCTGTTCTTCGATGAGGTTGGTGATGGATTCGGTCATCTCGTTGAAGGATTCGCCCAATTCGCCCAACTGATCGAGATGTTCGACATGAACGCGGTGGGAAAAGTCGCGAGCCTTCACAAATTGAGTGGCGTCGTACAAACCTGAGACAGCGGTAGTGATGCGAGTGGTGAGCACGATGCCGGTGACCAGGGCGGCGATTTCGATGAGCAGGAAAAGAATTCCCAAGCCGAGAAAGAGCAACAAGTAGGTGTCGCGCAGTTCGCCCAGGGAGGAGAAGATGCGGGCGTTCAAGTGCGAGGGGCGCGCGTTGAACACGGCGAGCACTGGCCACAGAGCCTCGACGCGACCGTCGCGGCTGAGATGCGCGGCGTCCAGCCTGGAGACCACTTCGACGGAAGTATCGAACCAGAACATGGGACGCTGCAAACCGCGGGCCTTCGCGACGACCGGCTTGGCGAGAACATACTGGCTGGTGCCGGACGTGTAAACCGCGCCGCGACCTGCGCCGGGAAGATACGGCTCCATCAAGTTGATCTGGATCGCGCCGAGGTCGGGAGCGATGGAAGACAGGAACTCGGGCGTGACCGGAACACGCAGGGTGACGAGCCGCAGTCCACTCGGCCGCGGAATGGCGCGCATGCTGATCAAAAAAAGCGAATCGCCCTGCTTCGAGTCGTCCTGCTGCACAATGCCGGCGAATGCATTGCCGGCCGGACCAGCGACATGGCGAAGGAGCGCCACGTCGTTGGAGAAGTCGATGGTGAGGCCGGGCAATTCTCGATCGTGAACGGTGTGCGATTGGGCGGCGAGGACGCGTTCGGATTCCTCTTCGGTTAGGCCAGCGGGCCTCGGAGCCGAGTGCGCCGCGGCAATGTGCTCGGAAATGTCGCGGATCATCTCGACGCGAGCATGGATGTCTTCGTAGAGAAGATAGGCGCCGAGCTGGGAGTACAGAATTCTTCCAGCGAGCACGACGAGGATGAGGATGAGCAGAATGGGGACTACAGCGATAAAAACGTAGGCCACGATCAAGCGGTTGCGCAAGCGCCAGAGCAGGCGGTTGCGCCACCAGCTCATCAGCCGGACCAGCAGATAGAGAGCGCAGCACGCAGCAAGAAATTTCAGGAATCCAAACAAGCGGCCTTGCAAGCCGGCGAGCGCCACGACGGCGCCGAAAACGAGGAAGACCAGAGCGATGAGGTCCAGCGTCGAGAGGCGCTGCCAGAATTGCCTTAGCTTGGAGAGGAATGGCGTCATCGGTCGGTGAAGCCGAAAGGATACTCTACCTGAAGATTGGATTCAGCGCTGAGAGGACCGGGCTAGGTCTTGGAAGCGGCGCGGATGCGGCTGTGATGCTGGCTGTATGCGAAATAAATGACCAAGCCGATGCCCATCCATATGAACAGGCGCAGCCAGTTGCCTAGGCCCAGACCGAACATCAGCGCGAAGTTAGCCACAATGCCGAGCACCGGGACCAGCGGAACCAACGGAGTGCGGAAGGACCGTGGCGCATTCGGGTTGGTCCGGCGCATGACAATGATACCGCCGCAAACCAGCACGAAGGCGAAGAGCGTGCCAATGTTGGTCATATCGCCCACCACCGAGATGGGCACGAATGCGGCGAAAAGGCTCACAAACACCATGAGCAACAGATTACAGCGCCAAGGCGTGCGGAATTTGGGGTGAACATCCGAGAACAGCCTGGGAAGCAGGCCGTCCTTGGACATCGAGAAAAACACCCTGGACTGGCCAAGCATCATGACCAGGATTACCGAAGTCAAGCCGGCGATCACGGCGAGATTCATGGACACCGAAAGCCAACCGTAAGGAATTTTTTCGAGAGCGAGGGACAGCGGAGCAGCGACGTTGAGTTCTTTGTAGTTGACGATACCGGTCAGAACGTAGCAGTAGAGAATGAATAGCACAGTGCAAACGGCTAACGATCCGAAAATGCCGATAGGCATATCGCGCTTGGGATTCTTGGCTTCTTGCGCGGCGGTGGAGACGGCGTCGAATCCGATATAAGCGAAGAAAATGGATCCCGCGCCTGCCAAAATTCCGCTCAAACCAAACTCGCCGAAGCGACCAGTGATGTTGGGCGGCACGAACGGCGTCAAGTTGGAGGGTTGGATGAACCTCCACCCGATGACGATGAAAACCACAATGACCGAGACTTTCAGGAAGACGATGACCGCGTTGACGGTGGAGGACTCTTGGGTGCCTTTGACCAAGAGCAACGAAATTAGCACGACGACGAATACCGCGGGTAGATTGATGAAGCCGTGGATGGTGGTGCCGTCGGTCAGGCGCACCTGCTGCCACGGAGAAGCCAAAAGAGCCGGCGGAAGATTGATGCCGAAGTTGTGCAACAAAGCGACGAGAGTGGCCGACCAGCCGATGGAGACCGTCGCCGCCCCGACGGCGTACTCAAGCACGAGGTCCCAACCGATGATCCAGGCGAGCAACTCGCCCATGGTCGCGTACGAATAGGTGTACGCGCTGCCACCGATAGGAATCATGGTGGAGAATTCGCTGTAGCAGAGTCCGGCGAATCCGCAGCCGATAGCTGCCAGGACGAAAGAAATGGTAAGGGCTGGACCGGCTTTTGTGGCGGCGGCGATGCCGGTCAAAGTGAAAATCCCGGCTCCAACGACAGCGCCGATACCCAAGGCGACCAGTTGATACGGGCCGAGAGTGCGCTTGAGGCTGCGCTCGCCGGTGTCCTCCGACTCACGGATCAGCAGGTCGAGGGACTTGGTGGCAAAGAGCGGATTCATGCTGGACTAGCCGCGTGCGGCGTTGCGCACCTTGCTGTGCTTCACGCTGTAAGTGAAGTAGATGACCATGCCGATGACCAGCCAGACGATCAGTCGCACCCAGGTGATTCCGTTCAGGCTGGCCATCAGGCCGAGCGAGACGATGATGCCGAGAATTGGCACAACTGGGACAAGTGGAGTGCGGAAAGGTCGGTTCAAATCCGGCCGGCGGACGCGGAGAATCATAACCGCTGCGCACACGATGACGAACGCGAGCAGCGTGCCGATGCTGACCATCTGCCCGAGGCTGCCGATGGGAACCAGCGAGCCAAAAATGGCCGCGCCCAAACCGGTGACCAGGGTGGACTTCCACGGAGTGCGAAAACGCGGGTGGATAGCACCGGCCCACTTCCATAGCAAGCCGTCATTGGCCATGGAGTAGAAGACGCGCGATTGCCCAAGCAGCATGACGAGCATGACGGTGCTCAGACCCGCCAGTGCGCCAGCGTTCACTACGTAGCTGCCCCACCTTACGCCGGTCTCGCGAATAGCCAGCGAAACGGGTGCGCCGATGTTCAGGCGGGAATAGTGCACGGTGGCCGTGAGCAGGCCGGAGACCGCGATATACAAAAAGGTGCAGATGATGAGCGAGCCGAGAATGCCGATGGGCATGTCTTTTTGCGGCTTCTTGGCTTCCTGTGCCGCCGTCGAAACAGCATCGAAACCGATATAGGCGAAGAAAACCACCGCGGCGCCGCGCAAGATGCCGGACCATCCGTAGGATCCGAAAGAACCGGTGTTGGGCGGGATAAATACTTTCCAGTTTTCATGAGCGATCGCCGGGTGCTTGAGCACGAATGGCAGTGCGACGGCGATGAACGTAACAACCGCGGCCAACTTTACAAAGACGATGCCGGTATTGAAGTTCGCGGATTCCTTGATGCCGATAATCAAAATAACGGTGACCGCCATGATGGCGAGGAACGCGATGAGATTGAATTTGGCGGTGGCTTGCGGGAGAGTGGCGATCTGATCAGCGGTCAGATTGAAGGTGCCTACGGGCCCCCAGCGACCGTCGACCATGACCCAGAGCGCGCCGGGAACGTCGCAGATTTGCGGAGGCAGTTTGATGCCGTAGTCCTGGAGGAAAGCGACCAGCGTGCTGCTCCAGCCGCTGGCGACGGTGGCGGCACCAAACGCGTATTCGAGAATTAAGTCCCAGCCGATGATCCAAGCGACGATTTCGCCGAGCGTGGCATAACCATAAGTGTAGGCAGAACCCGCGATAGGAATCATCGAGGCAAATTCCGCATAGCAAAGCCCGGCGAAAACGCAGCCGATGCCAGCGAGAATATAGGAAAGCATGATCGCGGGACCCGCGTAGAGCGCGGCGGCCGAGCCTGTCAGCACGAAAATACCAGCACCAATGACCGCGCCGATGCCAAGCGTGATGAGATTGATTGGGCCAAGAGCGCGCTTGAGGCTGTGCTCGCCGGTGTCTCCGGCTTCTTTCATCAGCACGTCGATCGGCTTTTTCGCAAACAACGGGTTGCCCATGCAAACCCTCCTCTTAAGCGTGCCCTGCTGTGACGGCTTGGAATCCAAATTGGTTCTAAGCATTGTAGGGGCGCGAGGCTCGCGGCCCTACACAAAAAATCATCAATTTGCGTCTGCTGAGCGCGTGCCCTTGCGCGACCATAGCCAGTAAACGGGCAGGCCGAGCAGCACAATTACCAAGCCGGCCAGCGCGGTTTGCGTCTGATAGAGAAGCAGGACCAGCATGATGGCTGAAGCGGCCACGATGTACAGGGCGGGAATAATGGGATAGCCGAAGGCTTTGTAGGGACGGTCAGCATCCGGGCGCTTCTTGCGCAGCACGAAGATTCCGGCGATGGTCAGCGCGTAGAAAATCAGCACGGAGAAGACGACGTAGTTGAGCAGGTCACCGTAGAGATTGCCGTAGGTGCCGTCGGGCTTGCGGGTGCGAGCGGCGATCAGTATGGCGATCCAAATACCTTGAAAAACGAGTGCGGTGCCGGGGACGCCGTGCTTGTTCAGCTTTCCGGTCGCGCGGAAGAACAAACCGTCTTTTGCCATCGCGTAAGAAACGCGGGAGCCGGCGAGAATCAAGCCGTTGTTGCAACCGAAGGTGGAAATGATGATGGCCACGGCCATGATGGCGGCGCCCGCTGAGCCGAAAGCAGTCATGGAGTTCAGGGCGAGAGTCGCCACGCGGTCGTCAGGAGCGTTCTGGATTTGCGCCAGCGTGAGCGTGCAGAGATAAGCGAGGTTGGCCAGGCAATAGAGCGTGATAACGATGGCGGTGCCGAGCGCCATGGAAAGCGCAACGTCGCGCTTCGGATTCTTGACTTCGGCGGCGGTGAAGCCGATGTTGTTCCACGCGTCCGCCGAAAAGAGCGAGCCGACTTGGGCTACACCGTAAGCCACGATTAGCCCGAGAATGCCGCTGCCTGCGGTTACCGTCGGCAGCCACCCGCGCAGAAAACCGAGGCCGGGCTCAAGTGGCTGGGCGTCGCGAACCGTCCAGAGGCGGGAGAAGTTGTCGGAGATGGCGGCAGCGTTTCTGCCGACAAAAATGCCGAGAATAATCAGGCCCACGAGGGACAATGTTTTTGCGCTGGTGAAAATATTCTGAATCAGTTTGCCGAGACGGACACCCAGCGTGTTCAGAAAAGTGATGAACAAGATCATCAGAATGGCGACCAACTGCTGCACCGAAAGGCTCAGGGCATACTTCGAGCCGAGATTGATGGGGTGAACGATCCAAGTGTTCGGCGAGATCGACGGAAAAAGCACGCCGAGGTAGCGCGCGAATCCCACAGCCACCGCAGCGATCGTTCCCGTTTGAATCACCAGGAAAAGCGTCCAGCCGTAAAGAAAGCCCCAGAGCGGGGAATACGCTTCACGAAGGTAGATGTATTGGCCGCCCGCGCGCGGAAACATAGCCGCCAGTTCGCCATAAGAAAGCGCGGCGGAAAGCGTCAGCACGCCGGTCAGGATCCACGTGAGCAGCAATCCACCGGCTGAACCGGTCTGCCGCGTAATGTCTGCGGCAACGATAAAGATGCCAGAGCCGATCATCGAGCCGACGACAATCATCGTGCCGTCAAACAAGCCGATGGCGCGGACGAATCCTGCCTCGCTCCTTATGGCTTCTTCACGGACAGGGATTGCAGTGTCAGCCATTCCGTTTTGCCTCACACGGTGCAGCATGGTTTGCGCCTTCCAGCAATTCGATGAAAGCGCGTGCGCGCTTTGCGGGATCGGGCGCTCGCAAGATGTCGCTGATGACGGCCACCGAATCCGCACCCGCGGCAATCACTTCGGCCACGCGCTCCAGGGTAATTCCACCGATAGCTACGATCGGCTTGTTCGTCAAGCGCCGCGCCGCGCGAATCATTTCCAAGCCAACGACGGGGTCGGGATTCGCTTTAGTGTCAGTCGCAAAGATCGGTCCAAGCGCAATATAATCCGCAGAAGTTTGCGCGGCTGCAGCGAATTGCTCGAGATTATGCGTGGAAACGCCGACGACAGCCTCAGGCCCGACGATGCCGCGTGCCGCGTCGGCGCCAAGATCGTCTTGCCCGACGTGCACACCGCCCGCACCAGCCAACGCCGCCACATCCGCTCGGTCGTTGACGATGAAGTGCACCTGCCGGGGCAGCAACTCCTCGGCCAGTGGGCGCGATTTCTCCAGAAGTTCCCTCGCGGACGCCTGCTTGTTGCGGTACTGCAGCAACCGCACTCCGGCCTCGGCCAAACTTGCCGCCAATTGTGTTTCAGGAAGAGTAAGCAATGCCGCGTCTAATATCACATACAGACGTGGGAGAACAAGCCGCATCAGGGGTTATTTTCCGCCAGTGCCCAGCAATCGCTCGATAAAATGCGTATCGAACTTCCCTGCCGCGAAGTCCGGGTCGGCAAAAATCTTTCGATGCAGCGGGATGGAGGTTTTGATGCCTTCAATCACAAACATTTCCAGGGCCCGCTTCATGCGCCCGACGGCTTCCGCACGGTCGCGGCCTTTGACGATCAGTTTTGCGATCATCGAATCGTAGAACGGCGGAATTACCGCATCAGCATAGGCCGCCGAGTCGACGCGCACTCCAGTCCCGCCCGGAGCCTGAAACGTAGTGATGCGCCCAGCCGAAGGCACAAACGTTACCGGATCTTCCGCATTGATCCGGCATTCAATCGCGTGGCCAGTAAAATGAAATTCGCCGGTAGCATCATCCAGCCGTTCGCCCGCGGCGATACGAATCTGCGCCTTGATCAAATCCACGCCGGTGAGCAACTCGGTCACCGGATGTTCCACCTGAATGCGCGTGTTCATCTCGATGAAGTACAGCGACCCGTCTTCATCCATCAAAAATTCGATCGTGCCCGCGTTGGTGTAGCCGATTTTTTCCAGCGCCTTCACGACTTTAGCGCCTAGATCCTTGCGCCGTTTCGGGTCCATCGCCGGCGATGGCGATTCTTCCACCAATTTCTGGTGGCGCCTCTGAATACTGCACTCGCGTTCCCACAGGTGAATGATCTTGCCGTGCTGATCGCCCAGCACCTGAAATTCGATGTGCCGAGGATGCTCGATAAATTTCTCGGCGTAAACGTCAGGATTCCCGAAGGCGGTCTGGGCTTCGTTACGCGCCGTCTGATACATCGCCAAAAGGTCTTCCTGAGCGCGCACCACGCGCATCCCGCGCCCGCCGCCGCCGGCCGACGCTTTGATGATCAGCGGGTAGCCAATTTTTGCGGCTTCCTTGGCGAGTTGTTCCTCGCCTTCGATGATGCCGTCGCTGCCCGGCACGGTGGTCAGCCCGGCCGCGCGAATTTCGCGGCGCGCCCGATCCTTCTCGCCCATCATTTCGATCACTTCAGGCGTCGGCCCGATAAAAGTGATCTCTGACGCTTCGCACACCTTGGCGAAATTGGCGTTCTCGGAAAGAAAGCCGTAGCCCGGATGAATGGCGTCGACATTGGTAATTTCGGCCGCGCTAATTACCTGCGGAATATTAAGGTAACTTTCGCTGCTGCGCGGCGGCCCGATACACACCGCCTCATCCGCAAAGCGCACGTGCAACGAGTTCCGGTCCGCCTCCGAATACACGGCGACCGTCGAGATTCCCAGCTCTTTGCAGGCGCAGATGACCCGCAGGGCGATTTCCCCGCGATTGGCTACTAGGATTTTCTGGAACATAGGTCGGGCGGCTACTTCTTCCTACTCGGACGAATTCCGAATAGCGGCTGGCCGTATTCGACTGGCTGGCCATTCTCCACAAAGATGCGAACCACTTCCCCGCTGGCGTCCGATTCAATTTCGTTCATCAACTTCATGGCTTCGACGATACACAGCGTCTGGCCGGATTCCACGGACTGGCCGACCTTGACGAAAGCTTCCGACCCTGGGCTGGGCGACTCGTAGTACGTGCCCACAATCGGCGATTTCACCAGGTGCAAATCCTCGGCGGCCCGCGGTTCCGGCGCGGCAGGCACAGATCCCGCCGAGCCATGCGCGGTTCCCGCCGCCGGGCCGGCCACGATGATTTCCGGCGCCGCCGCTCGGGAGGCGATAACCACGCCGCTGGAAGGCTTTTTCAGCCGAATCCGCACGTCGCCCCTGGAATATTCAAATTCCTCGAGGTTGTGTTCTCCCATGAAGCGGATGAGTTGCTCGATTTGCTCGATTTCTGGATTGGCTAACGACGGAATACCTGCAGATTTGCTGGGCTTTTTCGGTTTCATGCCTGTTTAGATCTCAATAAGATCCCGCGTAAAGCGGGTCAGTACTTCCGTTCGATCTACGTGCACCGCTACATCGTCTTCGATCCGGATGCCTCCAACCCCTTCGACATACACTCCAGGCTCAATGGTCACAACATTGCCGGGTTCCAGCCGCCAGGACTGGCCTTTGGCGATCCTGGGATCTTCATGTACTTCCAGACCCAAGCCGTGTCCCGTACTGTGCACGAAGAACCGATCCAGGCGATAACCCGCCAAAACCTGCCTGGCCGCTGCGTCAACCTCGCCGCAACCCGCTCCCGACCTGACCGCGGCAATCGCTGCTATCTGCGCTTCCTGAACCGCACGATACCAGCCGCGAATCCGAGCAGGCGCCCGGCCGAGATAAAATGTGCGGGTAATGTCGCTGCAATAGTGCGCGAGTATAGCACCCAGGTCCAGTACCACCAATTCATTTTTCCCCAGCCGCTTGGCGGTGGGGCGCGCATGTGGCAACGCCGTCCGCCAACCAGAAGCCACGATGGTCTCAAACGCCTGGCCCGAGGCTCCCCGGCGCCGCATCTGGTATTCGATCTCCGCGGCAATCTCAAATTCCCGAACGCCCGGCTTCAGGAGCTTGGCCGCTCCGGCGACTACTTCGCTCGCCAAAAGGGCCGCCCTGCGCATTTGCGCAAGTTCTGACGGGTCTTTCCTCATGCGCAAGGCCTCGGGAAGTCCCGCCGTCGGAATCCACGTTACGCGGCTGCCTGTGGCTTTCCGCAAGGCTCGCAACTGGGCTACGGTAATCTGTTGCGGGTCGAATCCGACTCGCCGTACCCGCTGCCCGGCCAACCACGCGCCAGCCGAGTTCAGCAATCCCCCGGACTGCGGCACGATGCGCACTCCAGAAGTCTCTTGCCGAGCCTGCCCGGTAAAGCGACCGTCCGTCACCAAAGCGGTTCCGAATTTCGTGGCTAACAACGCTCCGGAATCCCCGGTAAAGCCGGTGAGGTAGTACCAGTTCGCCGGACGTGAGATCAGCAACGCGTGCAGTTTGCCAGACGCAAGCTGGTTCAGCAGGTCGCGCCTTCTTTTTCCGAAAGGTGTCTTCATAAACGAAACGAGGAGACTGCGCGTCTCCTCGTTTTGTCCCTCAATTGAGATTTCGTTGTTGGACGTTCACCGGGTTATTTCAGCCCAAGTTTCGTCCATGCCAGTTCACTCGGCCCAGTTGCCCAGGCCTATTACCCGGGGCACTACCCAGGAATGATGCGCGGCGTCAGGAAGAACAGCAGTTCCTGAGACTGCACGCTAACCGCGGTGCGTTTGAACAGATTGCCGATCAGCGGCAAGCTGCCCACGATTGGCACTTGGGTGATGTCCACGCGCTGCTGGGTCACGATGATTCCGCCGATGACCACGGTACCGCCGTCGGCGACGAGCACCTTGGTTTCCGCGGATTGCGTGTCCAAAGCCGGAATGCCTTGAACGCGGGGAATACCGTTGTCGATCTGAGTATTTTCCACGAGCACGTCCATGAATACAGTGCCCTCCGCGGTAATTTGCGGCGTGACTTCCAGCTTGAGCACGGCGTCGATGAACTGCACCGAGATGGTGTTGTTGATGGTGGTCTGAATCGGAATCTTGGTACCTTGTTTGACAGTCGCTTTCTCGTTGTTCTGGGTCACCACGCGCGGCTTGGAGAGCAATTTACCGACGCCCTTGGCTTCCGCCGCGGTAATGAAGAAGTCGACAGCGAAGTTCGGTGAACGGTGTGAGAAGCCGAAACCGCTGGTCGGCGCGCTGGCACCGAGGCTGGTGCTCAGCGGGATACCGGCGGTCGATCCACCGCCAGACGAACCAACGGGAACGGCGACAACCGGTGGCGCCGGGAAACCACTGCTACTGTTCACTGGACCGGGGCTTGCGCCAACTTGCGGCGCGCCACTGAACAACGAGCGCCCGCCAGTCGTCGATCCCGCAAAACCGAGTTCCGTGCCGATATCCTGTGCAAAGGAGCGCGAGGCCGATACGACGCGCGCCTCGATTTCCACTTGCTGGGACTTGCGGTCCAGTTGAGCTCTCAGATTGTCGATTGTCGGAATCACCGATGGAATGTCGCGGATGATCAATTGATTCGAACGGTCATCGTACAAAATATCGCCGCGTGGGCTGAGGAACTTCTTCAGGACCGGAGCCATTGCAGACGCCTTGGCATAGCTGAGTACCCGTGTCACGGTCACCGGCGCCACGGCTTCTGCTTGCGCCTTCTCCAGGTCGCGCGTGCCCTCGGCTTCCTTCTTCAGCGTGTCTCGCGTGGCGATGCGTAGTACGTTGCCGTTGAGCTGCTTGTCCAATCCGTTGTTCTGCAAAACGATGTCCAGAGCCTGATCCCAGGGCACTTCGTCAAGCACGATCGTCAACGTACCCTTGACTGCCGGGTCCAGAACGACGTTCAATCCGCTGATTTCGTGAATCAGCCGGAAGAAGTCGCGAAGGTCCACGTCCTTCAAGTTCACGGAAATCGGTTCGCCGGTGTACTTGCCGGCCGGCGCTGCTACCACCTGCCCGGCGTTCGCAGCCATTGTCGACGCTGCGCTGCCGGCTTGCTGTGCAGCTTGCTCCGCGGCTTGCTGGACCGTTGGCCGAGCGGGTTCTGTCTTCTCGTTAAACGATGCCAGTTGGACTGAGGGCTGGGTCAGTTCGCCCGGCAGCGCAAAGCGGGGAGCGGAAATCCGTAGATTCTTGTTGGCCGTGTGGCGTGGAGCTGGGTCCTGGTATTGGAATCTTGCTTGGCTGGTGGTTACCGCAGCCGAATTCGTGGCGTTCACCGGAGACTCCGGCTGGCCCTCGAAGAAGATCACCACGGCCGCGCCATCACGGGAAATCTGGTAGGGCGCCGCTTCGGTAAGATCGATAACTACCCGCGCCACATCGGGCCGATACTGGCCAAGACGCACGCTCCGGACAGGTGCCGAGACTCCCGGTATCGAGGTCTTCTGCACTGCCAGCCGCGCTCCAGCAAAGTCGAGCACCAGCCGATCCGGGTTCTGCATCCGCGCCGCGCGGGCTTCCAAGCGTCCTTCACCTTCCACGCGCACTGCCGCGCGCTGCGGCGCCTGGGTAATCGCCACGCTGGAAATCACTGATGCCGTCGCGGTTGCGCCGGCGGGCTCCTGCGTCTGCGCCAGCATCGGGCTTGCGCCCGCGGCCACGCTTGCAAGGATCAGGCAGCCACGTTGAAAGGCCGGCCAATTCGTCTTCATTGCTGTTCTCCTGGAGTGCTGGAGTAAATTCTCTTGTTTACTTGCCGTTCCACTGGTTTGCCGAACGCATCTTTCCCCATTTCATGGAACGACACGCCGTCCATCGCAATCTTTTCCACGCGCCCGTCATACAACTGATCGCCTTCGCGCAGGAAGTACGTGCGGGCCTGCGGATTGGTCACCACTGCGATCATGCCGTTCGGGGCTTTTACGATTCCGTCCAAACGCAGCGTGCTCACTTGCAGCCCGGCTTTGCCTGGTGGCAGAAGCTTCGCTGCGTTCGCCGCGGCCTGGTTTCGGCTCACCAACGATTCAAATGGATCGCGCCGCGAGCCTGCCTTGCCAGCTTCGCCTTCACCAGCTCCGGCCGCAGCTGTTTCGGTTGACGCAGGCTGCTCCACCGGCTTCTTGGGCGTGGCCTTTTTCGCGGCAGCCTTGGCTGCCGGTTTGGCGGAAGGTTTAGCCGCAGGCTTGGCGCCTTGCGGTTTGGCCGCAGGTGGTTTGGCCGTCGGAGCAGGCTTGGCTGCTTGTTGCGCAGGCTTCGCCGCCACCGTTGCCGCTGGCTTGCCGGCCGCCGGCGAACTCGGTTTCGACTGCGCTTGAACTACCGGCGCCGCCGCGATGATTATCCCCAGTGCGAGAACCTCTAGTGAACGCATAAGTTCGCTCGTTCCCGTCTATCGTTTCCCAGCCGCTGCCGCACCGGTCTTCGCCCCTGCGGGCGCAGCGCCTGTGTCGGCGGGCTTGGTGAAAAATGTTGTGGCTGTGAAAATTCCGGATACCGTGGTTCCCGGACGGGTCGGGTACTTAGCTCCCTTGGACTTTTCCGGATCGTCGAACTGCAAATCACCGACGTTGATAATTCTGGACAAGCGTCCCAGCCGCCCAAAAAAATCCAGAAGATTGAAATAAGGTCCGTCCGCTTGCACTTCGAACGGCATCTCGTAGTGATAATCCCTTGGCACGATGGCTTGCGCGGTCAGGCGCCGCAGTTGCACGTTCGAAGCGCTGGCCGCACCCTGAATCAGCCGGATGAACTCGTCCACTTCTTTCTCTTCCGGCACAATCGTTTTCAACGTGTCCAGTTGCTTGTTCAAGGCGTCCATCTGCTGCTTCAATTCCCCGTAGCGCTGCTGGTAAACCTGCAGTTGCGTCACTTCCTGGCTCAGCTTCGCCCGCTGTTTCGCGGCTTGGTCGAACTCATCGCGCTCCCGCGCCACCGGCGAACCTGGAACGTAGACGCCCGCCAGAATCAAGACGACTGCGACTGCCGCAGCCACCAGCGCCTGCATGATCACCGACATATCTCGAAACGGATTGGCCATGGCGCTCCCCTATCCTTTCTTCGCCGGAGCAGCCGCCGCATTCGTTGGCGCGCTGGCGGCCTTCGGCTGCGCCGTTGACGGAGCGATTTCCGCGTTGATTTCAAAAGTAAAAGTCTGCACGGCGGTATTCTTGTCGTCCTGCTTCGATTCCTTAATTTCGACCTTTTGGAAGTAGCCGGATCGCTTCATGGCGGTGATGAAGTTGGCCACCGCATTGATCGACGCCGAAGATCCGTTGATCGTCAGCGCCGGCCCTTTGCGATTCAGCGACGTTAGCCACAGGTTCTCGGTTCGCGAAACGGTGTTCGCCACCATATCCAGCAATTCCTGCCCACCGGTGCGATCCCGCTGCAACTGTTCGATGGTGTTGACCCGCTGCAGCAATACCGCCTTCTGTTTCTCGAAAGCTTCGACCTGCTGCTTGGTTTGTTCCAGCTGGGTCTTTTCGGCCGTGAGCCGCTTGATCTGTGCGTTTTCCTGGTTCAGCTGTTTCTGCCAGGTGTAGTAGAAGAACCCGAGCACCACCATGCCCAGAGCAGCTCCAATTCCGATAAACAGCACCGGAAGCGCTGCGCCCGTATCCACCGGCCGCCTCGCCGACTTCGGTTTGATTTGTCCGAGTAGGTTTATGCGGATCATGGCTAGTCAAAGCTCCTCAACGCCAGTCCCACCGCGATGGCTAGCCGCGGCGCCATCTCCCGGATCTGGTCGTCACTGTGCCGGCCGGGATTCACCAGCACTCTCCGGAACGGATTCAGTTCTTCCACCGGCATTGCAAATTCTTCCCGCAGCAGGTCCACCAGACCGGGCACCCGGGCCGTGCCACCTGCCACCACGATTCGCTGAATATTCTCGCCGCTTGCCGTGGCGCGGAAAAAGTCGAAAGTCTTCTGAATTTCCAGGGTCAAAATATCAGAAACGCTGCGCAAAATCTGTTGTTTCTGCTCGTCAGTAACGCTCGGCAGCGTATCGCCCCTCTTCAGCCGCTCGGCATCCTCAAAGCTCAAGTCCAGTTCCTTCTGCAGCGCGTCCGTGTACTGGTTTCCTCCAACGCTAACGTCGCGCGTAAACAGCGGGATGCCGCCGCGCACGATATTAATGTTCATTACGCTCGCGCCAACATTCAGCAGCGCCACGGTCTGCCCGGCGTCCGGCTCGTAGTTGACCTCGAAGCAATTCTGCAATCCAAATGCATCGATATCGACAATCTCCGGGGTCTTGCCGGCCTGCGCCAGCACGTTCGTATGATTCAGAATCTTATCCTTCTTAACCGCCACCAGCAGCACGTCCATTTGCGAGTCCATCGACTCCAGAAGCTGATAGCTCAAATTCACGTCCGCGATATCGAAGGGAATATGTTGACTGGCTTCGGATGGGATTCGGTCGTACAGCTCTTCTTCGGTCATCAACGGCAGCGGCACCCTCTTCACAATCACTGAGTGCCCGGATACCGACGTCGCCACATATTTCGTCTTGATCCGCTGCGCTTCGAAAATCTTGCTGATCGCACTGGCCACCTGTGGCGCGTCCATAATCGCGCCATCGACCACCGTATCCTGCGCCAGCGTTTCCATTCCGTAGCTGACCAACTCGTAGCCCGCCTTGGTCGACTTGAGCTCCACCGCCTTGATCGAGCTCGAGCCGATGTCCAGCCCTACCAACTGCCTTGTCTTTTTCCCCAGTCCGAACATATCGCTGCCTCTCTCGCTATACTCGTGGCAACTCTAACGGCGCCTCGCGTGCACCTGGCTCATCTTGCGTTCCATCCAGCGGTCTAGGATCGTTTTACGCAGTTTCCAACGATTACCCAGTTTGAATGCAGGAATTTCGCCTTCGGTGATGTAACGGTACAGGGTGTCCGGGGAGATTCCCAGATACGATGACGCCTGCCGTACATTCATCACTTCACGCGATTCGCTCACGAGGAACGCTACCCCTGCGCCCGAAAAATTTTCGCCGCTTGTTGATCTATTGCTGCATCCCGGTTTGCCCTGCTTTTCTCCGCGGGATGCGTCCGTGCACAAACTTATCCCATTCCCGGACTCCGACCGTCAAGGGTTTCGCTACGATAGTTGTCCTAAGAATATGGGTAGTTCTAGGCAGTTCTAGGCTTTTGTCGGTATCCCGTCCAGCATGTTGTGGCCCCACAGTCCTAAACCCACAACTAATTGCGCTTTCCGCGCTTCCACCCCTGTCCTTTCGGACGGTTTATCCTTTAGCCCCAATCCCGCTGCCAACTCCCTAATTTGTGTCGGCCGCCCTTCGTCAGGGCATCGCGGCGGCGCGCCTTTGGACTGCGGCGCGGCGGCCCGACGCCGCTTTTCCCACTGCCGTGCAGCCTCTCGGCCTTCCTCTCTGCCCGCCGCACGAGCGCACTTCTCCTCCCGTAAAAAAAATCGACATTTTCGAGCGGAGTAAGCCGACGCCCTTTCTTCCCACCTCGCTCCTGCGAGGTGGTCGGCTTACACAGAGAGAAATCCCTCTTCGATTCTTGCCACACCAACCTAAATCCCCAGCGTTTTCCACAATGCCTGCACCCGCGCCTTCGTCTCCGCGTCCATCACAATTTCATCGGGCCACGGGCGAGTAAAACCTTCGCTCTTCCATTTCCGCGTCGCATCCACGCCCATCTTCGATCCGTAATCCTGCATGCGCTGCGCATGGTCCAGCGTATCCACCGGCCCCAGCGAAAACTGCACATCCCGCTCCGGGTCCAGGGCGCACAGCGTCTTCCACACCACTTCGCTGTAGTTGTGGATATCCACGTCGTGATCCACCACCACGATCACTTTCGTGAACATCGCCTGCCCCAGCGACCAAATGGCGTTCATAATTTTCCGCGCGTGCCCCGGATACGATTTCCGGATCGCCACAATCATTAAATTGTGAAAAATCCCCTCCGCCGGCATGGCCACATCCACAATTTCCGGATACTGCATCTTCATCACCGGCAAAAAGATCCGCTCCACCGCATAGCCCATATAAAAGTCTTCTTGCGGCGGCGGCCCCACCACTGTCGTCAGATAAATCGGATCCTTCTTGTGGGTAATGCACTCGATGTGAAATACCGGATACTCCCCTTCCAGCGAATAAAACCCAGTGTGATCCCCAAATGGCCCCTCGGTCCTCATCTCATTCAAATTCACATATCCTTCCAACACAATCTCCGCGTTCGCCGGCACTTCCAGGTCATTCGTCTCGCAAGCCACCATCTCCACTGGCTCGCGCCGCAAAAATCCCGCGAACATCATTTCGTCCAAATCCGGTGGGATCGGCAACATCCCGGCCAACGCAACAGCCGGATCGGCGCCAATCGCCACGCTCACCGGAATTCGTCCTTCCGGATTCTTCGCCCGCGCCCGCCGAAAATGTTCTGCCCCGTGTTTCTGCGTCTGCCAATGCATCCCGGTCGTCCGCTCGTCGTATACCTGCATCCGGTACATCCCCACATTGCGCTTTCCGGTCTCCGGATTCTTCGTGAACACCAGCGGAAACGTAATGTACCGCCCGCCATCCTGCGGCCAAGTCTGCAAAATAGGAAAATCCAGCAGATTGACGTCGCTACCTTTATGAATGATTTCCTTGCAGTCGCCATTCTTAACACTCTTCGGAAAAAACGACCCCAACTCCGCCAGCTTCGGCAACATCTTAATCTTGTCGAACAACCCCTGCGGCGTTTCCATTTTCAAGAATCCGCCAATACGCGCCGCCACTTCCTCCAGCGCATCCACTTCAAACGCCAACTCCATCCGCTTCACACTTCCAAAAGTATTAATCAGCACCGGATACCGCGACCCTTTCGGCTTCTCAAACAACAAAGCCGGCCCCAATCCGCAGGGGTTGGGGGTCGGAGCTTTAGCTCCGACATTTTGCTCCGTCGAGACACTGGGCTTTAGCCCCTGAGGAGTTGCCCCTGCTCGCGCTCGCCGCCCCAGGCGCTGCACCACCTCCGCAATCTCCAGCACCGGATCCACTTCCGCCCGAATCCGCTTCAACTCCCCAGCCTTCTCCAGCGCCTTAACAAACTCCCGCAAATCCCGATAAGCCAATTCCCCTCCTA
>Ga0137403_10001454_pt1 | contig 29758 bp, 31 predicted proteins | sample CZOMad2_1_16fung_FD_122057 | JGI IMG/M metagenome (GOLD analysis project Ga0137403, IMG submission 122057) | Vadose zone soil fungal communities from Angelo Coast Range Reserve, California, USA - CZOMad2_1_16fungal (Hybrid Assembly) | ecosystem: Environmental > Terrestrial > Soil > Vadose zone... | reverse complement strand
CCGTTCGACACCATCAAGATCGACCAGTCCTTTGTGCGCACCACCAGCCGCGGCACCCGCCCGGTGATCCTCAAATCAATCATCGCACTCGCCCACGACCTCGGCATGGACGTGGTCGCCGAAGGCGCCGAGACCGATTCCGACGCGGTCGAGCTCTACCAATTGGGCTGCGAATACGCGCAAGGTTTTGCGTTTGGCGAACCGATGGACGCCGACGCCGCGATGCGGCTCCTCACCGAAGAACGGCTCGAGGCGGCGAGTTAGAGCATGAAGAGTTCGGGTTGTATCTCCGTCATCCTGAGGAGCGCCAACGGGTCGCGCGAATGCGCGCCCGATGACAGGCTCCGCGCGTCTCGAAGGACGACGGCCCGGTCTGTGGCCGTTCATCCTTCGAGGCTCGCTTTGCTCGCTCCTCCAGCGACAACGGCGAAGCCGTTGCGCGGGGATGACGGCTTCGACATCGGCATGTTGATTTGAGCCAAAGTCATCACGCGCCAGGCTAAGAGTATTGTCACCTTCCGTGATGATCCAGTTCGCCGAGGTCGAGCCTTGATCAGCCGCGACGACCTGGGGCCGGCCCGACCCATCCCGTCTGCCCGGGCGCCAGCACGACGACGGTCGCGCCCTGCCTCACCCGATCGAAGAGATCGATGACATCCTCGTTGGTCATGCGGATGCAGCCGGATGAAATGGCCTGGCCGATATATTCCGGCTGGTTGGTGCCGTGGATGCGATACAAGGTGTCCTTGTTGCCGGCGTAGAGATAGAGCGCGCGGGCGCCGAGCGGATTGGCCGGGCCGCCGGGAACGCGTTCCGGGTAAGGGCCGAGCCGCGCCTGAATCTCCGGCGTCGGAATCCAGTCGGGCCATTCGGCCATTCGGCCAACCGTTGCTACCCCCGACCAGGCCAACGCCTCCTCGCCCACCGCCACGCCGTAGCGGATCGCCTTGCCGCCCGGCAGCACGTAATAAAGGTAACGCGAGTCCGTATCGACCAGGATCGATCCCGGCCGCTCCCTGTACGGATAGTCGACGATATGCCGGCGATATTGTTCGGAAATGTTGGCCTGGGCGTAAGGGGCCTGGGCCAGAAACTGCCGATCCCTTTGCGTAAAGCTCGCCTCCGAGGATGGCGAGAGCGTCGCTTGCATGCAGCCGCCGAGGGCCAATTCCAGCAGCCCCACCAGCGACCACGCGAGCCTGGAACTCGGCACCCTGCCCTCCAAAGCATGACCTTAGCTGATTTGTTGCTCTAATAGTGCAGAAATCAAGGCACGGAGCGGGCGCGACCTACTTCATGCGCTTGAACCGCACGCTCTTCCCGTCGGCGAGCCGGGTGGCGATGTAGCCGCCGGCAAGACAGGCTTCGCGCTGCGGCATCTTCTCCTGCGGGCTGCGCAGCGTCTCCCACCACGACGCGCGATGCGCGGCGCGCGGCAGCGCGGCGTCAATGATCGCCTCGATCTCCTCGAAGCTCAGCACGAATTCGGGGAGCTTTTGCTTTTTCAGATAATCGCGCAGCGCGTCGTAGTCGTTCACTTGCGGTCCAGATACTTCTTCATCTCGGCGCGCAGGCCGTCGCGCAGATCGGCGCGCGCCATGCCGAAGGCGATGTTGGCACGGAGGAAGCCGGCCTTGGAGCCGCAATCGTGCCGTTCGCCCTTGAACTCGACGCCGTAGAACTTTTGCTTTTTTGCAAGGCCGATCATCGCATCGGTGAGCTGGATCTCGCCGCCGGCGCCGTGCTCCTGGGACTGGAGGATTTTGAAGATCTCCGGCTGCAGGATGTAGCGCCCGGTGATCGACAGATTCGACGGCGCGGTGCCCTTCGGCGGCTTTTCCACCATGCCGTCGACCTCGAACAGATTGGCCTGCGCGTGGCGCTTGCCGACGCCGCAGATGCCATATTGGTGGGTGAGATGGTCGGGTACGGCCTCCACCGCGATCAGGTTGGACTTTTCGCCGAGCTTACGAGCCGCCTCGATCATCTGGGCGAGGCAGCCCGGCGTATGGAGCACGAGCTCATCGGGCAACACCACCGCGAACGGCTCGTCGCCGACGATGTCACGCGCGCACCATACCGCGTGGCCAAGGCCCAGCGGCGCCTGCTGCCGCGTAAAACTCATGGCGCCGGCCTCCGGCTGGTCGCGGGCCAAGATCTCGATCTCCGCCTTCTTGCGGCGTGCGGCCAGCGTGGCGTCGAGTTCAAACATCCGGTCGAAATGATCCTCGATCACCGCCTTGTTGCGGCCGGTGACAAAAATGAAATGCTCGATGCCGGCTTCCTTGGCCTCATCGACCACATATTGGATCAGCGGCTTGTCGACGATGGTCAACATTTCCTTCGGCATCGCCTTGGTGGCGGGCAGGACGCGGGTGCCGAGACCGGCGACCGGAAAGACGGCTTTGCGGATTTTCATGGGTTATCGGATTGCCTTCGACAGAGCTTGCGGGAACAGCATCTTGATCGCATGTTGGTAGCCGGTTTGCATCCGGGAACAAAGGTGGATGTGGAAAGCAGGTTTGCTGCCCTGCTTGCTACCCTATCGCTCCGGATCATGCTCTAACGCAAAAATCCGGCAGTTGTTAAGCTATTGGAGGCCGTGAGCAGGCCCACTGAAACCGGTTTGTTTCAGGACCGTGCGGGTGAAGGATGACGCGACGGACAGGACCAGGGTCGACGGTGCGAACCGGCGCGGCCATGCTTGCGGCGGCGCTGCTTTGGTGCGGTGGGGCGCATGCGCAATCCTCCGGCAGCGGACCGCTCGACTTTCTCGGCAACATTTTCAATGGCTCGTCTTCGAAAGGCGGACAGGCCCCGCCCGCCGCACCGGCGCAAGGCGCACCGGTTGCGAGCGGCGCGCCGCTGCCATGGAGTGGTGAGGACGGCGCCTCCGGCCACCCGCTGATGACAGCAAGCGCGATCCGGGAGGCGGCGGCGAATTTCGACAATTGCGTCGCCTCGATGTGGCCGGACGCCGCGCGCCGCAACATTTCGCAAGCCAGCTTTCAACGCTTCACTGCCGGCCTTACCCCCGACCTGCGCATCATGGATCTGATGGATTCGCAGCCTGAATTCACCAAGTCGATCTGGGATTATCTCGACATCCTGGTGAACGATAACCGCCTCGCCAAGGGCCGCGAGATTCTTGGCCAGTACAAGCCGCAGTTCGACGCTACCGAAAAAGCCTATGGCGTCGACCGCTACGTGATCGCGGCGATCTGGGGCATCGAGTCGAACTATTCGACGCAAATGGGCGATCGCAGCGTGCTACAATCCACCGCCACGCTCGCCTGCATCGGCCGCCGCCAGAAATATTTCAGGGATGAATTTCTCTCGGCGCTGGAGATCCTGCATAGCGGCGACCTGCGCCCTGAACAGATGCGGGGCTCGTGGGCCGGCGCCTTCGGTCCCACCCAGTTCATGCCGACGGCTTTCAAACGCTACGCCGTCGACGCCGACGGCGATGGCCGCCGTGACGTGGTCGACGATCCCGCCGATTTGATCGCCTCCACCGCCAACAACCTGAAGAAGGACGGCTGGCAGACCGGGCAGAGCTGGGGCTACGAAGTCGTGGTGCCGAAGGGGTTCAATTACATGCTGGCGGATCGCGCGAAAGCGATGACGATGGCGCAATGGGAGCATCTCGGCCTCAAGCGCGCCAATGGCCAGCCATTCCCACCTTCCACCGACAAGGCCTATTTGCTCGCGCCCGCCGGCGCCGAAGGGCCGGGCTTTCTGATGCTGCAGAATTTCCGCGTGATCATGAAATATAATCCGGCGGAGGCCTATGCACTGGCGATCGGCCATTTCGCCGACCGACTGCGCGGCGAGCCACCTTTCGTGCAGCCATGGCCGCGGCAGGAACGCGAATTATCGCGCGCCGAGCGGCTGGAATTGCAGCAGCTTCTCGCCCAGCGCGGATTCTATCGCGGCACCCCGGACGGCCAGTTCGGCGGCGCGACCAGGGAGGCGCTGCGAGGCTTCCAGGCCTCGATCGGGGCGCCTGCGGACGGATTTGCATCTTCGGAGGTATTGGAACGGCTCCGCAGGCAGTGATTCCGGGGCGATCCAGCCCGAAATTAACCCTGTTCGAGCCCGAACAGTTCGAAACGCGAAACCCGGTTCCCAGTCCTTTTCGAATCACGTCCTACGAGATTCAACAAGCGCTGGAACAGGCGCAAGCGATGCGCGGTTGATAGCTTCGAAATCTGCCCGCTTGCGGCCCGATTCAGCTATTATGATGATTGCCCGAACGACCGATTGCGACTGAGCCGCATGCCAAAGACAAGATCCTTTTCCCGGGTGTTCACCGAGACCGGCCCGCTGATTGTATTGGCCGTCACGGTCGCGCTGCTGGTTGGGATTGTGGGACCGGCGTCCGCGCAGTTTTTCAATTTCGGCGGACCGCCGCGGCCGCAACCGCAATCGCCACCGCAGCGCGGATTCGGGGGTGGCTGGTTCGGCGGCGATCTGTTCGCACCGTTCCAGCAGCAGGCGCCCAAGCGGATCGAGAATTTCTCCAAGGCGCCACCGCCGGAAAAACGCGACACCATTCCGGAACGCAACGTGCTGGTGCTCGGCGACGCCATGGCGGACTGGCTCGCCTATGGTCTGGAGGACGCCTATCTCGAGCAGCCTGACATGGGCGTGATCCGCAGACACAAGACCGTCTCCGGCCTCATCAGATATCAGCCCAAGGGCGACCCGGTGGACTGGGCCGCCGCGGCCAAGGTCATCCTTTCCACCGAGAAGCCCGATGTCATCGTGGTGATGCTCGGCCTCAATGACCGCGTCGCGATTCGGGAGCCCGCGGCCGAGAAATCCGACGGCAAGCCGGCAGACAAAAAGAGCGACAAGAAGGACGGCCGCGCGAAACCGGAGGGCAAGGCGGGCGAGCCGAAGTCCGCAACGAAAGGCGATGACGCGACTGACGCCGCCGCGGCCAAGCCCGACGACAAGGCGGCCGATACCGAATTGTCCGACGACACCGCCGACAATGGCGAGGCTTCGCCGATCATCACCCCGGAAAAGAGCGCGCGTTCGCCGACCGGGCTTGTTGAATTCCGCGACGACCGCTGGATCGAACTCTACAGCAAGAAAATCGAAGAAATGATCACCGTCATGAAATCCAAGGGCGTGCCGGTGCTGTGGGTCGGGCTTCCTGCGGTGCGTGGCGCCAGGGCGACCTCGGACACGCTGTTCCTGGATTCTCTGTACCGTGAGGCCGCCGCCAAGGCCGGCATCACCTATGTCGACGTCTGGGACGGGTTTGTCGACGAAGCCGGCCGCTTCCTGCAGCAGGGCCCCGACTTCGAAGGCCAGATCCGGCGCCTGCGCTCCTATGACGGCGTGTATTTTACGAAAGCCGGCGCGCGCAAGCTTGCGCATTATGTCGAGCGCGAGGTCACCCGGCTGTTGGCGTCGCGTTCTGCGCCATTCGCGCTGCCAAGCGAGCCTGCAACCCCCGATGCCAATGCGCTGCCAGGCCAGCCGGCGCCGCGTCCGCTGGCCGGACCGATTCTGCCGCTGGTGGCGTCCTCGGTCGGCACCGATCAATTGCTTGGCGGCCCGGGATCGCGCCCGGCCGCCGTCGATGCGCTCGTGGCACGAACGCTGATCAAGGGCGAACCGCTTGCGCCACCCGCCGGCCGCGCCGATGATTTTGCCTGGCCGCGCCGCGAAATCGGACGCGAGCAGGCCAAGGGCGAAACCCCGGTGGCATCGGTTTCGCCGGATGGAACGCCGTCCGGTGCAGCCCCATCAAAACCAAAGAAGCCTGTTTCGCTTCAATCCAATGCGCCGTTCCAGCCGGCCCCGCCGGTATCGCGGAATTTCTTCGGCCTTGGAAACCCGCCACCGCCGCGCCAGGTGCAGCCGCAGCCGCTGCCACGTGGGCCCAATGTCCCGCGGCCGCCCGGTAATGTCGGGCGGTCGGCGTGGGTGCCATTCGGTAACCTCACGCGATAATTTCTCTCGCCATTCCGGAATTCCGGAGCGCAGACAAGCGCGATCCCGGATGTACAATCGCACATGCGGGAATCGCGCAACATCAATCTGCCGATTGTCTCTCGACCCCTATGGGGCGGAGCCTCAGCCGTAATACCGCGGCAGGCGGCGCGGCGGCCGCGTCAACAACAGCGCCAGCGCGAAGCCGATCCCGCCGGCGATCAACAGCGCACCGAGCGGATAATCCTGCACTCGCTTCGCCACGGCTTGCGAACCGTCACGCAAAGTCTCGCCGCCGTGCTCATAGGCGTCCTTGGCATAATTGACGGCGGCTTCGCCCGCGTCACGCGCGGTATCCTTGGCCTGGCCGTAGAGATTCTGCACCGTACCCGCAGCCTCGCGCGCCCGGCCCGCGGCCTGGGTCTGGGCATTTCCCGTCATGCTGCCGACAGCGCCTTCGACCTTACCGGCGAAATCCTTTGCCGATCCGGCAATTCGATCCTTGTCCATCGCGATCACTCCTTGTTGCGCGCGTCTATGCGGCATGGCCGGTTTCACCCTCAGAGCAAGCGCCCGGACATGTCTTGGCGAAAATGCGCAGGTGAGATTCTCTGGAGACCTAACCGACGAGGCCCATTCCGGTTCCCGCCAGCTGGCAGGCGCGAGCAGCCGTTGACTTCGCAATGTCCGGGAGTAGCTTTTTGGTCCTAGAGCAAGATCGGTTCTGATTGAATCAGAACCGACGCTCTAATTTCTTGTTTTGACGCGTTTTCTTCACGCGAACCGGTATCCACTTCGCTCGAAAACGCTCAAATGCACGGAACTAACCGCGCGCCGCGACCAGGAGGAAGGCCATGACCGTGACGATCCGGCAGCTTCACCCGCATTTTTTCGGCGAGGTTTCCGGTGTCGATTTGCGAAAGCCGCTGACGCCACAGGAGGCGAGAGATATCGAAGCCGGCATGGACCAATACGCCGTGCTCTTGTTCCGCGATCAGGACATATCGGACGAACAGCAACTGGCCTTTGCGTTGAATTTCGGCGAGCGCGAAAGCCCGCGCGGCGGCACCGTCACCAAGAAGGAAGATTATCGGCTCACCTCCGGGCTGAATGACGTTTCCAACCTCGGCAAGGACGGCAAGCCGCTGCCGCGCGATCACCGTACCCACCTGTTCAACCTCGGCAATTGCCTGTGGCATTCCGACAGTTCGTTCCGTCCAATTCCGGCAAAATTCTCGCTGCTGTCGGCGCGGCTGGTGAACCCGAAGGGCGGCAATACCGAATTCGCCGACATGCGCGCGGCCTATGACGCGCTCGACGACGAGACCAAGGCCGAGATCGAGGATTTGATTTGCGAACATTCGCTGATGTATTCGCGGGGATCGCTGGGCTTCCTCGACTACACGAAGATGAAAAGCAGATGTTCAAGCCGGTGCGGCAGCGTCTGGTACGCACCCATCCGGTGCATGGCCGCAAGTCGCTTTATCTGTCGTCGCATGCAGGCGCAATCCTCGGCATGAGCATGCCCGAGGCGCGGCTATTGTTACGCGACCTCACCGATCACGCCACGCAACGCGAATTCGTCTACGTCCACAAATGGACGCTGCATGATCTCGTGATGTGGGACAACCGCCAGACCATGCACCGGGTCCGCCGCTACGACCAGTCGCAGCCCCGCGACATGCGCCGCGCCACGGTCGCCGGCACCGAACCAACCGTCGCGCAACAGGCGGCGGAGTAGGGGCTACAGCACAACCCGTCATACGCGGGCTTGACCCGCGTATCCATCAACTCTCACTGGGGCGCGGACTCATTAGCACGCAACCAAATGCGGATGGATGCAAGCTTGACGAACGCTAGATAGTTAGCTGCGAGTTTGTCGTATCGGGTTGCGACACGCCGACATTGCTTGATCTTGTTGAAGAACCGTTCGATCAAGTTGCGTGCACGATAAAGATAAGGGCTGAAGCAGATCGGGTCTTTGCGATTGCGTTTCGGCGGAATGTTTGCCCACGCGCCTTGCTGGCGGGCAAGCTCCCTGATCCAGTCCGCATCGTATCCACGATCCGCGAGCAATATCGTTTGTGGAAGCAAAGCGCTGAGGAGAACCGAACACAGCCGATTATCATGCGCCTCACCGGGCGTGAGAGCGAGATGGACCCAGCATGCCATTGGTGCCCACCACCGCGTGAATCTTGTTGGTCAGGCCCCTCGCGAGCGACCCGTATCTTGGTGATTGTTGTCCACGATGCTGGCCCCGTGCTGGTGCACGCGCACGATGGAGGTATCGATCATCTGCACGGCCGCGTCGTGACCGGCGGCCAGTGCATCCATGATCCGGTCCCAGACGCCAGCCTGCCGCCAACGGACAAAGCGATTATAGCAAGTGGTGCGGGGACCATAAGACGCCGGCGGGTCGCGCCAGGGAGCGCCTGAGCGCAAGACCCAAAAGATGCCGTTCAGGACGCACCGGTCGTCAACACGGGGAATGCCACGCGGCTTGTTCGGCAGAAACGCCTTAATGGCAGCCCATTCAAAGTCCGTGAGTTCATACCGCATGATTCGAGGCTTCCGTTTGGTCGCTTGAATCACGGCCAAACCGATGCCTTCAACCGGCAAAATCGGACAACCGGAACTTCCGAGATTACCCGGCACCCCGTAACCGGACATGCTGCGGACATGCCAAAACGACGCGAATGACCCAAAGTGGGCTGGGTGCCATTTCCTTCAAAGTTGAACATTTATTGGCACGGATGGTAGATAAACTCACATTGCGCCACAACGCGTCCCCGCACATCCGCAGCGCGAGGCCAAGATGCCGAAAGATGACAAAAAGACCCGACCATGCACCTGCGCTTTTAGCCAGCAACTGCGTTGCATCAGATTTAAGGAGGGCGTATGCAACGAGAAGCCGATTCCGGGAACCTTCGGCGCCAGGCGGCCAGCGCCGGTGCGAAAAAAACGAAGCCGCCGCGAAATCGGCGGGATGGACCGGCCTAGATGACGCCTTTTGATTTGTGACCAATGAAGCGACCATTTCCAAATCCGCCGAAAAACGCCCCTCCAGATACCGTGTGGTTCGGAGGGCCAATCGCTTGGTTCTCGATTTCACTGACTATTCGAGCGGACGACCTTGTCCCTGAGGATGTCACTCGTCTTTTGCGCGTCGAACCAACTCAATCGCAAACCAAAGGGCTGCCACGTTCAACGAAGGCGGGCGCTCCCATAGCAAAATTCGGTTCCTGGAAGCTAAGCTTAACGTCGGCTGAAACCGACGAATGGGACGTTACGGAAGCAGTTAGGCTCCTTATCAGCCGTTTCCCTCAAGGGCCGTCAGCCTGGAAATTGCTGCCACCGGGTGTAGAAATTCGATTGAGTTTTGGTCTTCACCTCGAAACCACAAATCAGGGGCTCTCGTTGCCTACCGACATTTTGCAGTTTGCTGCTGATCGTAACATCGATCTGGATTTCGACATTTACAGCGAACGAATGGCATAAAGCGGGGCCAGTATGGCTTATGATTATCGGCCGGGCATGAAGATGTATCAGGTCATTTGGCAACGCAATGGAGAGCATATTGCGACGTACGCACTTCACGCTACCGACGAAGCTGACGCTCGGTCGAAGGCGGAGACCTCTTTGACGGAGGGGCAATCCAGAGCACGATTTTGATCGCACGGGGACAACGGTACGAGTTCGCGCGATTACGTTCCCGCTCAGCCCTGATGATGGCTGCTGACGAGGACGATATGTCCGGAAATGGCTTTTCGGACATGGAGCGATGTCCGACTTGAGTCCGTTGTGCGCACCAAAGCGGACTCCGCCGACTAAGACAAATTTACGAGTTCACGCCCTAAAAGCATTTTTCGGAATAGATGGATTGCCGGGTCAAGCCCTGCAATGACGGCCAATGCCTACGCGTGCCCGGCTTCGTTCGACAGCATGCCTGGATCGATCCCGATCTTGCGCAGCGCGCGGAGGTATTTCTCCTCGACATCGCCGCCAAAGATCAGATCCGGATCGGCGTCGCAATGCAGCCAGCCATTGTCCTGGATTTCGCTTTCCAGCTGTCCCGCCGCCCAGCCGGCATAGCCCAGCGCGAGTATCGCGTGCTTTGGCCCGCCACCCTTCGCGATCGCTTTCAGGATGTCGACAGTCGCGGTCAGGCAAATCCCCTCGTCGATCCGAAGCGTCGCGTCTTGGATGAAGAAATCGCTCGAATGCAGCACGAAGCCGCGGCCGGTCTCCACCGGACCGCCCTTCAAGACCCTCATGGTCTCGGCATTTTCCGGCAGCTTGATCTGGTCGGCCTTCTTGATGATGTCGAGTTGCACCAACAGTCCGGGAAAGTCGATGCTGCCCGCCGGACGATTGACGATGATGCCCATGGCACCCTCGGCCGAATGCGCACAGAGATAAATCACCGAGCGCTCGAAGCGCGGATCACCCATCACGGGCATGGCGATCAGCAACCGACCGTCGAGATAGCCTTGATCCGCCGATCCGCCACCAGCGCCGGCGCGATTGGGGCGAAACCTTTTCGGCTTTTTGCCTTCAGGGTCCATCCGCAGGGACTCTCGTTTCAGGATATATCCTGATATTGGGTGGCGGTCCTGTCAATCAAGCACGGCGGTATGTTTCGCAATCCATCACAAGCAATTCAATGGCTTACGATCTCGCTTCACTGTAATGACATCCCATGACCGTTGTAGTTCCCGTGCGAGCCGCACTCGGCTTTGCCTTGACCGCCTTTACCGTGAGCGCCTTGGCGTCATCGCTGTCGATCGAGGCACGCGCCCAGGACGCTTCGCCCTGGCAACGGGGTACGCACTCCGCTGTCCGGTTGATTGCGGGATCGCGCAGCGGCTCAGTGCTGCTCGGCGGTATCGCCATTCAGCTTGACCCCGGATGGAAAACCTACTGGCGTACCTCCGGCGATTCCGGTGTTCCGCCGCGTTTCGACTTCTCAAAATCGGACAATGTCGAGGCGGTGACCGTTCTGTGGCCCGCTCCGATGAAATTCGACGACGGCGCCGGTGGCACCTCGCTGGGTTATCACCACCAGGTCGTGCTGCCCTTGCGTATCGTTCCGAAGAACACCGACCGGCCGGTTATGCTCCGCGCCGATATCAGCTACGCGGCGTGCGAGAAACTTTGCATTCCCGTCGAAGCCAGCACCGAGCTTTCCTTCGCGAGCGTCGCGAGCACCGAAGACAACGTGCTGTTCGCCGCGCTCGACACGGTTCCCAAACCGGCCAGCGTCGGCGATCCCAACCCGCTGACCATCCGCAACGTCAAACGCGACGGCAAATCAACCGTGCTGGTCGACGTGCTCTCGCCCGATGCGCGAACAGTCAATCTGTTTGTCGAGGGACCAACCCCGGACTGGGCGCTGCCGGTTCCAAAGTTGCTCGAACACAGCCCGCCCGGGGTCAAGCGCTTTGCCTTCGAACTTGACGGCGTGCCGCCGGGGACCAATCCCGAAGGCGCTGCCCTCAAAATGACGCTGGTCGGCGGCGACCGCTCCTACGAATTCAATATCAATCTGGAGTGACCCGAAGGGTCATTCCGGGACACGCGTCTTCGCGTGGGCCTCAGATGTGCAATTGCACATCGGGGAATCTCGAGATTCCGGGCTCGTGCTTCGCACGCCCCGGAACGACGGCACGGAGTTGGCCACCCAACCGAATCTTAACGAATAGTTGATACGCGGAAGCCATCGCCGCATCCCGTAGCGGTCTGAGGATTTCCCGCTTTGGCCGTGATGGACGCTCAACCCGCAACAACGCTGCCCCGGGGCTTGCTCGCGCGGTTGCGAGCGATGCTTGGCAGCACCGTTGGCGGCTCTGCTGGTGGCTCCAGCGAAGCCTCGCTGACCAGGCGCCTCGCCGGCACGATTTTTGTCATCCGCGTCGTCAGCGCCGCCCTCGCCTATCTCTCGCAAATTCTGCTCGCGCGCTGGATGGGTGGCTCCGATTACGGCATCTATGTTTATGTCTGGACCTGGGTGTTGCTGCTCGGCAGCATGATGGATTTCGGCATCTCGGTCTCGGCGCAGAAAATCATTCCGGAATATCGCGCCCGTGGCGAGCACGCGCTGCTGCGCGGCTTTCTCTCCGGCAGCCGGTGGATGGTTCTTGTCGTCTCTCTGGTTGTTTCAGGGTTGCTGGCTGGTGTTGTGAAATTGCTGTCGCCGTCGATCGGCGCCGATACGATTGTTCCGCTTTACATCGGCTGCATCACGTTGCCGGCCTTTGTCGTGGCCAACACCCAGGACGGCATCGCGCGCTCGCACGACTGGATGCGGCTCGGCCTGATGCCGCAATTCATCGTCCGCCAGTCGTTGATCATCGGCGTCACCGCCGGCATGTTTGCGCTGGGCTTCAATCTCGGGGCGACGGCCGCAATGCTGGCGAGTGCGGCTGCGGTCTGGATCGCCATGATTGGCCAGATGGTGGTGCTGAACCGCCGCCTCGCCCATCACGTCGAGCCCGGTCCGAAGACCTACGATATCAGCGGCTGGCTGGCCGTCTCGCTGCCGGTCCTGATGGTCGAGGGTTTTTACCTACTGTTGTCCTATACCGACGTGCTGGTGCTGCAACAATTCCGTTCCTCCGAGGAGGTCGGCGTCTATTTCGCTGTGGTGAAGACGCTGGCGCTGGTATCGTTCATTCATTACGCGATGTCGGCGACGACGGCACATCGTTTTGCCGAGTATCACGCGATCGGCGATGAGACGCGGCTGTCGGCCTATGTCGCGCACGCGATCAAATGGACGTTCTGGCCCTCGCTCGCCGCGACCATCCTCCTGTTGGCTCTCGGCAAGCCGCTGCTTTGGCTGTTCGGGCCGCAATTCGTGATCGGCTACGACATCATGTTCGTCGCGGCAATAGGCCTCGTCGTGCGCTCCGCGATCGGACCGGTGGAGCGGCTGCTGAATATGCTCGGCCACCAATATATCTGCGCGCTGGCCTATGCCCTGGCCTTCGTCATGAACGTCGGGCTGTGCGTTGTACTGGTGCCGCGGTACGGCGGCCATGGCGCCGCGGCGGCAACCTCGATCTCGCTCACGTTCGAGACCGTGCTGTTGTTCTGGATCGTGCGCCGCCGGCTTGGGCTTCACGTGTTGGCGTTCGGGAAGCGGGACTCCTAGCGCACGCCGTAGCGGTTGGAAAATAGCCTCTTGCGTGATATAAACCCCTATGACTGCGGCGGACCTCAAAAACCTGTTGGAGCGTGTGCAATCCTGGCCCGAAGAGGCGCAGGAGGAACTGGTTGCTGTTGCCCAACAGATCGAAAGCGAATTGCGGGACCAGGATTATCTCGCCACCCGAGATGAATTGCAGATCATTGACGCCGCGATCGCTGCCGTCGATCGCGGGGAGGTCGCGTCCGATGCCGAGATCGAGGCGACGTTTGCGAAATTTCGTTCTGCATGAAGCTCGTCTATTCGCGGCGAGCCTTGGCTGATCTCAACGCCATCGCGACCTACTACACAGCCGGCGCCAGCCCCCTGATAGCGGTGTCAATTGGGCGGCGGCTCGAAAGCGTCATTGATCGGATCTGCCGCGCGCCCGAATCCTCCCCACGCGTCTCGCAGCGCTCTCAAGTTCGGGCCGCTTCGGTCGTGCGGTATCCATTCCGCATCTTCTACCAGGTGAGGAACGACACCATCGAAATTCTGCATATCCGGCACACGTCGATGCGACCTTTAAAGACTGACCAGGAGTAGCAAACTGTGCCTTCCCGCAACCGGCGGGGAAGGCCCAGAAAGGCCCCTACTCCGCGGTCCAGCCGCCGTCGATTGAGAGATTGGCGCCGGTGATCTGCGATGCGTCGTCGCCGCACAAAAACAGCGCCAGCGCTGCGACCTGCTCGGAGGTGACGAACTCCTTGGTCGGCTGCGCTGCGAGCAGAACGTCATGGATGACCTGTTCCTTGGTCATGTTGCGCGCCTTCATGGTGTCGGGAATCTGCTTCTCGACCAGCGGCGTCCAGACATAACCAGGACTGATGCAGTTGCAGGTGATCTTGAAGGTCGCAACTTCCAGCGCCACGGTCTTGGTGAGGCCGGCGATGCCGTGCTTGGCCGAGACGTAGGCCGACTTGAACGGCGAGGCCACCAGCGAATGCGCCGACGCCGTATTGATGATACGGCCCCAGCCGCGCTTCTTCATGCCTGGCACCACCGCGCGGATGGCGTGAAACGCCGCCGACAGGTTGATCGCAATGATCGCGTCCCATTTGTCGACCGGAAATTCCTCGATCGGCGAGACGAACTGGATGCCGGCATTGTTGACGAGCACGTCGACCGAGCCGAACGTCTTTTCGCCGAGCGCTATCATGTCGGCGATCTCCGCGGGCTTGGTCATATCGGCGGGTGAGTGGACGGCCCTGACTTTGAAGTCGGTCTCGATCGCGGCACGCTCCCGTTCGATGTCGGCAGGCGCGCCCATGCCATTGATGACAATGTTGGCGCCGGCGCCCGCGAAAGCGCGCGCATACGCCAATCCAATGCCACTGGTCGAGCCGGTCACTACCGCGGTCTTGCCTGTCAATGTACCCATTGTTTCACTCCTGTTTGCCGCCGAAGGCCTCGGGACGACCGTCCTTCGTGAGATCGTAGGTCATCATGGTTTCGCCGGACTGCGGTCGCTCGAGCCAGTCCTTGTGGCGCATCGACAGATGAACGTCGCGCACGCCGGAGTTCCAGTGCTCGACCATGCCGACGTGTGAAAAATCGTAGTCCTTGGAGGACGATTCGTAGTTCTTGCTGCGGTAGATCAGGTGCATCACCGTGACGGTGTTTTCCTTGGCCGCCTGGCAAAGAATCTCTACCGACGGATCGTTCCTGAGATAGTCGGGTAACTTGCCCATCAGCTCGCGCAGCGCCTTGCGGGTGTTGTGAATTTGCCGGTTCTTGTCGGTATTCATGCGGGTGCGGCTTGAAAAGCGGATGTCCTTTTCGCGCTCGGCGGCCTCGAGCAGGGAAACCGGCAGGGGCCCGCGCGCGCTGAACAGGTCGACCTGGAAAATCAGCAGATCCTGGTTGACCTCTTCATCGAGCACATAATCGAGCGGCGTATTGGTGGCGATGCCACCGTCCCAATAATGCTCGCCTTCAATCTCGATCGAAGGAAAGCCCGGTGGCAACGCGCCGGACGCCATGATATGTTCGGGCCCGATCTTCTTGCCGAGCTTCTTGAATTCGAAATTGTCGAAATATTTGAAGTTGCCCGATGTCACGCTCACCGCACCGACGCTAAGCCGGGTCTTCAGATCGTTGATCCGGTCGAAATCGACCAGACGTTCCAGTGTCGCGCGAAGCGGCGCAGTGTCGTAATAACTCTGCGACTGCGGACTGCCTGGCGGCCAAAGCGGCGCCGGCGGAAACCGCGGCTGGAAAAAGCCGGGTACGCCGAACGTGGCGATCAGGGCGGCGCTGGCTTCATTGAACAGCGATCGCCCGTGGTCACCCTTGCTGACCGGATTCCAGGGCACCGGCGAGGAAACCATCTCCCAGAATTCCTTCAAGCGCTTCACCCGCTGCTCGGGGGCGTTACCGGCGATAATCGCGGCATTGATGGCGCCGATCGAGATGCCGGCAATCCAGTCCGGTTCGAAATCGAAGTGACACAGCGCCTGGTAAGCACCGGCCTGATAGGAGCCGAGTGCACCGCCGCCTTGCAGGACGAGCACCCGCCGTGCGGTCGCAGGTATGCTGGATGGCGCGGGATCGGCAGATTTCATCATCGCCCTCGGCTCGACCGGAAGATAAGAATACAGCGTGGCGTCTGTTCGCGATGGCGTCAATCAGCGAGAGCAGCCGAAGGGATTCTCACACCGAGTTGATCGCGTGGTTCGGTCGACGCAAGAATGAGCGTCCAGAATACCTTGTACTTGGTGTTCGGAGCATAGCTCGCCGCAATGCCTAATTTTGTGACACCATTTTGAAGCATATTTGCTCGATGCGGAGGCGAGTCGCGCCAGCCGGAAAACGCCTCGGCCAGGGTATGGTAGCCGGCGGACACATTTTCCACCGACAGCGTCGCGGGATATCCGGCTGCATTCAGGCGCTTCGGCAGCGGCGCCTTGACGTCGTGATCGAGCTTGTTGCGGCTGGCCATCGCCTGCGACTGCGCCTCCGCAACCTTCATCAGCTGGGGATCGACCACCACGGCGCCGAGACCATTGTTCTTCCGGTAGAGTGAAATCATCGTCGCCGCGGCCTGGGGATCGAGCTTGGCGCCGCCCTCGGCCATGTTGAAATACATGCTCGGCTGGTCGACCGAAACATCCGCCGCACAGCCACTAAGCGCCAACAGCCCGATAATCGCGACCAACGCGCGCATGAAGGGTCCCCCAGAGTGACTTCGGTTGTTGCATGCAAACCGTGGCTGAATGGTGAACGAGCGCCGATTTCAGCGGTCATTCCGGGAATGACGAATCCGCTCTACGACGTCGTGACGGTATGGATGCCGCATTCGGTCTTCGGCCGGCCGCGCCAGCGGCCAGCGCGCGCATCCTCGTCCGGTGAGGTTCGGCTGGTGCAGGGCATGCATCCGACCGAGAGAAAACCTGACGCGACCAGCGGATGCGGCGGCAGTTTTGCCTGCGCGTAGATCGCCTCGATTTCCTCGCGCGAAACGTTGGCGAATGGGTTGAACTTCAACCGCATGCCGTCATCCTCGACCACGGGGATGGCCGCGCGCAGGCCACCCTGGAATCGCTTGCGTCCATTGATCCAGGCGCTGAAAGGCGCCAACGCCCGCTTCAACGGCTCGACTTTGCGGATGAAGCAGCAGGCATCGGGATCGGAGAACCACAACTCGCGATCGGGATCCTGCCGGCGCAGCGTCTCCTCCAGCGGCTTGATCGAGCGGACGTCGCGCAAGCCGAGCGTCGCGATCAGCGTGTCGCGGTAGGCCAGCGTTTCCTCAAACAGCCATCCGGTGTCGAGAAAGATCACCGGGATCGCTGGGTCGACGTCGGCCATCACCTTGAGCAGCGCTGCCGATTCGGTACCGAAGGACGAGACCAAAGCGAGACGCTCGCGTCCGACAGCCTGCAAGGCGGTGGCGATCACCTCCGCCGGCGCGGCATGACGAAGCCTCCGATCAAGCTCTTCCGCAGCCGGCAAATCCGGCGCTCCTGCCGGCCGCTCTGCTAAAGCTGGGTGCGCAACATCACTCACTGGCCGGCACTCTCCGAATGACGCTGTTGCATCCGCCGGTGAAGCGCCGTGACGCGGCCATCACCGGTCGGCTGGTAGAACACCGAGTAGCGCTGGATGGTCGCAGCGAACGCTTCCGCATCGCTCTCCTTCTTGACCTCAAAAGCATTAAATCCGGCGCGCAGCATGAACACGAACTGGTCCCGCAGCACCTGGCCGGTGGCGCGCAATTCCCCGTCATAACCATGTCGTTCGCGCAGCAATCGCGCCTGGCTGTAGGCCCGGCCGTCGCGGAAGGTCGGAAACACCAAAGCAACCGCCGCGAGCCGGTCGAGCCAGGGCACGAGATCATCGACGTCGCGATTGTTCGGCCAGATCACCCCCAGCTTGCCCGCACGCTGCAACAGCGCTTGCGGATCTTCGAGAAACCGCGCCGCCGAAACCAACACCGCGCCGTCGCCCGGCAGTTCGGCGCCATCGCCGACATGGACGAAGCTGTCGGTCGCTATTCTTCCCTGCTTAACGAGTGGCATAGACCCGCTCCCTGAAAGGTTCGACGCCTAGCCGCTTCACCGTGTCGACGAAAAGCTCGTCGGGGCGCGCACGCAACGCCAGATAGGCTTCAACGATATCCTCGACCACGTCGGCGACTTCACCATAGGGCACGGCGGGCCCGATCAACTTGCCGACCTCGGCGTTCTCGTCGGCGCGGCCGCCGATCGTGATCTGGTAGAATTCCTCGTCATTCTTCTCGACGCCGAGAATGCCGATATGGCCGACGTGATGATGGCCGCAGGCATTGATGCAGCCGGAGATATTGATGTGCAGGCGCCCGATCAGCTCGGCGGTGTCGTGATTGGCAAAGCGCCGGGTCAATTCCTGGGCGATCGGAATCGAGCGCGCATTGGCCAGCGAGCAATAATCCAGCCCCGGGCAGGCGATGATGTCGGAGACCAGATTGATGTTCGGTGTCGCCAGCCCGATTTTGTCGAGGGCTTTCCAAAGCGCCGGCAGGTCGCGTTTTGCGACATGGGGCAACGCGAGGTTTTGCTCATGTCCGACCCGAATTTCGCCGAAGGAATATTTGTCGGCGAGATCGGCGACCGCATCCATCTGGTCGGCAGTGGCGTCGCCGGGCGGTCCGCCCACCGGTTTCAGCGACAACGTCACGATCGCATAACCCTGCACCTTGTGCGTGAACACCGAGTTCTTCCGCCACCGCTCAAAAAACGGGTCATGCGCGGCCTTCTTCAATTCCTCCGGCATGTGTGGCAGTTTTTCGTAGGCCGGATAGCTGAAGCGCGAACGAACGTCCTCGACGACGGCCTGATCCAGCGTCAACGCGCTATCGCGCATCGCGAGCCATTCTTCCTCGACCTCACTAGCGAACTTCTCGATGCCGAGCTCATGCACCAGGATCTTGATGCGCGCCTTGTAGATGTTGTCGCGGCGCCCATACTGGTTGTAGACGCGCAGGATCGCCTCGACATAGCTCAGGAGATCGCGACCTGCGACATACGGCTTTATGGTTTTGCCGATGAACGGTGTGCGGCCTAATCCGCCGCCGACCAGCACCTCGAAGCCGGTTTCGCCCTCGGCGTTCTTGTGCAGGCGCAGGCCGATGTCGTGAACCTTGATCGCGGCGCGATCGTGCGCGGAGGCGGTAATCGCAAATTTGAACTTGCGCGGCAGGAAGGAGAACTCCGGGTGCAGCGTCGTGTATTGCCTTATCAGCTCCGACCAGATGCGGGGGTCCTCGATCTCGCCGGGCGCTACGCCAGCCCACTGATCCGACGTGACGTTGCGCGTGTTGTTGCCCGACGTCTGCATGGCGTGGATGCCGACCTCGGCGAGATCGGCCAGCGCATCGGGCAATTCGGCAAGCTTTATCCAGTTGAACTGGATGTTTTGCCGGGTGGTGAAATGTCCATAGCCGCGGTCATAGCGGCGCGCGACGTGCGCGAGCCGACGCAACTGCTTTGACGACAGCGTGCCGTAAGGGATCGCGACGCGAAACATATAAGCATGCAGTTGCAGATAGACGCCGTTCTGCAGCCGCAGCATCTTGAATTCGTCCTCGGTGAGTTCGCCGGACAGCCGGCGCTTCACCTGGTCGCGAAACTCCTCAACGCGTTCGTTGATCAGCGTACGGTCGAGTTCGTCGTATGCGTACATGATGGATGGGCCTTATGCCGAAACCGGAAGATCGATGGTGACGCCCTGGAGGCGGATATGTTCACGCAAATTGCCGGGTTTGATCTTGCCGGAATCCTTGATTTCGACCGGTGCGATATAGGCGCCGACCGCACCGATATCGTCGGCCACCGACTCTGTCAGCAGCGCGCGCGCTTCTTCGGCGGTACGGACGATCGCGGCGTCGGACAGGCTGGTCGACCAGCCATTTGCGGCCGTGCGGTAGATCACCGCGCCATCGATGGTGCGATTGGCGGTGACGATCGAGGGACCGGTGATCTTGATCTTCTGTTGCAGTGGAGAGGTCATTCGGCGGCTACCTGAAAATACGAGGCAAATTGCGCGAGTTCGGATTGGCGCCATGGCGTGGAGTGCGCGACCACGTCGCCGATGATGAGAACGGCGGGACCGCCGTCGATGTTTTCGACCAGATCGGGCAGTTCATCAAGCGTTCCGACAGCGGCCTCGGCGTCCGGCCGGGTGACGCGCGCGAATACGCCAACGGGGGTACGCGGTGAACGTCCTGCGGCCAACAGGCCGGCGCGCACCGACGGCGCCGCGGTCATGCCCATGTAGACCACGATCGTCATCTTCTCGTCGGTCAAGGTAGACCAGTCGACCGCTTCGGCGTCCTTGGCCTTGTGCGCGGTGAGGAAGGTGATACGCAGCGCCTCGTGACGGAAGGTGAGCGGCACTTCGAATTGCGCGGCAGCGCCAAGGCCCGCGGTTATTCCGGGAACAACCGAATAGGCAACGCCGGCCTGGCGCAGCGCTTCGATTTCCTCGCCGCCACGGCCGAAGACAAAGGGATCGCCGCCCTTCAACCGCACCACGCGCTGTCCCGACTTCGCAGCTTCGATCAGCAGGCGGTTGATGGCAGGCTGGCCGATGCCGGGTTTGCCAACGCGGCGGCCAACCGGCACCCGCACGGCATCGCGGCGCGCGCGATCGAGAATTTCCGGCGACACCAGTTCATCATAGAAAACGATATCCGCATCCTGCAGCGCGCGTAGCGCCTTGACGGTGAGCAAATCCGCATCCCCCGGACCCGCGCCAACCAGTGCCACCCTCCCCTCGGCCTGACCTGACGGCAGCGCACCTGCGAAGTCGGAGGGATCGCGAATATCCTTTAGCGCAGCTTCCGCCTCATCCGTGCGCCCGGCGAGAACCAGCGCCCCGATCGGGCCATCGACCACGCGCTCCCAGAAGCGGCGGCGCAAGGCGAACTCCGGAATGAGGCCATGAATGGTCTTGCGCCAGCGGCCGATGAAGCCGGCGAGTTCGCCGATGCGGGCCGGCAGCACGGCCTCGATGCGCTCGCGCACGCGGCGCGCCACCACCGGCGAAGCGCCGCCAGTCCCGATGGCCACCACCACATCGCCACGATCGACGATGGCGGGAAAAATGAAAGTCGAATGTTTGAGGTCGTCCATCACGTTCACAGGCAGGCCGACCGCCTTTGCCCGCGCCGACATCGCGGGCCCGATGTCGCCCGCGCCCGCACAGAGAATGACGATCACTCCGGCAAGATCCACCGTCAACGGATCGCCTGCGGCAAGCTCGATCCGCGACGCCTCGGCCACATCCAGGCCGGTGAGATCATGCTGGCCATCAGTCGCAAACCAGCGAACCCGCGCACCCGCGGCTGCGAGCAATCGCAGTTTCGCTCGTGCCAGGTCACCGGCTCCAACGAGCAACACCACGCCGCTTTGAAGATCCAGAAATACCGGCAGGAATCGCATCCGACACTCACTACCCCAACTTCCGGGGTTGACTGGAATTATTTTCTATATATGTCTCATTCAGCGCCCGCAAAGAGAAAATTATTTCTTCTCTATTGCAACGCAACTATAGAATTTCCACCCCTGAGTTCAAGGGCCGGTAGATGCATCTTCTCAGCAACCATCATGCCAACGACCGGCTGTACAGCGCCATTCCGATCGGGCCGTCCGCGATCACGCAAATTTCAACCGATGGCCACGCCGAGGGACCCTCGATGGACCACCTCGACGCGCTCGAGGCCCAGAGCATCTACATCTTCAGGGAAGCTTTCGCACGGCTGAAGAAACTCGCGTTGTTATGGTCGTTGGGCAAGGACTCCAACGTGATGATCTGGCTGGCGCGCAAGGCCTTTTTCGGCCGCGTGCCGTTCCCAGCCTTGCACGTCGATACCGGCAAGAAATTTCCGGAGATGTACGCGTTTCGCGATCGCTATGGCAAGGAATGGGAGCTCGATCTGAAGATCGAACCCTGCCCGCCACTCGAGACCATCGATCCGACCTTGCCGCCGGCCGCACGGTCCGCCGCGCGCAAAACCGAAGGGTTGAAGCTCGCGCTCGCCAAATATGGTTTCGATGGATTGATCGCCGGCATCCGCCGCGACGAAGAGGCCACGCGCGCCAAGGAACGGGTGTTCTCGCCTCGCGGCACCGAAGGCGGATGGGACGTGCGCGATCAACCGCCGGAATTCTGGGATCAATTCAACGCCTCGCCACCACCGGGTGCGCATTTGCGCGTGCACCCGATCCTGCATTGGACCGAAGCCGACATCTGGGCTTATACGCAGCGCGAAAATATTCCGATCATTCCGTTGTATCTCGCCAAGGATGGCAAGCGATATCGCTCGCTGGGCGATGCCGACATCACCAATCCCGTGGCTTCGACCGCATCGAACATTGAAGAAATTCTCGTCGAGCTGGATCGCACCAAGGTACCGGAGCGCTCCGGGCGCGCGCTCGATCACGAAACCGAAGATGCCTTCGAGCGGCTGCGCGTCGCGGGCTACCTCTGACGAAATGGGTTGAGCGTAGCAATGAACATGACCGTCGTGCCCTCAGCGATATCGGCAACCCCAAACGGCACCACGCGCCCGCAGGTGCGCATCGTCATTGTCGGTCATGTCGATCATGGCAAATCGACCTTGGTCGGCCGCCTCCTGCATGAAACCGGCAGCCTGCCGGAAGGCAAACTCGAAATGCTCAAGGCCGTCAGCGCGCGGCGGGGCATGCCGTTCGAATGGTCGTTCCTTTTGGACGCCCTGCAGACCGAGCGCGATCAGGGCATCACCATCGACACCACGCAGATTCGCTTTCGCACCCGCTCGCGCGACGTGGTGCTGATCGATGCCCCCGGTCACGCCGAATTCCTGCGCAACATGATCACCGGTGCTTCGCAGGCGGACGGCGCGCTTTTGATCATCGACGCGCTGGAAGGCGTGCGCGACCAGACCCGGCGCCACGGCTACCTGTTGCATCTCTTGGGCATCAAACAGGTCGCGGTGGTCGTCAACAAGATGGACCGGGTTGATTTCAGCGCGGCGCGATTTGCCGAAATCCGCGACGAGATCTCCGCTCATCTGACCGCTCTCGGGGTGACGCCCTCGGCGGTCATCCCGATTTCGGCGCGCGATGGCGACGGCGTGGCCGAACGAACGCGGAGGATTCGCTGGTACGACGGCCCGACCGTGGTCGAGGCGCTCGATGCGCTCGAGCCGTCGCGGCCGCTGGAGCAGCTCGCGCTGCGGATGCCGGTGCAGGCGATCTACAAGTTCGACGACCGCCGCATTGTCGCGGGCCGGATCGAATCCGGCGGCCTCGCCGCCGGAGACGAGGTCGTCATCATGCCTGCGGGCAAAATCGCAAAGATCAGAAGCGTGGAGGGCTGGCCGCTGACGCCAGTCAAGGGCGCCCAGACCGCGGGCCGGTCCGTCGGCATCACGCTCGACCGCGAACTGTTCATCGAACGCGGCGACGTCATTGCCCATGTCGGAAGCAGCCCGCGCGACACGCGCCGGCTCCGCGCGCGGATCTTCTGGCTGCACGACAAGGCGCTTGCCAAGGGCGAGCAAATCCTGGTTCGGCTCGGCACGCGGGAAGTGCGCGCCACCGTGGTCGCGATCGAGAAGGCGGTCGATCCCGGCGAATTATCGAGCGTCGAGAACACATCGATCGCGCGCAACCATGTCGGCGAGATCGACATCTCGCTGGCGCAGCCGATTGCCGCCGATCCCTATACCGACAATCCCCGCACCGGACGGCTGGTGATCGAGGTCGGCGGCCGCATCGCCGGCGGCGGCCTGGTGCTGACGGTCGACGCCGGACAACGCGCCGTTCCCGTCGATATCGTGCCCGTGGAATCCGCGCTGCGCCCTGACGAACGCTCGGCGCGATATCGCCACAACGGCGCGGTGGTCTGGCTCACGGGCCTGCCCGGCTCCGGAAAATCGACGCTGGCGCGCGCGCTGGAGCGCAGGCTGTTCGGCAATGGCGGTTCGCCGGTCTTGCTCGATGGCGATACGCTGCGTGCCGGGCTCAACGGCGATCTCGGCTTTTCCGAAAGCGATCGGGCCGAGAATATCCGCCGGCTCGCCGAAGTCGCCACTCATCTTGCCCGCAACGGACACATCGCCATTGTCGCGGCGGTTTCGCCCTCGCGCCAAGACCGCGCCGCGGCGCGCCGCATCGCCGACACGGCGTTCCGCGAAATCCATGTCGCAACGCCTGCCGAGGTGTGCGAGAGCCGCGATCCCAAGGGCCACTACGCCAAGGCGCGCGCAGGCGCGCTACCGTCCTTCACCGGCATCGGCAATGATTACCAGCCTCCCGCCAAGTGCGAATTGACGCTCGATACCTCGACGCGCTCGGTTGGCGAGGCGACCGTCGAGATCGAGAAGATGCTGACGGAGACCGGGGTTTTGTTCGACGAAGTGGTTGATCTGGCCGCCAATATCTAAGCCGCCGCCGGCACATCGTTTGCGCAAAGAGGGCCTCGAAAGGCCTTCTCATGGCCCCTTCTTTGGCGCTAAAAGAGCCCCCAACGCCGCCTTTGCGGCGCTCTTTATTTGTCCCGAAAAACACTGTTAACCGCCGCCTCCCGCAAGGTTTTATAATGAATCGCATCGACGCCCACGGATTGAAGATCGCCCCGGTTTTGTTTGATTTCATCGCCAAGGAAGCGGCGCCCAAAACCGGGATTTCGCCCGACGCGTTCTGGGCAGGACTGGCCGCCATCGTCCGCGATCTGGCGCCGAAAAATCGTGAGCTGCTTGCCTTGCGCGACGCGCTGCAGGTGAAAATCGACGGCTGGCACCGCGCCAACAAGGGCAAGCCGGTCGACCTCAATGCCTACACGGCCTTCTTGAAGGAGATCGGATATTTGCTGCCGGAGCCGGCAACGCAGAAGGTCGAGACGGCCAATGTCGATGAAGAGATCGGAAAGATCTGCGGGCCCCAGCTGGTCGTGCCCCTCACCAATGCGCGCTACGCGCTCAACGCCGCCAACGCGCGCTGGGGCAGTCTCTATGACGCGTTTTACGGCACCAATGCGATCCCGCACGACCCGAGCGAAAGCGGCAAAGGCTTCAACAAGGCGCGCGGCGACAAGGTGGTCGCCAAAGCCAAGACCTTCCTCGATTCTGCCGTGCCGCTCGCGACCGGCAGCCACACCGACGTGACGTCCTACAGCGTGATCAGCGGCCGGCTCGCGGTCAAACTGAAGAGTGGCAATGCCACCGCGCTGAAATCGAACACGCAGTTTACCGGCTATCGCGGCGACGAGACGGCCCCGACCGCCATCCTTTTGGTCAACAACGGCCTGCACGTCGAAGTCAAGATCGACCGCCATCATATGATCGGCAAGGACGACCCGGCCGGCGTCGCCGACATGATCCTGGAATCCGCCGTCAGCACGATCCTCGACATGGAAGACAGCGTCGCTACCGTCGATGCCGAAGATAAGGTGCTGGTCTATCGCAATACGCTCGGCTTGATGAATGGCACATTATCCGCCGACTTCGAAAAGGGCGGCAAGACGCTGACGCGCGCGCTCAATCCCGACCGCGTCTACAAGGCTCCTGACGGGGGTGAACTCAAGCTGCACGGCCGCAGCCTGTTGCTGATGCGCAACGTCGGGCATCACATGTTCACCGATGCCGTGCTCGACGCCACCGGCGAGGAAATTCCGGAAGGACTGCTCGACGCCGCCGTCACCGGCCTGCTCGCGATCCACGACCTCAAGGGCCAATCGAAGCTGCGCAACAGCCGGACCGGCTCCGTCTATATCGTCAAGCCGAAGATGCACGGCCCTGACGAGGTCGCGTTGACCTGCGAACTGTTCGCCCGGGTCGAGAAGATGCTGTCGTTGCCGGAAAACTCCATCAAGGTCGGCATCATGGACGAGGAGCGGCGCACCACGGTCAACCTCAAGGCCTGCATCCAGAATGCCATCAAGCGCATCTGCTTCATCAACACCGGCTTCCTCGACCGCACCGGCGACGAGATCCATACCTCGATGGAAGCAGGCCCGATGATCCGCAAGAACGACATGAAGGCCCAGCCGTGGATCAAGGCCTATGAGGACTGGAACGTCGATATCGGCCTGATCGACGGCCTGCCCGGCCACGCCCAGATCGGCAAGGGCATGTGGGCCGCCCCCGACATGATGGCCGATATGCTGGCGCAGAAGATCGCGCACCCGCAGGCCGGCGCCACTACCGCGTGGGTTCCCTCGCCGACCGCGGCGACGCTGCACGCGCTGCACTATCACCAGGTCAACGTGGTGGCGCGCCAGCAGGAACTGGCCAGAGGCGGTCCGCGTGCCCGGCTTGCCGACATCCTCACCATCCCGGTAACGCAATCGAACTGGGCGCCCGACGATGTCCGGCAGGAGATCGACAACAACTGCCAGGGCATCTTGGGTTACGTCGTGCGCTGGGTCGATCAGGGGGTCGGATGCTCCAAAGTGCCCGACATCCACGACATCGGGCTGATGGAAGACCGCGCGACCTTGCGGATTTCAAGCCAGCATCTGGCGAACTGGTTGCTTCAGGGCGTCGTCACCAAAGAGCAGGTGATGGACTCGCTGAAGCGAATGGCGGTGGTGGTCGACGGCCAGAACAAGGGCGACCCGCTGTATCGGCCGATGGCACCCGGTTTCGATGGTGTCGCCTTCAAGGCGGCCAGCGACCTGATCTTCAGGGGGCGCGAGCAGCCGAACGGCTACACCGAATATATCCTGACGGCGCGGCGCCGCGAGGCCAAGGCGGCGAGTTGACTTCCAATGAGTAGCGGCAAATGATTTATAACATCATTGACAGACGAACGCGCCAGCACCGGTGGAGACAAATCACCGCTATCGTCGAGCCAACGTATCACGACAACACCGTTGATGATGCGGACCAGGCAGACAATGCGGGTCCCGATGCTCCCGTGCACGAGCAGCGCCCGGCGATCTCCGTCACCGACGCCGTCGCTTGGGCAACGGGGATTCCTTGCGCGGTGACACTCTATTTTTACGATCTGGGGGCAGGGATTTAAGGCGAGGAAGCTTATGTGGGGCCTCCATGCAGGTTCCCGGAACGAATGAATATCGCAATCGTTAAGCTCGTCATCCCAACGCAGGAGGAGATGACGATGGATTGGAACCAGGTTGAAGGTAACTGGAAGCAGTTCAAGGGCAAGGCCAAGGAGAAGTGGGGCAAGCTCACCGATGACGATCTCAACGTGATCGAGGGCCGCCGCGAACAGCTCGAAGGCAAGCTGCAGCAGCGCTATGGCTTCGCCAAGGACCAGATTCACAAGGACGTGGATGATTGGTTCCGCACGCTGAAGTAAGTGTCTTGATCGGCCAAGAAGCCCCGGCCCCGGTTCTCGCCGGGGCTTCTTTTGTTCCCGTATCGGTCAGCCGCCACGGTTCTGCGTTGCCCTCCGATCGGCCCCGTTCCGCTTTCTGCTCGCTCGGCTGGCATAGAGTTTCGCTGACGCTCCATAGCCTGCGCGCAACATCCACATCATGGGTGATCGGTTTGGTTGGTGTTTCGCGACATCGAACATAAAAGCGGCCGGTGACTCCAGCAACGTCCGGCGAGGACGCGAGATAAATGGATGTTTCCGCCCCTTTTTCAGGAGTGGCCAGAAGCGGAAAGTTCTGCATGAACAGCCCAAACAGCGCCGCCAAACCATCCAGGTTGTTGCCGAACCGGGTTCGCGTCGGACCCGGGAAAAGGCAATTGGCGGTAACGCCGGTATCGGCGAGACGCCGGCTCAGTTCGAACGTGAAGAGGACATTTTCCAGCTTCGAGCGAAAATAGGCGCCGAGAAAATGATGCCCCTTCTCGCTCTGCAGGTCCTCGAAATCAAGCGCGGAACTGTAGGTGCCCGAGGTCGTCGTGACGATGCGTCCACCCCGCGCCGCGCGGACGCGATCGAGCAGAAGATTTGTCAACAGGAACGGCGCCAGATGATTTACCGCGAACGTCTTCTCGATCCCATCGACGGTCAATTCGCGGCGCGCAAAGACGGCACCGGCATTGTTGATTAGCACATCAACCTGCGCGTACGTGTCTTTGATTGCCTCGGCAAGACTGCGAATTTCGCGCTGTGACAACAAATCCGCCAGAAAGACCGCCGGCTGTCGTCCGGTCGCCGCCGCGGCAACATCCTTCCTAGCCGCTTCCGCGCGTTCCGCATCACGACAGACCATCACGATCGCGCTGCCCTGGCGCGCCAATTCCCGCGCGGTTGCCAATCCGATGCCGCTGCTCGCGCCGGTGATGACGACGATTTTGTCTTTCATTTTTGGCTCCTTTTTGCGCGCGTCTTACACGTGAGCGTCGGTGCCCGGCGCGGATTCATTGCCGCGAATGACGCGTCTGCCGAACCACATCCGGCGAAGCAATCGGTCCCGGCGGATCAATGTGTGGTAGAGGGCGCCGGCGACATGCAAAGCGATAAGCACCATCAGCAGGCGGGAAATCAGATAGTGCGCGTGACGGGAATTGTAGACCCAGAAGTCGGCCGGTATCTGTGGGTGTTGACCGATCAGGATACCCAGAATGCCGGCTTCGATCGCCATCGAGAGACCGACAGCTGCCATGCCGATTACGGCAAGATAAAGTAGCCGGTGCGATAACCACGCCAGTCCATCAAATAGGGAATTCCCGGTTGAGGCTGCAGCGGGATGACGGGTTGCGAAGCGCATCAAAAGCCGCAACAGCATCAACGTCAGAATCAAGATGCCGCCGACCATGTGACCGCGCAGCGCCTCGGCTTTCATCGGGTCGCTGTTAGGGATCTTCACCACCACCAAAACGCCAAGAGCGAGCGCGGTCGGGATCAGAATCGCCAGAAGCCAGTGCAGCACGACCAGCGCGGGGTGATACCGGGACACTTGCGGCATTTTTGTTTCTCGACCAGCGACAAAGAGCGGGGCGCAGGCGTAGCTCGATCGCCCCGGGGGATCGCGTCAGAAATCAGAATAGGAAGGCGCCCGCCGATAGTCAAATTAAAATTTATATTTTAAATATAACTTTGCCGTTTGGACTACGCAAAATGGCTCGCAAAAAAGGGCGAACCGATACCAAAGGCGCTTGGTAGCGCGGCGGCGCGCCGTTCAGCCGGCAGGTCTAGGCTTCCTTGCGCGCTTCGCGAGCGACGGCTTCCAGCCCTGCCAGGGTATACTGGAACATATGGCGAGCAAGCGCAGGGGCGTCGCTTGGCTTGAGCCCGAAAGCTGGCAGCGCGCGCGTCAGATGAGCACGGTCGGCGAGAATCAGCATGCAGATCGGCGCCATGAGGCTAACGCATGCGTACGCCACGGCCGGATGATCTTCCGGAAGATTCATGAGCTCACCGAGAAATTGCCGCAATAGGCGCGCTCTCGGAAGAACCATCTTGTCCTTCATGTCGGCCACCGACGGCGAGGGCGCGACCATTTCGCGGCCGAGCACTCGCAACACCCACGACGAGGAGAGAGGGCCGGTCAGCGCGCGAACCACGACGGTGAGGAGCGCCTCCAGTTTGGCTTTCGGATCAGTTTTTCCAGCCACCGCAGCCGAAATCGCGTCGACCGAGAAAAGACGGTTGCGAGCTTCCTCAAGCACGGCCGCGTGCAGACCTTCGATGCCACCGAAATAATAGTTCACCGCCGCCGTATTGGCCCCGGCCCGTTCACAAACCTCTCGTGCCGTCGTACGTTCAAAGCCCTTTTCCGCAAATTCCCGACCCGCCGCTTCCAACAACTGCAAGTGGGTGCTCTGGCGATCCTCCTGCGGCTTCGGCCGTGAGCCTGGGCGGTCACGATACGGCGCACGTCGTTTCATTGGCGTTTGGCCTCACATCCCAAGTCGAATCCTGGCATGTATATGCCTGCATCGCCCTGGATCAAACATTGAATTGAAATTTTGATTTGCCTCTTGCGGCAAGGCGGCCGGGCGTCAGCGGAGCAAAGCGCTCACGTTCGTCATTGCGTGCGCGAGCCAGGCAATCCGCTGCCTGAAAACAGGAGCCGGATCGCTTCGTCGCGCTCGGTCCTCCGGGATTCCTAGAACACCGCGATATATTTGAGCAGCGAAATCACGCCGAGGATAATCACGACGACGCGCACGATCTGTTTGGCGCGGCCATCGAGCGGCAGCAGATTGACGAGATACAGAATCAGAATAACGAC
>Ga0137403_10001453_pt1 | contig 29773 bp, 28 predicted proteins | sample CZOMad2_1_16fung_FD_122057 | JGI IMG/M metagenome (GOLD analysis project Ga0137403, IMG submission 122057) | Vadose zone soil fungal communities from Angelo Coast Range Reserve, California, USA - CZOMad2_1_16fungal (Hybrid Assembly) | ecosystem: Environmental > Terrestrial > Soil > Vadose zone... | reverse complement strand
CTCGGAGACCTGCAATTCAAGTTCGGTCGGGAGCGAGAAGATGACGCCGTTGTCGAGCTGGGCGCGCACGGCGGCGGTGACGTCGGGATCGTTGTAGCCGAGGGTGACGGCGCACAGGCTGCTGATGAAATCGATGTATTCGTTGCCGTCGGCGTCCCAGAGACGGCTGCCTTGCGCGCGCGTCGCGTAGAAGGGCGAGACGCCGTAGGGGAACTGGGTCTTGCTCTTCGAGAAGGTCTGGGTGCCCAGCGGAATCGTCCGCTCGGCACGGGCCAGCAACTCTTCGGAGCGGCGATAGCGTTCGGACATCAAGTCTTTCCTTTGCGGGCGGCAAGAACGGCGGCGGCGGCGGCCAGCGAGCGCTGATAGCCCTCGTTGGTCGGCGCGCGACCCATCAGGGCGGCGATGTCGGGGCGGCGTTCGAGTAGCGCCAGGACATCGTCGGTCGTGAAGGCAGGGTTCGCCGGATAGAGCGCTTCGTAGATCGCCGCGATGAACGCGAGATCCTCGGGCTCGTCGACGACCCAGCGCAGGTGCGACAGATCGTCGGGCTCGGCCAGGTTGCCCAGGCGAAAGCGCTCGGGGTGGTGATAGATGAACGGCGTCACATGCTCGCGCTCGGACGGCAGCCTGGCCTCGCACCACGCCGCTTCCAGGCAGTCGAAATCGACGACCTCGGCGTCGAGGCCGTCGGGATAGCTGCGCGTGAGCGTGTTGCTCGTGTACTCGTATCCCGCCGCGGCGTGCAGGTCGATCAAGCGGTCGATAACGATCGGGTCGGCGAGCGGGCAGTCGCCGGTGAGGCGGACCACGGCGCGCGGCGCGTACGGGCACGCCGCCCGGTAGAATCGATCGAGCACGTCCTCGAGCGAGCCGCGGAAGCAATCGACGGCCAGCGATTGGCACAGCGCGGCAATGGCGTCGTCGCTCGTGTCGACGCTGGTGGCCACAACGAGCCGGTCCATGCGCCTCGACCGGCGCAGGCGCTCGATCTGCCGCTCCAGCATCGGGCGGCCGAGGATCGGCTTCAGCACCTTGCCGGGCAGCCGGCGCGAGGAGGCGCGGGCCTGCAGGATTCCGAGGATCATGGCGGCGCCCTTCTAATGGATTCCCGGCGATTAGCCAAACCCGCGCCATTTGCTCCGGGCGCCGGATTTGCCTTAGTGTCGCAGCGCCGACCTCCAGCCACTCGATGTATCTGCTGCATGTTCGATACAACCCTCCTCGCGCCGAGCGCCAAGTCGTCGATCCAGCTGCGAGTCGAGGGCGGGGCGATTCTGCGGCCGCTGCAGGAGCAGGATGTGAGCGATGCCTATGTCGACGGACTGAACGATCCGAGGGTGTCGCAGACTCTGGTCGGCCCGCGCAAGCAGCAGCAGACGCTGGAATCGGTGCGCGCCTATGTCGGGCAGAACTGGCGCGACGATCGCAGCGTCCTGTTCGGCGTCTACATCGATGGCGCGCTGCGCGGGACCGTGCGGCTCTATCACATCGACGATGCCGGCGAGGCGGTCATGGGGATCGCCCTTTTCGACACCCGCTATTGGCGCCGCGGCTGGGGCAGTCGCTGCATCCGCCGCGTCGCCGACTACGCAATCGGCGAACTGGCCCTGCGCCGAATCGTCGCGGGATCCTATGAACGCAATATCGGCGCGATCCGCTCCTTCGCCAAGGCCGGCTTCAAACGCACGCCCGAGCGCGACTACGCCGACGACTACGATCGCTGGATCACCTGCGCCTTCGCCGGCGCGGCGTGAGATCTCTATCCGACTCGATCAGGGACCAGGCCAACGGCGTGCCGCGCGGGATGGCGCGGCCGGCACAGCATCCCAGCGCTTCAGGCAGATGCTTTGGCGGCAGGCCAAAGCCGGAGCGGATCGAGCGCACGTTTTCGGCCGTGAAGCGGCCGCCGGCGGGGATGTCCTGGACGGCATAGGGCGAGCGCCGGAAGGTCTTGTTGCCCCTCTCGCTCGCCGCCAGCTCGTAGCTGATTTTGCCGAGTGCGGTCCAGGCCGTGCGGCAGTTGGCGACGAGCTCGGTCAGTTCCTCCGGCTCCAGCGAGAACGCAGCATCCGGGCCGCCGTCGGCGCGCCGGAGCGTGAACTGCGTCACGATGAGATTGGCGCCGGGCGCGATAGCCGCAACCGGGACAGCCGGACCGGACGTATGGTCCGAGAGAAGGCCTCGGCCAGACCGATATCAGCTGGATGGGCTGGACTTGAAGTGGGGTGAACGTTGGGCGCCAATTTTCGGTCCGGATTCGGGCCGCGTTGACAAAGCGTGCTCCCATCGACTAAGAGCCTGACTAGGAATCGAATTCGTCATGTCTTTCGCCGAATGATTCATGACTTGGTAAGCACACACCGACCCTATCCGACGGCGTAGCCCGCAGGGCAAGCGTGCGGGACGGAGCCAAGCGGCTTTCAGGTTCTAACCCATTGAAAACTCAATGAAGCGATATGTGGCCATCATTCCCGCACGGGGAGGATCCAAACGCCTTCCGCGCAAGAATATCGCGCTTGTTGACGGCCAGCCGGTGATTGCTTATCCGATCTCTTCGGCTCTGAAGTCAGGACTATTCGCTTCGGTTGTAGTTTCGACGGAAGACGACGAAATCGCTGAGATTTCCCGGCGGGCTGGCGCCACCGTGATTGCGCGGCCCGCAGCACTGGCCACCGATGAGGCACATGAATTTGCGGCCTGCGCCCATGTTCTTGATACGCTGGCAGAAGAACACGCTGATCCCGTTGCCTTCTGCATCATCTACCCCACGGCGGCCTTTATTCTTCCCGACGACCTGATCCAATCCGCCGCGATGCTGGATGGCCCGCCCGAAGCGGATGTCGTGATGGCCGTGGTGGAATACCCGATCCACCCCTACAAGGCGCTGAAGGCATCGCAGAACGGATATCTTGAAATGATGTTTCCTGTCGAAGCGAAGCTGAGGTCACAGTTCTATCCCAAAATGGTCGGCAGTTGCGGCGCCTTTTACTGGATGCGAGTCGCTCATTTCAGGAAGGATCAGAATTATTATCCTCGCCGCCTCGTCGGCTATGAACTAGCGCCAGATCGGGTGATCGATATCGATACGCCGGCAGATTTAGCCTGGGCCGAAAAGCTCATGCGCCTCCGAGTCCGGGCCTAAAGGACCTCTGACGGTCTGTCATACCTCTGACATATCCGACATCTGAATGAGCGAGGAAGAGCGGTATGTCGCACACGACAGAGCAGGAGAGTTTCTGGGCCGGCGAATTCGGCGATGAGTATATCGAAAGAAATACGCTGGAGACACTTGTGCCGGCGCGGCTGTCTCTTTTTTCCCGGATTCTGGGAAGAACGTCAGGTGTTGCGAGCGTCATCGAGTTCGGCGCCAATATCGGCGTGAACCTCTTCGCAATTCACCTGCTTCTGCCCAAGGCCGAAATCAAATCAGTTGAAATAAATGCCACTGCCGTCAAAACCCTTAAGACGTATCCGTGGATGACTAAGGTCGTACATGCCTCGTTCATCGACATGGCCTATGAAAATGAAGCAGATTTTGCGTTTACATCCGGCGTCTTGATCCATACCAAACCTGAACGCCTCCCCAGAGCCTATGAGAACCTATACCGGGCGACCCGCAGATACGTCATGGTTTGCGAATATTACAGTCGCGTTCCGCTAACCCTGCCTTACAGAGGCCATGCAGATCGTCTCTTCAAGCGGGATTTTGCCGGCGAAATGATGGATACGTACAAAGATCTTGAACTCATTGATTACGGCTTCGCTTATCACCGTGATCCCGTGCACCCGATGGACGATCTGAACTGGTTTCTGATGAGAAAACGGCCTGAGTCGTGACGTTCTGCGCGTGCGCTGAGACCGCCGCCGAGGATCGTCAACGAGGGTTCGGCGGCGGGCTCCAAATGCCGCGCGGCCTGGGCCACAGCCGGTGCAACCATGTGCCGAGCTCGCCGGGCAGTTCGTGAGCGGCCCGCGTCGCCGCACCATGGACATGGAAGAGCAGCTGTCCGCACGGCTCGACCTGGAAGCGTCGCGGCGTCCCAAGTGCGCGACTAAACCCCTGCAGAATCTGTTCGACGGATACCGCATCGATCTCCGGCATAATCTGAGTATGGTGCTTGCGCGTTCGCGTCTTGCGCATGTAGCCCGACCGCGGCTGCCATTTCGGCCGATCGGTCGCGGGCGACAAACCGAGTCCCAGTTCCTGCTGGAGCGTCCGCACGATCCGCTCGCATGCAAAGGGTCCGCGCGTCGCCGCGAAGAAATGATCGAACGTCGCCGCAAACTCGGCCGGATAGACCGGTCGTGACGGGTCCCCGGCGACCAGCCGCTCGATCTGGTCGAGCGTTTCGGCGACGGTCTTCGTGCGGTAGTTGATGAGATTGGCCAGATAGGTATCGGCGATCGCCAGCTCGGCGGGCTGCAGCGAGATCGCCGGCTTGTCGAGCGCGAAGGCCTCGACACCGGTCGTGCAGTTCGTATGCACGAGTACGTCGGAGGCCATGATCCATGGCACGACGCTTCCGTCGCGCACCATCGTCGCCCGCGGCACGTCGCGCAGGAATTCGCTCCACGTCTCCGCGCGCTCGATCGGATGCGGGCGGACGATGAAGCGATGCTTCGGGAACCGCGCCGGAAGCTCGCGCAGTAGGGCGCGCACCGCCTCGATGTTGGCACGCTCCATCCGGAATACCTCGTCCAGGAAGACGACGTCCTCGGGCTTGCTCGGGTCGACGTGGCCCTCGTTCACGAACCACTTGGCCGTCTCCTCGACCGTCCGCCGGGCCGAGTTGTGGATCGAGAAATTCGTATTGATCAGAATGAATGGGGCGTGCCGCGCACGGATCGCGGCGACCTCGTCATGGCTGCCGCGCAGCTCCGGTCGCAGCAGGTCCCATCGCGGATTGCCGGCGACCCGGTACTTGTCGGCATAGGAGCGATGGAAGTGGAGCAACGCAGCCTTGTGCTCCTCGCCGACCGCGAAGATGAAGTCGCTGGTCGCCACGGACTCTTCCTTCACCCAGCGCAGCTTCTGCTTCATGGTGACGAGACCCGGCACTTCCTCATCGATCGCCGCAATCCGATGTCCCGCGGCTCTGGCCTCTTGCATGGCCGCGCCATCCTTGCCCGTCATCGTCTTGAACACGACGATCCCCGGCGGCATGTATCGGAAGTTCTTGTTCATCAGCCGCTTCCAGCCGATGACGACTTCGAAGCCGGCGGCGACGGCGAAATAGGTCAGCAACAGCTTGGCGCGAAGCTCGCGCGACGCGACCTCGATCGGCAGATACAGAAACGGGCCGGTCGCGCCGCTCGATTGGATCACGGGTGACTCTCGCGGAATTCGAACAAGAGTTCGCGAACATACACGGCATAGACGCTCAGTTGCAATGCGCTCTACCCTGCAGCAGCAATCGCTGAGCAAACGCGTGCAGTTCGCAGCGCTCGAACTGAAGCGGCGACCTAGGCCTCGGGTTCAAGCAGCGACCAGCTGAGCGGTGTGCCTCGCGCGATGGCGCGGCCGGCGCGCCTCCCGAGCACTTCCGGCAGATGCTTCGGCGGCAGGCCAAAACCGGGGCGGACTGAGCGTACGTTTTCGGCCGTGAAGCGGCCGCCGGCCGGGATGTCCTGGGTGGCGTAGAGCGAGCGTCGGAATGCCTTGTTGCCCTTCTCGCTCGCTTCCAGCTCGTAGCTGATCTTGCCGAGCGCGGTCCAGGCGGTGCGGCAGTTGGCGACCAGCTCGGCCAGTTCCTCCGGCTCCAGCGAGAACGCGGCGTCGGGGCCGCCGTCGGCGCGGCGGAGCGTGAAATGCTTCTCGATCAGATTGGCACCGAGCGCCACGGCGGCGACCGGCACAGCGGTGCCGGGCGTGTGATCGGAGAGCCCGGCGACCACGCCGAAGGCCTCGGCCAGATGCGGCAGGGTGCGCAGGTTGCTCTCCTCCGGCGGCGTCGGGTAGCCGCTGGTGCAGTGAAGCAGCGCAATCTCGCGGCAGCCGGCGACGCGCGCGGCCTCGACCGCCTCGGCGATCTCGCCGAGGCTGGCGATGCCCGTGGAGATGATCAGGGGCTTGCCGGTCTTGGCGGCGCGCTGGATCAGCGGCAGATCGACGATCTCGAAGGAGGCGATCTTGAAGGCCGGCGCGTCCAGCTTCTCCAGGAAGTCGATCGCCGTCGGATCGAAGGGCGAGCTGAAGATGGCGATGCCGAGCTCGCGGGCTTTGGCGAACAGCTGCGGATGCCAATCCCAGGGCGTATGCGCCTCCTGATAGAGTTCGTGGAGCGTGCGGCCGTCCCACAGGCCGCCCTCGATGCGGAAGCCGGGCCCGTCATGGTCGATGGTGATGGTATCGGCGGTGTAGGTCTGCAGCTTGACGGCGTCGGCACCCGCCTTCTTGGCGGCTTCGAGCAGGGCGAAGGCGCGCTTGATGTCGCCGTTGTGGTTGCCCGACATCTCCGCGATGACGTAGGGCGGATGGCCGGGCCCGATGGGGCGGCCGGCGATCGTGATCTCTGGCATGGGCTGGCTTCGTTCGGTTCTGCTGTCGCCAAGAGATAAGCGGGCGACGACGGTTCGGCAACCGCGGCTTTAGCGCGCCAGTTCGCGCAACGCCGCACAGACGCGCTCCGCCCCACGGCCATCGACCAGCTGGCGGCCGCGGTGGCTCAGCGCCTCGCGCCGGCCGGCATCGGCGGCGAGCGCCGTCACCGCCGCGGGCAGATCGCGCGCGACGGCAGCGGCTTCGATTGCGGGATAACCGTCGCGCGCCATCGCCGCAACGGCCTGGCGCTGGTTCTCGGCGATGACGATCGGGGTGAACGGCACGCCCATGCAAGCCATCTCCCACATCGTGCTGCCGCCGGCGCAGACGGCGAGATCGGCCGCCGCCATCAGGCGCGGCATATCGACGCCGGCATCGCGCACGACGCGACAATTCGATTGTCGGGCCGCTCGGGCAGCGATGGCATCGGCGTGCGGATTGCTGCCGCCGACCACCACCACGATCTCGGTAGCGGCGGCCGGTGCGGGACCGAGGGATGCGACGACGTCGGCCGTCACGTTGTGCGGATCGGCGGCGCCGAGGGTCACGAGAACCTGGCGCGGCGCGGCCGGAAAGACCCGGGGCGGACCTTGCCAGGTGCGGAACTCGCGCCGCAGCAGCGCGTATTCGGTGCCCAGCAACAGGCGCGTGTGGTCGGCGCGCTGCGGATACAATGCTGGCGACGCGTGGCGGTTCTGGTTGATCACGAGGTCGGCGACGCAAGTGCCGGGCTCGCCGTTGTCGTCGAGCGCGGCAATCTTCAGGCCGGCGGCGCGCAGCCGCTCGTGGAACTCGCGGGCGAACCGGTAGCCGTCGACGACGACGACGCGGGCGCCGAGGCTCCGGGCGGCAGCGACCGTCGCTTCGGCATCGCCGGCGCTGCCAGGGTCGGTTTCGACGGCGATGCAGCCGAAACCCTCCTCGACCAGGCGCTGTTGCAGCGATGGCGCGAGCATGGCGGCGCAGAAGGCCGCGCGTCCGCCCGTCTCGCTCCAGGCCTGGGCCAGGGCGAGACAGCGCATGACGTGGCCGCCGCCGATGCCGGGGCCGCCGTCCGCCCGCAAAATCAGGGTCGGAGCCGCCGTCATGGCGGGGGCACCGCGGGCCACAGCGCGGGATTGACCAGGTGCGGATCGCCGCTGGCCAGGGCGGCAAGGCCCTGCGGGAGCGGCGCGACATCGGTTGCCGCCGCGAGGACCTGCTGCAATTCGGCCATGCCGGTGACGCCGACGATCACCCGGTCGATCGGAGGCTGTGCGAGGACGAAGCGCAGGCAAAGCGCCAGGCGCGACAGACCGGCGCGCTCCGCAGCGCCGCCGACCGCGCGCAGGCGATCGAGATGGGGGGCGAAATGACCGGGCAAGCGGGACGATTCTGCCAACAAGGCGCCTTGCAGGAACGCCGAGCGCGCATGCACCTCGATATTGCGCACCTTCAGGCGATCGAGCGTGCCGTCCTGCAGCAGCCGCTGGTCGAGCAGATTGACCGGCACCTGCACCGCATCAAGCGGGAGACGATCGGCGGCCAGCTCGATCTGCGCGCGGTCGTAGGCGGAGACGCCGATCTTCGCCACGGTGCCCGCGCGCTTCAGTTCTTCGAGCAGAGCGACCAGGCGCTCGGCGCCCGGTTTGCGCAGGTCGTCCGGCCGATGCAGCAGCAGGCCGTAGATCGATGGCCGCTGCAGCAGTGCCAGCGAACGCTGCACCGCGGCGCGGTACCGGTCGATCTCGGCCGCACCGATGCGATCGACGGCCAGCGGCGGCAGTTTGGACACGATGTGCAGGCCGCCCTGCGACGCCAGCGCCGGGCCCAGCACGCTCTCGCTTTCGCCGTAGGCGGTGGCGGTATCGAACAGGTCGATGCCGGCGGCGACCGCGGCCGCGACGATGGCCTCGACCTCGGCCGCCGGCACCTGCCCGCGCGCGTTCGTGATCCCATAGGCGAGACCGAATTGAGCGGTCCCGAGCCCCAGTTTGCGGATGAGTGCAGCGCCGGTCACAACGTTAAGACAGAGCCTTAGGACGCGGAAGGAACTGCACAATAGACGGTTGCCCAGCCGAACGGTAGCCGCTCGCGGGCGCCACCCGGCTTGACCCGGCGGCGACATCCCCCTAGAACCAGCCTCGCTCTCGCCGCGCGCCGAGCGCGCGTCGATTCCCGATGGCCGGGAGACCGGGCCGCGCCGTCAGTGGCCGTCAGACAGTTCCGCATGGTGCAAGCGAACAGCCCGCAGACCCGACAACCCGGCGTCATCCGCATCTTCTTCACCACCAGTCCGACGCGAGCCGCCCTGGTGCTCGGCAGCCTCGTGGTCGCGGGATTCGCAGAGGGGATCGGCTTCGCCACCCTGCTGCCGGCGCTGACGATCTTCATCGGCGATGGCGCGGGCGGCAAGCATTCCTGGCTGCAGACGACAATCACTTGGGCGCTGGCGTCCGTCGGGATTCCAACGGACAGTCTGGGCCTTCTGCTGCTGGTCGCCTTGGGCGCGATCACGCTGAAGAATCTGGTGCTGACCTGGTCGTCGAATTTCGTGGGCTATGAGGTCGCCGAGGTCGCGACCGGGCTTCGCCTCAGGCTGATCGACACTTTGCTTCGCGTACGCTGGAGCTATTTTGCCCGCCAGCCGGTCGGACGCTTCGCCAATGCCGTCAGCAATGAGGCCGCCCGCGCCTCGGAAGCTTACGCGGCCAGCGCCAACCTCATGGCGAATCTCGTGCAATCCGCCATCTACGTGATCGCGACGCTGCTGGTATCCTGGCAGCTGGGCGCGCTTTCGCTCATCGTCAGCGGCCTCATCAGTTATGCCCTCAAGCCCGTTGTCCGCATGACGCGCAAGGCCGGCCGCCGGCAGACCCAGCATACCCATGACCTCGTCGCCCGCCTGACCGACGCGCTGATCGGCATCAAGCCGCTCAAGGCGATGGCGCGCCATGTGCGCTTCGGTGCCCTCTTTGCCGCCGATGCGCGATCGGTCAACAAGGCGTTGCGCCGACAGGTATGGGGCAAGCAGGCCGTGCGCAGCGGACAGGACGAGGCGCTTTTTGCGAGCGCCATCGGCCTCCTGTTCGTCGCTTTCACGTTCTGGAAGCTGCCGCTGCAGGATGTGATCGTCATGGGCGCCCTACTGTCCCGCACCGTCCTGATGTTCAACCGGTCGCAGCAGTGGTACCAGGTGGCGGCGCTATCGGAGACTGCCTTCTGGGGCTTGCACGACACAATCGCTGAAGTCGAGCGCGAGCGGGAGACGACGTCGGGCACCGGCACGCCCAGCTTCCTGAATGCCTGCCGGTTCGACGACGTGACCTTCGGCTATGGCGACAAGACGGTCCTGCGCGACGTGTCGCTCACCATCAAGGCCGGCGAGATCACCACCCTGACGGGCACATCGGGCGCCGGCAAGACGACGATCGCCGACCTGCTGCTGGGACTGCATCGCCCGGACAGCGGCGAGGTCTACATCGACGACATGCCGCTCGGCGAGGCGGACCTCGCGCGCTGGCGCGAGCTGGTCGGCTACGTGCCGCAGGAGGTGATCCTGTTTCACGACAGCGTCCTCGCCAACGTCACGCTCGGCGATCCCGAGCTCGGGCGCGATGACGCCGAGGCCGCGCTGGCGGCTGCCGGGGCGTGGGACTTCGTCGCGCAGATGCCGCAGGGGCTCGACAGCATCGTCGGCGAGCGCGGGACGTTGCTGTCCGGCGGCCAGCGCCAGCGGATCGCGGTGGCGCGGGCGCTGATCCACCGGCCGGCGCTGCTGATTCTCGACGAGGCCACGAGCGCGCTCGACCCCAACACGGAGGCCGCCATCTGCCGCAATCTCAAGGATCTGGTCGCGCAGACCGGATTGACGATCGTCGCCATCACCCATCAATCGGCCTGGGTCGAGGCGGCCCACCGCGTTTACCATGTCGAGCGCGGACAAGTAACGGAAGCGCCGCCGATCGCGGCGTCCTGACCTGGGCCCGGCCGGGCGCCGCCATGCCGGCAAACGGCTTGTCGGTTGGAGAGCGATTTGATAAGACGCGCCGGCCGCACGGCGGCGCCCGGCGCGCTGCGCCGGTTTGATGATATGTTCAGCCGCGGATGACGCCGACACCCACAAACAGCGACAATCTGCCCCTGCGCCTGGCTGGATTCGCCTCGCTTCCGGAGGCCCTGGACTACGCGGCACGCGGGACGACCGGCTACAACTTCTACTCGGCGCGCGGCGAGCTGGCGCGGGCGCTGACCTATGGCGAGTTGCGCGCGCGCGCGGTCGAGGTCGCGCGCGGCTTCGTCAAGGCCGGCCTGCAACCGGGCGCGCGCGTGGTGCTCGTCGCCGACACCGATCCCGATTTCGCGATCCTGTTCTTCGCCTGCCAGTATGCCGGATTGCTCGGCGTGCCCGTGTCGCTGCCGACGACGCTGGGCGGACGCGATGCCTACGTCGCAGGGCTGCGGCGCCAGCTCGTCGGATCCGCCGCGAGCGCCGCGGCGGCGCCCGCCGAGCTGCTGTCCTATCTGCAAGAAGCGGCCGCCGGTCTCGACATCGCGCTCGTCGGCGCACCCCAGGATTTCTACGATCTGCCGCGCGACGGCGCCGATCCCCGACCCTTCGGTCCCGGCGATCACTGCTACCTGCAGTACTCGTCGGGGAGCACGCGCACGCCGCTGGGCGTGGACGTTCCGCAGCGCGTGCTGATGGCGAATTGCTACGCCATCATCAACCACGGGCTGCAGGTGCGGCCCGACGATCGCGGCACCTCCTGGTTGCCGCTCTACCACGATATGGGCCTCGTCGGCTTCATGCTGGCGCCGCTGCTGTGCCAGCTCTCGGTCGACTACATGACGACGCGGGATTTCGCGCGGCGCGCGCTGCTGTGGCTGACGCTGATGTCGCGCAACGGCGGGACGCTCTCGTACAGCCCCACCTTCGGCTACGAGCTGTGCACGCGGCGCGCCGCTACCGGCGCCAAGCTCGATATCGATCTGCGGCGCTGGCGAGCCGCCGGCGTCGGCGGCGACATGGTGCAGCCGGGCGTGTTGACGCGCTTTGCCGAGACCTTTGCGCCCTACGGCTTCCGCCCGACGACCTTCGTGCCGAGCTACGGCATGGCCGAGACCACGCTCGCCGTCAGTTTCGCCCCGCTCGACACCGGCGTCGAAGTCGACATCGTCGACCGCCGGCGGATGGCCGATGAGCAGCTGGCCGTACCATCGAACGAAAGCGATCCCGAACGGGCGCGCGGGTTCGTGGTGTGCGGACCGCCGTTGCCGGATCACAGCGCGGAGGTCCGCGACGAGAGCGGGCGGGTGTTGCCGGAACGCAGCATCGGTCGCATTTTCGTCAAGGGCCCGAGCGTGATGTCCGGCTACTTCGAGCAGCCGGAAGCCACGCGGCAGGTGCTCGACGATCGCGGCTGGCTCGATACCGGCGATCTCGGCTACACGCTCGGCGGCCACCTCGTCATCACCGGCCGCGCCAAGGACCTCATCATCGTCAACGGCCGCAACATCTGGCCGCAAGACCTGGAATGGGCGGTCGAAGAGCTGCCGAGCCTGCGCCGCGGCGACGCCGCCGCCTTCTCGGTCGAAGGGCGGGACGACGAGGAGGATGTGATCCTGCTGGTCCAGTGCCGCACCACGGAGGCGGAGGCGCGCGACGCCCTGGTGCGCGCGGTGCAAGGCGTCGTGCAGCGCACGGCGGCGATCGAATGCAAGGTGATGCTGATCGATCCCAAGGGCCTGCCGCAGACCTCCTCGGGCAAGCTCAGCCGCTCGCGCGCCCGCGCCAACTACACGTCCGGCGTCTACGGACCGCCGATTCCCGACCAGCCCGGCCCCAATTCCCGCGCGCCGGCTCCGGCCGCGCCCGCCGGATAGCGGGCGATGGCCCGCACGGTCGCGGTCACCGGCGCAACAGGCTTCATCGGCAGCCACGTCGTCGGCCAACTCGGCCGCGCCGGCTGGCGGGTGCGCATCCTGACACGGCGCGTGCCGGCCAACGCCGAGTTCGCGGACGTGGCGGTCGACGCAGTGATCGGCTCGCTCGAAGACGCGCGCGCCGTGGCCCGCCTGGTGCGCGGCGCCGACGCCATCGTGCACGCAGCGGGCCGCATCAAGGCGCGCTCCCATGCCGAGTTCTTTGCGGCCAACGCGACGGGCACGCGGCTGCTGGTGGAAGCAGCGATCGCAGCCGGCAACCGGCCGCGCTTCGTCCTGCTGTCGTCCATCGCCGCGCGCCAGCCGCAGATCTCCGACTACGCCGCCAGCAAGCTGGCCGGCGAAGCCGAACTCACCCGGCTCGACGGCGAACTGCCATGGTCGATCCTGCGACCGCCCGCCGTCTATGGCCCCGGCGACCGCGAGACCTTGGCGTTCTTCCGCGCGCTGCGGATGGGGTTGGCCATGCTGCCGCCGGTGCGCAATGCACGGCTGTCGCTGCTGCATGTCGGCGACCTGGCGGCGGCGATCGCCGCCATTCTTGACGCACCCTCGGCCCTCCCGGGCGTGCAGGAGCTCGATGACGGGCATGGCGGCTATGGATGGGATGAAATGATCGGCATCGCCGCCCGCCATCTCGGGGTCAGGCCGCTGCGTTTGCCGATACCCGGTCCGTTCCTGATGGGGGTGGCGCACTTGAACGAGGCTCTCCATCGGGCAACCGGCGATGTCGCCATGCTGACGCCGGGCAAGGTGCGGGAAATGCTGCATGCGGACTGGACGAGCCGGGACGGCGCCGTGACCGCCGCCACCGGATGGCGGCCGCAGGTCGATCTCGACCAAGGCTTTGCGGAAACAGTCGCTTGGTACCGCCATAACCGGTGGCTGTAACAATCGGAAACAAATAGTCATTTCACGGATTCACCGAATATCACCAGAAATGGTTCGGGATTCGGGGGCTGGCAGCCGGTTAAGGGTCTTAAGTAACCGGCAGCAAGTATGGCTGGAAATTGGGGACGAGGATGGCGTGATCGCTACGGATGAAGTTTTCAGCGCCGTCGCGACCGCGCTCGAACCGTTCCGCAAGGAAGGCACCCCGATTGCCGCCGAGACCGACATCTCCCAGGATCTGACCCTGGATTCGGTGGCGATGTTGGACCTGCTGATGGAGCTGGAAGAGAAATTCGACGTTTCGATTCCGCTCAATCTGGTGCCGGAGATAAGGACCGTGGGCGAGCTTGCCGATACGGTCCGCAGATTGAAGGAAGGTTAGTTGGCCATGGGTCTGTTCGATCAATTCCAGGATCTCATGCGGTCGCATGCCGCGGTCAAAGCAATCGGTGCTGACCCGTTCGGCGTGACGATGGAGCGCGTGGTATCGCCGACCGAGGCGATCGTCGAAGGCCGCCCGACCATCCTGGTCGGCACGAACAACTATCTCGGCCTGACCTTCGAGCCGTCCTGCGTCGCGGCCGCCGCCGAAGCGCTGGAGACCCAGGGCACGGGCACCACGGGTTCACGCATCGCCAACGGCAGCTATGGCGGACATGCCGGGCTGGAGGAAGCCCTCGCCCGCTTCTATGGCCGCCGTAGCGCCATGGTATTCACGACCGGCTATCAGGCCAATCTCGGCATCATTTCCACCATTGCCGGCGCCAAGGACTATCTGATCATCGACGCCGATTCCCATGCCAGCATCTACGACGCCTGCAAGATGACGTCGGCGACGGTGATCCGCTTCAAGCACAACGATCCCGCCGACCTCGACAAGCGGCTGCAGCGGCTGGCCGGCACCGACGGCAACAAGATCATCGTCGTCGAAGGCATCTACAGCATGCTCGGCGATCAGGCGCCGCTGGCGGAGATGGTGGCCATCAAGCGCAAGCACGGGGCCTATCTGGTGGTCGACGAGGCGCACTCCATGGGCGTGCTCGGCGACAAGGGCCGCGGCCTCGCCGAGGTCGCCGGCGTCGAAGCGGACGTCGATTTCGTCGTCGGCACCTTCAGCAAGAGCCTGGGCGCGATCGGCGGCTTCTGCGTCTCCGATCATCCGGAATTCGACGTGCTGCGCATTCGCTGCCGACCCTACATGTTCACGGCCTCGCTGCCGCCCTCGATCGTGGCGTCGGTGACGGCGGCCCTCGCCATGATCGAAAAAAGGCCGGAGCTGCGCACGCGCCTGTGGGCCAACGTCAACACGCTCTATGATGGCCTCAAGCGCCACGGCCTCATGCTCGGGCCGCAGAAGGGCCCGGTGGTGGCCGTGCAGCTGCCGACCCCGGAGCTGGCCGTGCAGGCCTGGCAGGCGCTGTTGCAGAGCGGCGTCTACGTCAACCTGGCGCTGCCGCCGGCGACGCCGAACGGCGCCTCGCTCCTGCGCTGCAGCGTGTGCGCGGCCCACAGCCGCCACCAGCTCGAGCGGGTGATCGAGACCATCACCGAGGTCGCCTATCAGATCGGCGTCCTGAGCGAGCCGGCACGCGCCGCCGGTTGAGCGCCGTCCCTTACCGAAAGGCGCCGCGGCGGTAGAGCCGCCACGCCAACCCGGGTGCCGCCAACAGCGGATGGCGACGCTGCCAGGGCGTCGCCGTCGCCTTGACTCCGCTGTGGCGCTCGATTTTCCAAAGGATGTAGTCGACGCCGCCGTCGAAGGTGAACACGCCTTTGGCCAGGCGCAGCACCGATAGCAGCTTCCCGACGAGGCGACGAAACCACCAGGCGATCCCGGCGGCGCGACGGTCGCGGGCCGCCGCCGGGACCGCCAGGCGGCCGTCTGCCGTCGTATTCACATCGAACCCGGCGGCCCTTATCGCCGCCTCCGTCAGCCCGTCATAGCGCGCGCGATCGGCTTCGTAGACGAGTCGGGCGCGGTCGGCGCCCTCGGCGCGCAACTCGGACGCGTAGGTGGCCTGGAAGGCCCGCGTCCACAACTCGGCGGATGTGAAGCGGTCGGCCAACAAGCCGACCGTGCGCGTCGCCAGCGTGGCGACCGCCTCGGCCAGGGCGTCGACCACGAGCGCGCGCGCGCCGTCGTCGCGGACCAGTGGCAAGCGCGCGGGCTGAGCGAAGCGGGCCCAGAAATAGGAATGAAACGCGCGCAACGATACGGCGCGCCGGAATTGCCGGAGGGAAACGACGGCATATTTGGCCCGCAGCGTACGCTCATGCCAGGACGTCTCGAGATAGAAGACGTTGGGCGGCAATGCGGCATTGGCGAGCGCGGCGAGGCGGCCCTCATAGGCCTGCCGATAGTCATCGACGAGCAGGTAGAAGTCGAATACCGGATCCTCGGCGGCCGTCGGATCGGCGCGCCGCAGACAGGAGCCGTAGAACAGCACCGCAACGGCCGAACGCTCGTGGCGCCGGAGGATGGCCGCGACCAGCGCCGCCGCCGCTTCGCCGATCGGCTGCTTCACTTCGGCGCCGATCGATGCGCGGAGCGAGTCCCTCGCAGCGCTCACGGCGTCAGCACCGCAGGAAGGTGACGCGGCGGTCGGCGCGCAGCGTGACCGGAGTTCCCGGTTCCGGCGTGAAGATCTCGCCATCGAATACGATCGGGCATTTCAGGCTCAGTCGGCATTCTCCCGTCAGGCCGCTTTCATAGCCCCGCGCCGCCATCCACGGCCGCGGCCGGCCGCGGATGACCGGGAGCAAGGCACGCCACAGGCGCTGCGGCGGAAAGCCGACGCTCGTGTAACGCACGCCTCCGCTCCCCTCGCCCCAGAACGGCATGAGGCCGAGCATGAGTCGCTCCAGCGTCGTCACCAGGAACAGCAGATAGTCTTGCGGCTGAGCCGACCGACCATCCAGTTCGACCGTCATGCGTTCTCCCTGCGAGAGCACGGAAGAGCCGCGCCAGCCGGTCAAGAGGCGAAACAGCGCGAGCGCGAGGCCCATGCCCAGCGCCAGATCGCGCTTCGCGCCGGTCGGGTGAACCTGATGCCGGGCCATCATGACGGCGTGATAGAACGCCGCCGTGCCCAGGAACATGCCGTGGATCGGCGGCTCGCCGGGAATCCGCTGCAACGACAGCACCGCCCTTTCCGGCGTCTCGCGCGCCGCCGTCGGATCAGCGGCCAGGCGACACAGCTTGACCAGCGACTGCACGGGATCGCCTTGCAGGCCGACATCGGCGGCGATCAGGTTGGTCATGCCGCCGGGCAGCACGGCGACCGCCGGCAGCGGATCGAATTCCCGTCCGTTCAGCAGCTCGGTGAGGACCTTCTGAACCGTGCCATCGCCGCCGCAGACGATGATCAGGCCGACCTCGCGCCGCGCGAAATCGCGCAGCACGTCCGCGGTCGCGTGCACGGAATCGAGTTCCGCATGCAGCAGATCGGGATGACCCCCGACGGCCTCGCGCATCGCCGGCTGGCGTTGCCGATTGCGCTGGCTCAGGGGGTTGCTGATCAAACCGACGCGCATCATGCGGAGGCTGCGGGTGCCTCCGCGAGCCAGGAGCGCACCGGCTGGCCGGCCCGCCGCCTCTGCTCGGCCTGCCAGATCCGCCAGAAGTGGAACGCCAGCGAGAGCAGGGTCCAGGCGGCAACGGCCTGGAGGCCGAGATCGGGGCGACCGGCAACCGCGGCCGCGGTCAGGATCGCAAGATTGGGATTGCGCCGCGCGGTGAACAGGCGGAAGGCAGCGTCGAGCGGCCGCCAGGCGTGGATCTCGAAACGGAAGCGCCAGAGGAAGAACCCCTCCTGCAGGCGGCCGACGACGTAACCGATGACGGCCGTCCAGACGGCGCCGGCGAGCCACAGCGCCTGCGCTTGCGTCGCTCCCGCGGCAACGCCGAAATACCAGGCGACGTACCAGAATGGCGGATGCAACAGATCGATGCCGTGATCGAACACGTTGCCGAAGCGGGACGAGGTGAGCGTGACGCGCGCCAGCTTGCCGTCGACGGTGTCGAGAAACGTCATCAGCCACGCGACGACCAGGCCGACGCCAAAATAGCCACGGGTAAAAAGCCACATCGCCACCAGCACCAGCAGCAGGCTCGCCGCCGTCACCATATTCGCGGAGATGCCACGCGCCGCGCACCAGCGCGTGGACCAGAAGGCGGGCCACGGCCACAGCCATTTGGTGACGAAGTCCGTGACGCCCTTGTAGGAGGCGCGGAACATCTGCCGCTCGACCGCGAGCGGCGTGTTCTCGACCAGCGACAGCGCGAACGGCACGGCCCGTTTGCGCAGCGCCTGATCGTAGGCCGACCCCAGTTCGGCCGGACCCATGATCGCGAGGTCGACGGCCGCGATGTCGTTTGGCGCGCTCTGCGGCTGGCGCAGCAACCCGATCACCTGCTCCACGCTGCCCGGCGGCGCATGGGCCGCCACCGCGACGCGTCCGCCGTCGGCCGTCGGCACGACCAGCAGGCACTCGGGCGTGCGGACGAGCGCCTTGATGAGGCTGTCCTCGAGCGCGAAGTCGGTGCGGAGCAGGATGGCCGGTCCCGCGGCGGTCAGCGTATCCTCGTCCGTCCGCAGCTCGGCGATGCCGCAGCCTGCCAGCGCCCGGCGCAGCCTCGCCTCCTGCGAGAGACTCCACAGCCGAACCGCGCAGCGATTGACCAGGATCGCGGTCGGCGGCCGGTCGGGGGACGGGGCGGTGGTATCGGTTGCGGTTTTGCTCATTGCGGGCGCCAGGGAGGATTCCCGCAGACTTAGCCGAGCGGGCGCCATCCCTTCAACCCTGTTACCGGACAGAGCTTGACCTGAACCGTCCGGCGAGACATGAACGACCGTCAACATCGCGCGGCGGCCACCACCCAATGTTCACGCTTGCCCACCTCTCCGATCCGCATGTCAGCCCCCTGCCCCGGCCGCACGCCGCCGAACTGGCAGGCAAGCGCGCCACCGGCTTTCTGTCCTGGACGTTCCGTCGCAACGCCATTCACGGCGGCCCGGTTCTCGACAGCCTGACCGCGGATCTGCAGGCGACCGCGCCCGACCACATCGTCGTCACCGGCGATATCATCAACATCTCGCTGCCGGATGAATATACGCAGGCGCAGGCTTGGCTGCAGAGCCTCGGACCGCCCGAGCGCGTCACCGCGATCCCCGGCAATCACGACGCCTATGTGCCCATCGACTGGCAGCGCTCGATCGGGCTGTGGGCGGAATACATGGCCGGCGCGCCGCCCGGCGAGGGAACGCACGAAATTCCCGTGCGCTCCGACGACGACTTCCCGTTCGTGCGCATCCGCGGCCCGCTCGCCCTGGTGGGCGTCTCCACGGCCTGCCCGATGCCGGCGTTCAGCGCGGCCGGCCGCATCGGCGAGCGGCAGCTCGGCGAATTGAAAGCTCGCTTGCTGGAACTCGGCCGCGGCGGACTGTTCCGTGTCGTCCTCATCCACCATCCGCCCTTCGACGGTCCCGATCAGCGGCGCAAGGGGCTGCATGACAGCGCCGCCTTCCGCACGATCATCGCCGAGGCCGGAGCGGAGCTGGTGCTGCACGGCCACACCCATCGTTCGGGCCTGGCCAAGCTGCCGACGCCGGACGGCTTCGCGCCCGTCATCGGCGTGCCCTCCGCATCGGCCAAGTACGCGCATGACGGCCGCGGCCACGGCCAATATCACCTCTATCGCGTCGAGCGCGACGGCGATGGCTGGCGCATCGACGTCGAAGTGCGCGGCGTCGTGCCGACGCTCGACGGCTTCGTGCGCGAAGGGCAATTCTCGCTCGCGATCCCGCAGTGATGGGCGCCGACCTTACCGGCAAGATCGCGCTGGTGACGGGCGCCGGCAGTCCGACGGGCATCGGCTTCGCCTGCGCGCGCGTTCTGGGCCGGCAGGGAGCGCGTCTTTCCGTCGCTTCGACCACCGACCGGATTCTTCAGCGCGCGGCCGAGCTGAATGCCGGCGGCGCCCCGGCCATCGGGCTTCTGGCCGACCTCACCGACAGCGCGCAGGCGAATGCCCTGGTCGCAGCGATTCTGTCGAGCTATGGCCGCATCGACGTGCTCGTCAACAATGCCGGCATGGTGAGCGTCGGGGAAGCCGAGATTCATCGCGATCTCACGATGATCTCGGACGTCGAGTGGCGGCGCGGCATGGACATCAGCCTGACGACGGCGTTCAACGTCACGCGCGCCGTTCTGCCGGGCATGATTGCCTGCGGCCACGGCCGCATCGTCAACGTGGCCTCCGTGACCGGACCGGTGGTCAGCAATCCGCGTTCCGGATTCTACAGCGCGGCGAAGGCCGGCATGGTCGGATTGACCCGCAGCCTGGCCATCGAGGTGGGGCGCCAAGGCATCACGGTGAATGCGGTGCTGCCCGGCTGGATCCAGACGGGATCTTCGTCCGAAAGCGAAACCGCGGCGGGACGCAACACGCCGATCGGCCGCTCCGGCACGCCGGACGAAGTGGCGGAGGTCGTCGCTTTCCTGGCATCGCCGGCCGCCAGCTACGTGACGGGCACGACGGTCGTCATCGACGGCGGCAACAGCATCCAGGAATACAAGGGTCCGAGCGAAGGCTACTACTGATGGCTCCGGCGAGCGGTCATTGGCACGGCAAGACGATCGTCATCTCCGGCGGTTCCGGCGGCATGGGCCGCGCCATCGCGGCGCGCTTCGCGGCCGACGGCGCCCGCCTCTATCTCTGCGACATCAACCGCCCGGTGCTCGACGCGGCGGTACGCGCGCTCGGCGCCGACCGCGTGACGGGTGTCGAGACGGACGTTACGCGAGTCGTGGACTGCGCCCGCGCAATCGACTCTGCCGTCGCCGAGACCGGCCGGCTGGATCTCCTGATCAATACCGCTGGAATCTGGACCGAAGGCCCGTCGGAAGCGGCCACCGAGGCCGAGTGGGACCGCGTCGTCGACGTCAACCTCAAGGGCACGTTCTTCATGTGCCGCTATGCCATTCCCCATCTCGAGAAGACTGGCGGCAATATCATCAACATCAGCTCCGATGCCGGTGTCATCGGCAGTAAGGGGGCGGCGATCTACTGCGCCTCCAAGGGCGGCGTCAATCTGCTGACGAAGTCGCTCGCCCGCGAGCTGGCGGCGCGCGGCATCCGCGTCAACGCCATCTGCCCCTGCGACGTCGATACGCCCATGATCGAATACCAGGCCAAGACCTTCGGCGGCGGCGACCCCGAGGCCTACAAGCGCGCCCTGCTCGCGATCTATCCGCAGGGCGCGCGCGCACGCTTCGCCACGCCGGCGGAGATCGCGGCGTTCGTCTATTTCGTTGCGTCGCCGGAGGCGGCGCCGATCACCGGCGCCTGCCTGTCGATCGATTTCGGGACCACGGCCGGTCTCTAGCGACGGCTTTTTTCGACCGGCTTCAACTGATAGCGGAGCAACTTCTTCGCCTTGGCCAGCTTTTTCTTCAGGTCGCGGCGGTCGCGCGCGCCCAGATGGATGAGGCCGTAGCGGAAGGAGTAGCTGTCCTGCGCCGCTTGCGAGAGTCGATCGCCGGTCTTGGCCGTGACGTAGACATGGGTATCGGGGACGGCTGATTGCAGCCGCGCGATGTCGCGCGCGGTCGGCGCCCGCACGACGACGTGGTCGCGGGCGACCCGCAGGACGCAACTGGCGGCGATGCGGTGGCGACCGCGACGCCGCGTCACCGACGGCGTTTCCCCGGTCGCCATCTCCACGACATATTGATGCGTCAGCGTCCCATCCACCTTCTCGAACAGATCCGAGAACTGCGGGCTGAAGCGCGGATTGATCTCGATGACCTGCGGCGCCTCGCCGCGCTCGTCGACGAAGAATTCGATATTGAACAGCCCGTTGTCGAAGCCGATGCGGCGCAGGACCCGCTGGGCGATGTCGACCATCTTTGCCTGGGTCGCGCGCCGCAGGCGGGACGGATAGTCGAAGCGCGCGAAACTGACCCTGTTGGGCAAGCGGATCGAATCGACGACCCCGATGAGCGTCAGCTCGCCTGCGGACATCACGCCATCCAGCGTGCATTGATGCCCGCTCAGCAATTCCTCGGCGATCAGCCAGTCGGCGCGGACGCCCGCCGCGTCGCCCGGAATCGACGGGCGCGCCATATCCATCAGCTCCTGGAACGCCGCTGAATAGGCCGGCAGGCCGGCGCGCGACACGGCGACGGCGCGTTCGAACTCCGGGAAGGAAGCGATGCGAAAGCCGAGGTAGGACATCGAAGACTTCACCGGCTTCAGCCAGAAGGGGAAGGCGAGTTGCAGATCGCCCGGCCGCAGGGCGCGATGCGGATCGATGATCTGAAAGCGCGGCACCGCCTCCGGCGCGGCCGCCGCTTGCAGCAGGCGGCTCCAGGCCTTGTTGTTGCAGGCCACGACCGACGCCAGCGAAGGCCCCGGGAGGCCCAACTTCTGCGCGATCGCCACGGCCAGCAGGCTCGCCGGGTAGTCGTCGAAGGCAACGACACCATGCACGCGCTCGTCCAGACGTTTGGCCGCGGCAACGGCGTCGCTCACGAAGGCCCGGGGACGGCACAACTCGGGATTATCGGCTTGCGCGAAATCCCCGACCGGCAGGTAGCGGAAGCGTTCCGGCCGCCCGATCCGGCCCAGCCAGTGGGCGTCGTGATCCGTCACCCCGACGGTCAGGACCGTACGCGGGCGCTCGTCGCTGGGGACCGTAGTGGCGGGGCGCTGTCGTTTGCGCTGAGCCGCCTGGCGTGACCTGACGGGCATGCTGACGTCGACGTTCGTTGGCGTGAACTGTAAGGATGGGCGGTCGTGGCGGGCTTGATTCGGCTTTTACGGCCTGGCGACCCCCGAGTATAACGGGCTCGATGAAGACAATCGACCGCTACGTTCTGACCAAGACCCTGGGGCCGCTGTTTGCCTGCATCGCGATCGCGCTCATCGCGATGCTGCTCGAGCGCATGCTCCGCCTGCTCGATTTCATGCTCGACAAGGGCGGGCCCTTCTACCTCGTCCTGAAGATGCTGGCCAACCTGATACCCCACTATCTCGGACTGGCGATCCCGGCGGCGTTCTTCGTGGGCATGCTGCTGGCGGTCATGCGGCTGAGCGGCGATAGCGAACTCGACGCCATCCATGCCATGGGCGTCGGCCTGCGCCGGCTGCTGCTGCCGTTGGTCGGCCTGGCGGTCGTGCTGCTGATTGCCACCGCCATCGTCATCGGCATCCTGCAGCCCTACACGCGCTACGCCTACCGCGCCCTCGTCTACACGGCGACTCACACAGTCTGGAACAGCGCGCTCGAACGCGGCACGTTCTTCACCGGCCTCGGGAACATCACGATCATCGTCGACGACATCGCCGACGGCGGCCGCAAATTGAAGGGCATCTTCCTTCACCGGATCGAAGACGACGGCACCACGACCACCACATCGGCAGAAGAGGGCCAGCTATTCCGCTCGAAGAATAAGGCCTTCAGTCTGGACCTCAGCCTTATCAATGGGTCTTCGATTCAGTGCAATAGCAAGGGCGAGCACTGCATGGTGCTTACCTTCGGCAAGTCCGACGTACCGCTCGATATGGCTGACGGGCCGGTCAGCAGGATTACCCCGCGCGGCGAGGTCGTGAAGGAACTGACCCTGCCGGAGCTGTGGCAGCTCCGGCACGACCCGCCGACGGGCCTGACACGCGCAATGATCGCGGCGGAACTAAACTCGCGCCTCGTGCGCATCGTCTCGTTGCTGTTCTTGCCGCTCCTGGCGGTACCGCTCGGCATCGTGTCGCGCCGGGCCCGCCGCAGCGTCGGCGTCGTGGTCGGCCTCGTGCTGCTGATCCTCTTTCACAACGTGCTTCGATTCGGCGAAAGCATGGTCGAGACGGGCGCGCTGCCCCCGATCATCGGGCTCTGGCTGCCGGGCGCGATCTTTGCCGGTATCGGCGCCTGGGCCTTCCATATGACGAGCAAGCGGCCGGGCTACAATCCGGTCAGCGCGACGCTCGATCGGGCCAGCGACCTCGTCGACGCGGTCCGGCGCCGATTCGGCAGAGGGGGTCAGCCCGCATGATGATGTCGACCGCAGGCAACTACGCATCGCGCTCGCTCCTGGGCCATCTCGCGATGACGCTCTCGGGTTTCGTGGCGTTCCTCCTGCTCCTCGACCTCATGAACCGTGGCGACGAGGTCGTGCAGCGCCACGGCAAGAGCGTTCTGGCCCTCGGCAAGTATGCGGCTCTGCGGGTGCCCGATCTTGCCAGCTTCATTCTTCCCTTCGCCGTTCTGATCGCGTCCTTGCTGATGCTGGCGAAGTTCGCGCGCAACAACGAGATCATGGCGCTGAAGGCCAGCGGCTTGTCGTTCTACCATCTGCTGCTGAGCCTGGCGCCGGCCGCGCTCCTGGTCGGCCTTCTTCACTTTCTGGTCAGCGATCAGGTGGTGCCGCGGACAGCGCGGATCCTGCAGCAGTGGGATGCGGTCGCCCAGCCCGCGGCGCCGGCAGGAAAGGGCGCTGCCGACACGAGCGCTGCAGGCTCATCAGACAATCTGACGCTCACCGCACCGTCGCCGGGCGCGAGCCAGTCGGGCGCATGGATTCGCGATGGCGACTCCTACGTTAAGATCGAAACCGTTCTGGCGGACGGTAAGGAGCTGCACGGCGTGACGATCTTCGAGCGCCAGGGTCACGCCACCCTTAGCGAGCGCGTGGCGGCCGAGCGCGCCCTGTTCGATGGCACGAACTGGCGACTCCTCGATGTTCGGAAGCTGTCGCTTGCGGAGGGACAGGACCACAAGCCCGAGCGCATCGCAGAGATGCCGTGGGTGACATCGCTGGTGCCGGATCATCTGGCCGATTTGACGATCGATCCGGCGACCCTGTCGATGGCGGAAGTGTGGCGATTCGTGTCGCATCCGGAGGTCGGCAGCCGGCCGGTCGATTTCTACAAGACCTGGCTGCTGCGCAAGATCGCGCTGCCCTTGGTGACGATCATGATGGTCCTGCTGGCGGCGCCGGTGGCACAGGGCCTGCAGCGGCATGGCGGTCTCGGCGCCGGTCTGGCCGTGGGTGTCGGGCTCGGCTTCCTCTATTTCGTCACCGACGGCCTGCTCATGACGCTGGGCGAGATGGGAACCATCCCGCCGCTGATCGCCGCCTGGAGCCCGACGGCGCTCTTCATGGCGATCGGTGTTTCGGCCCTGCTGAAGATCGAGGGATACTAGCGTCGCGGACCGCTGCCGGCATCGCAATCCGCATTGTAACGCTTTGTATCATCTCTATTTTTTGCGACTAATCGCTTGCGAACGTGACTCCCGCCATCTACATTCTGGCGCGTTCGTGAGCGACCTGCGCCCGTGAGTGCCCTGGCGGTCGCTCCTTGAGCCGGAGAAATCGTTGGCAGCTGACCACAACATCTGGAAGACCCGCACGCACAATCTCGGCCGCATGAATCTGCGTGATCTCGTGCCGGCCTATTTCAGCTATCCGGCCATCCAGACCTATATCGTTCTGGCGGCGATCAGCATCGGCCTTACCCTGTTCTTCGCCACCGATATTCTGAGCCTGGCCCTGGCGGTCCTGCTCGCCATGCTCGTGTATCCGCTCGTCTGGTATCTGTTGCACCGCTTCGTCCTGCACGGACGATTCTTCTACCGCTCGCGCTGGACGGCGGCGGCATGGAAGCGCATCCATTTCGATCATCATCAGGATCCGAACGATCTGCAGGTTCTGTTCGGCGCCCTCTATACGACGCTGCCGACGATCGCCGTGGTGACCATCTCGATCGGTTGGGCCATCGGCGGTCCGGCGGCGGCGGCGGCGGCCTTCGCGACCGGCCTCGTCACCACCTGCTTCTACGAATTCTGCCACTGCGTGCAGCATTTGAACTACACGCCGACGTCGACATTCCTGCAGCGCATCAAGCGCCTGCATCTGGCGCACCACTTCCACAATGAAGGCGGTAATTTCGGCATCACGAACTTTCTGTGGGACCACGTCTTCGCCACCTACTACGCCAAGGCCAAGGACGTGGCGCGCAGCCCGACCGTCTTCAATATCGGCTACACGGCAGCCGAGGCCGAGCGGTTTCCGTGGGTGCAGCAGTTGTCCAACGGCGTCCGACGCGACGGCAGCCCGCGGCCATTCGGCCAGCGTTCGGCCGAACAGGAATCTGCGGCCGACCTTTCGACGCAAGACGGCATTCGCTCCAGCGGCGCATGACAGCGCGCGCCGGCGGTGCAGTCGCTCCGCAATCCCCATCGTCCGGGCTGCGAGTTGCGCCGGTCGAGGGCCGCACCGATCTCGACCGCTTCATCCGCCTGCCGGCACGGCTCTATAGCGGCTGGAAGGGGTTCGTCGCCCCGCTGGTGATGGAGCGGCGCGACGTCCTGCGCCAGGACAAGAACCCCTACTTCCGCCACGGCGCGGCACAGTATTGGCTGGCGTGGCGGGGCGATCAGCCGGTCGGCCGCATCAGCGCCCAGGTCGACCAGCTCTATCTCGAGCGCCACGGCAAGGATGCCGGGCATTTCGGCTTCCTCGACGCCGCGGACGATCCCGCGATCTTCCGGGCCCTCGTGAGCACGGCCGAGCAGTGGCTGGCCGCGCGCGGCATGCGCCGGCTGCTGGGCCCCTTCAATCTCTCGAGCAACGAGGAATGCGGCCTCCTCGTCGACGGCTTCGAGGCGACGCCGATGATGATGATGGGATTCACACCTCCCTATGCAGTCCAACACTTGTCCGCGCTAGGCTTCCGCAAGGCCAAGGACCTCGTCGCCTACGACCTGCAGATTCCGGACCCCTCGCCGCCGGCGATCGCACGCGTGGCAGCCAAGCTGGGGAGCACGAATCGCGTGATCGTGCGACCCCTGGACATGGCGCGCTACGATGCCGAACTCACCACCGTGATCGACATCTTCAACGACGCCTGGTCGGAGAACTGGGGCTTCATCCCGTTCACGGAAGACGAAATGCGCCATGCGGCGCGCAGCATGCGGCCCTTGATCCACCCCGATTTCGTCTGGCTGGGCGAAGCGGACGGCGAAGTAGCCTGCATGGCGGTCTGCCTGCCGAATCTGAACGAGGCGATCGCGGGATTGAACGGCGAGATCCTGCCGTTCGGCTGGGCCAAGCTGCTGTGGCGGCTCAAGGTCGCCGGCCTCAAGACCGGGCGGGTGCTGCTCATGGGGCTGCGCAAGCGCTACCACCGCACCGCCCTCGGCACCGTGCTCCTCTATGGCGTGCTGGACCGCCTGCGCGCGGGCATGCTGCGCGGCGGGCTCAAGCGCATCGAACTCTCCTGGGTGCTGGAGGACAACTTGCCGATCCGACGCGTCGTCGAAGACCTCGGCGCCCGGGTCTACAAGACCTATCGCATCTATGAGAAGGAGATTGCGTGAGCGCGGCGGACCGGCGCTTCACGGCGCTGATCCTGGCGGGAAGCCGCGGCCCCGACGATCCCGTCGCCCGACAGGCCGGCCGGACCCACAAGGCGCTCGTGCCGGTCGGCGGCGTGCCCATGTTGCTGCGCGTCCTGCGCACGCTGCGGCAGACCCCATCGATCGGCCGGCTCGCCCTCTGCATCGATCGGCCGGCTCTCGAACAGCTGCGTGATCCCGTCGCGGCCGGACTGCTGTCCGACGTCCACATCATCGAGCCCGGCCCGACACCGAGTGCGAGTGTCCGGCGAGCGATCGAGGAACTGCCGGATGCCCTGCCGCTGCTGGTCACGACCGCCGACCACGCCCTGCTGACGACGGCCATGATCGAGCATTTCTGCGCAGCGACGCCGGCAGATGCCGACGTGGCCGTAGCCTTGGCGACGGCGACGACCATTCAGCGCGACTACCCGGAGTCGATCCGCACCTACTACCGCTTCGGCGGCGAAGGCTACAGCGGCTGCAACCTGTTCTTGCTGCGAGGTCCGGCGGCAACCAAGGTGGCGGCGTTCTGGTCGGAGATGGAGCGCCATCGCAAGCGGCCCTGGCGTCTGGTCGCCGCCATCGGCCCGCTCACATTGCTGCGGTTCCTGCTGGGTGCGCTCAGCCTCGAAGCGGCCCTGCGACGCCTCTCGCGCATCATCGGGGCGACGGTGTGCGCCGTGGAGATGCCGTTCGCCGAAGCGGCGATCGATGTCGATAAGCCGGCGGATCTGGCTCTGGCGGAGCGCATACTGATGCAGCGTGGCCGATAGGGTAGCGCTCAGACCAGGCGGCCGTCGGCGACGAGCTGTTCGGCGCGCTGGAGGTCGGCCGGATAGTCGACCTCGCCCCAGGCCAGCCCCTCGATGGTCGCTGTTTCCACCCGATGCGATTTGGCGACCAGGTCGATCACCTTCAGATAGAACGATTTCAAACCCTCGGATACGCGCAGCGCACGTTCGACGGCATCGACAAATATTTCCGGCCCGGCGCCCCGAAACAGCAGCAGCCCGATCGATTCGGCGTTGGTCCGGGCGGGCGGCAGGGTCTTGCCGATCTCGATGAGACGGGCGCCGTCGAGATGGACCTTCATGTCGTCGGCATCGTAGCCGGCCTTGCGATCGATGGTGACGGTGATCGGCGCCGGCGGGCTGTGCAGCAGCCGCTGGAGCACGGCCGTCTCGAACAGCGTGTCGCCGTTGAGGAGCAGGAAATCGCCGGCCATCTCGTGGCGCGCCAGCCAGCAGCTGCCGAGATTGTCGGCGACGTTGTAGAAGGGGTTGAAGAGGGTTCGAATGGCCAGCCCCGGCCGCGCCAGCCCGGCCAGCACCGCCTCGACCAGGGCGGCGCGAAAGCCGACGACGACGACGATCTCGTCGACGCCGGAGCGCGACAGGATCTCGATCTGCCATTCGATGAGACTCTTCGGCCCCAGCGGCAACAGGCACTTCGGGCGTTCGGCGGTCAGCGGCAGCAGACGCGAGCCCTGCCCGGCGCTCAGGATAACGGCCTTCATGGGACGCGGCACACCATGGGGGCGGGTCCGGACCCTGTCAATGGACTCGCCGTCACGGCGTCCCTAGACTGCTTGCTGTCGCCGCGCCAGCCGGAACCGTCGAAGCGCATGCCGCCTGAGATCCAAGCCTGCCTGCCCGCGCGCCTGCATCCGGTGAGCCGCATGTTCCTCGAGGCATTTCTGGCGGGAAGGATCACGCAGCAGGACTTCCTGTGGGCCTTTCACCTCCCCAACTCCGACTATCTGCCGGTCGCCGAGTGTATCGTTAAGGCCTTGTCGGACCTGTCGAATACGAATCCGACTTTGCACCTCTAGACCGCTTTGCTATAACCCCCGCGCCGCATCGACCAGCGGCCCTGATCCCGGGTAGCTCAGTGGTAGAGCAAGCGGCTGTTAACCGCTTGGCCGGGGGTTCGAATCCCTCCCCGGGAGCCATCTTTTCGCTACGGCGCGCCTCAGGCGCGCCGTAGCTATCTAAACCCCTCCAAACTGCGGTCCCACGAATCGGAGCTGCTCCCCCGCGAGCGCACGTTTGCGCCATTCTGGCTGTCATTTCGTAGAATCGGCGTTCGCAGACCTGAAGCGGTATCTGCGATCCCGATAGCGACTACCGAGCAGCTGGGGCAGCGCCGCACCGGCAAGTGCGGTTGAGCAGCAAGCCGCCAAACACGGGACTCGGCGTGCATCACATCCACCAGTCGATGACATCCTTGCCGACCTTGTGCACCTTGCCGGGCGTACGGCCGGGTTTGGGTGGTCAGCCGACACAGCGGACGTGACCGATTCGGCGGCACGTGACCCAGCCGCCTAGCAGCGCCCATCAAAGAGCAAACAGCAAGCATGTCTAAAACAGCTTGATTGCGTAGGGCCCGTTATCGAAGTCCTGCTCTTAAACCTCCAGCTTCGCTACATCGACCAGCGCTGTGTGCGCGCTGCATCCCTGCCCGAGGCGCGAGGTGCCAACGTCTTTCGTCAGCACGTTCGGGTTTCCGTCAGGGTCGAGGTTTCCGCCGGGGTCGCCGAACCATGCACCGGTGGGCAAGGCCACCACACCAGGACGAATGCCCTCGGACACCAATGCACGCGCCCGGCACGCACCGCGCGCGTTGAAGACCCGGACGAGATCGTCGGTTCGGATTCCTCGCGCAGTTGCATCCCCGGGATGTATGACCAGCGTTTCGGGCCGCGCACCCTCCCGGTCGGCGAGCGCGCTTTCGAGCTGACTGTGGAGCTTGTCACCCGGCTGCGGCGAGACGAGGTGGAGCGGCGCGGCCGCTGTTGCCGCGCCCAGCCATTCTGAGGGCGGCAGCCAAACCGGATGGCCCGGGCAGTCGTCATAGCCGAACCCGTCGATGGTTTCGGAGAAGATCTCGATCTTGCCCGAGGGGGTGCCGAGCGGCGCGGCCTCTGGATCCTCCCGGAAGGGGGCGAAGAACGTGCGGTTGGGACCCTCTGCCCGGATCGGCAGCCGTACCCAGTTCCGCGCTTTCAACTCCT
>Ga0137403_10000915_pt2 | contig 29797 bp, 32 predicted proteins | sample CZOMad2_1_16fung_FD_122057 | JGI IMG/M metagenome (GOLD analysis project Ga0137403, IMG submission 122057) | Vadose zone soil fungal communities from Angelo Coast Range Reserve, California, USA - CZOMad2_1_16fungal (Hybrid Assembly) | ecosystem: Environmental > Terrestrial > Soil > Vadose zone... | reverse complement strand
CCGCCATGGCCTGCGCCTACGAGGCGGGCGCCGCCGGCCTGCCCTTCGCCGTGCTGCGCGGCTATCGCGGCGCCCAGCTGCCGGAGGTGAACTCGAACATCCGCCCCATCACTTGCCCCTTCACGGGCGAGGTGCTGGCCGCGGTGCCGGCGATCCGCGCCGATGTCGCCATCATCCATGCCCAGAAGGCCGACGCCGAAGGCAACGTGCTGATCGAGGGCATCGTCGGCGTGCAGAAGGAGGCCGTGCTCGGCGCCAGGCGCTCGGTCGTGACGGTCGAGGCGGTGGTCGAGAGCTTCGGCCCGCTCAGCCCCAACGCCGTGATCCTGCCGCGCTGGGTTATCACGGCCCTTGCCGTAGTCCCCGGCGGCGCCCATCCCTCCTACGCCCACGGCTACTACAAGCGCGACAACGCCTTCTACCAGGCCTGGGACGCCATCGCCCGCGACCGTGATTCTTTCAGCGCCTGGATGCAGGCGAACGTGCTGTCGAGCGGGCCCGAGGCGTTCCGCGAGCATGCCGGAAAGGCGGGCCTGAGCGACGTGCAAAAGACTTGGATCAGCAGCGTGCGGCCTTCGACAAGCTCAGGATGAGGGGCTTTCTTGGTGCCACCAAAGCTCCCCCTCATCCTGAGCTTGTCGAAGGACGCCGGATGACTATGCAACGGATTGAGCCATGACCGAATCCTACACAGCCACCGAGATGATGACGGTCGCGGCGGCGCGGGCGCTCCGCAATGACGACGTCTGCTTCGTCGGCATCGGCCTGCCGAGCGCGGCCTGCAACCTGGCGCGCCTCACCCACGCCCCCGGCATCACCCTGATCTACGAGTCCGGCACCATCGCCACCCGGCCCAACGTCCTCCCGCTCTCGATCGGCGACGGCGAGCTGTGCGAGACCGCCCTCACCACCGTCTCGGTGCCGGAGATGTTCCGCTACTGGCTGCAGGGCGGCCGCATCACCGTGGGCTTCCTGAGCGCGGCCCAGATCGACCGCTTCGCCAACCTCAACACCACCGTCATCGGTCCCTACGATCACCCGAAGACCCGCCTGCCCGGCGGCGGCGGCGCGCCGGAGATCGCCACGGCGTGCGGCAAGATCTTCATCGTCATGAGCCAGTCGCGCCGCAGCTTCGTCGAGCGGCTCGATTTCATCACCTCGCTCGGCCATGGCGAAGGCGGCGATCACCGCCGGCGCCTGGGCGTCACCACCAAAGGCCCCACCCGGCTGGTCACCGACCTCGCCATCTTCGAACCCGATCCCGAGAGCCGCGAGATGACCGTCACCAGCCTGCATCCCGGCGTCACCCACCCGGCCGTCCGCGACGCCACCGGCTGGCCCGTCCGCTTCGCCTCCGGGGTCACGGAAACGGCGCCCCCCACCGCCGACGAGCTGGCGGTCCTCCGCGAGCTCCATCGCCGCACCGCCACTGCCCATGGAAAAGCAGCCTGAATCGCGTCTCTCAGCATACTCTCCCGGTCGCGAACGGCCGGAATCCGGCACAGGTCATGTCATTGAAAAACAACGGCGATTTTTTAATGCATGGGGTTGTTTTGCAGATTCATGCTTTCCGACCCCTGGCCCGATGTTTCACGTGAAACAGTCCTGCGCAAAAGGAACGCCGTCCCAGGCGCGATGTTTCACGTGAAACCATTTTCTCCGGCGCCGCTCCCCTCGCGCGCGATGTTTCACGTGAAACATTTTTGCGTAATTCGCTAGAGCGACTAAATTCGCGAGAGGAGGTCAGAATGACCGACTTGCCCGAATACCGGCGCGAAGAACCCGGCGCCCAGCCGCCGGCGCTCCATCCCGCTTATGCGAGCACGGTGAAGCGGGCGCCGCAGCAGCCACCGATCCGCCTGCCCCACACGCTCTCGGAGATCACGGGCCCGCAGTGGGACCGCAGCATCCTGCGCGCCTCCGACGACGACCTCACCCGTCAGCACCAGGGCGCGCCGCTCGGTGAGCGCATCATCGTCACCGGCCGCGTCATCGACGAGGACGGCCGCCCGGTGCCGGCCACTCTGATCGAGATCTGGCAGGCCAATGCCTGCGGCCGCTACATCCATCCGAAGGACCAGCACGACGCCCCGCTCGATCCCAACTTCGGGGGTGAGGGCCGCGTGGTGACCGATGACGGGGGCCGCTACCGCTTCGTCACCATCAAGCCGGGCGCCTATCCCTGGCGCAACCATGCCAATGCCTGGCGTCCGGCGCATATCCACCTCTCCCTGTTCGGCCCGGCCTTCGTGACCCGCCTGGTGACGCAGATGTACTTCCCGGGCGACCCCCTTATCCCCCTCGATCCCATCCTCAACGGCGTGCCCGATCCGGCCGCGCGCATGCGGCTCGTCGCCGCCTTCGATCTCGAGACCACCAAGCCGGAATGGGCGCTCGGCTATCGCTTCGACATCGTGCTGCGCGGCCGCGCGCAGACGCCGCCGCTGGGCTGAGCGATGCCCGGCCAGACACCGTCACAGACCGTCGGCCCCTTCTTCCACGACTCCCTCTCCTGGCCGGGCGCCGAGACGCTGATCGGGTCCGCCACAAAGGGCGAGCGCATCGAGATCGTCGGCCGCGTCCTCGACGGCGACGGTGCGCCGGTGCCCGATGCGCTCCTGGAGATCTGGCAGGCCAACGCCGCCGGCCGCTACGCCCATCCCGAAGACGGCCAGCTCAAGCCGATCGATCCCGCCTTCCGCGGCTTCGGCCGCTGCGCCAGCGACGCCGAGGGCCGCTTCCGCTTCGCCACCATCCGCCCGGGCCGCGTGCCCGGCCGCGGTAATGCCCTGCAGGCGCCGCACATCAACCTCGGCCTGTTCGCCCGCGGCCTGCTGCGCCGCCTGGTGACGCGCCTCTACTTCGAGGACGCACCAGAGAACGCCGAAGACCCGGTCCTTGCCCTCGTGCAGGATCCCGCGCGCCGTGCCACACTGCTGGCCAAACGTGTCGCCGGCGACCGCGCCGTCTATCGCTTCGACATCGTCCTGCAGGGCAAAGGCGAGACCGTGTTCTTCGACTGCTGATGCCGATGACCGACTCTTCCACGCCGACTCTGCTCGGCCCGCTCTTCGCAAGCGATGCGATGGCGGCGGTGTTCTCCGATGCTGCGCGGCTTCAGGGCATGCTCGATTTCGAAGCCGCCCTCGCCCGCGCCGAAGCGTCGGTTGGCCTGTTCCCCGCTGCGGCCGCCGAGTCCATCGCCCGCGCCTGCCGAGCCGACCTCTTCGATATCGCTACGCTCGCTCGCGATACCGCCCAGGCCGGCAATCCCGCGATCCCCCTGGTCAAGCAATTGACCGCCCTCGTCGCCAGGCAGGACCCGTCGGCCGCGCGCGTCGTCCATTGGGGCGCCACCAGCCAGGACGCCATCGACACCGGCCTGGTCCTGCAGATCCGCGGCGGCCTCGCGGCGATCGAGCCCGACCTGCAACGCCTGACCGCCGCCCTGGCCGCACTGGCGGAGACGCACGCCAAGACCGTGATGATCGGACGTACCCTGCTGCAGCAGGCCGTGCCCGTGACCTTCGGCCTCAAGGCGGCCGGCTGGCTCGCGGCCGTGGAGCGAACGCGCGCGCGGCTCGCCGAGGCGGGCAGAGCGGCGAGCGTCCTGCAGTTCGGCGGTGCCGCCGGCACGCTGGCGGCGCTCGGCGACCGCGGCCTCGATGTTGCGGCGGCGCTGGCGAAAGAACTCGATCTCGTTCTCCCGGCGCTGCCGTGGCACGGCCACCGCGATCGGCTGGTCGACCTGGCCGCCGCCCTCGGCCTGCTCGTGGGCGCGCTCGGGAAGATGGCCCGCGATCTCTCGCTCCTCATGCAAACGGAAGTGGCGGAAGCGTTCGAGCCTGCGGGCCAGGGCCGCGGCGGCTCCTCGACCATGCCGCACAAACGCAATCCGATCGCCTGTGCCGTTGCGCTCGCGGCGGCGACGCGCGTGCCGCCTCTGGTGGCGACGCTGCTCGCGGCCATGCCGCAGGAGCAGGAGCGCGGCCTCGGCGGCTGGCACGCCGAATGGGAGACGCTGCCGGCGATCTTCCTGCTCGCCTCCGGCGCGCTCCACCACATGACCGAGGCGATCGCGGGCCTCACCGTCGATGCAGCACGCATGGGTGAAAACATCGGGGCCACGCGCGGCCTCGTCATGGCGGAGGCGGTGACGATGGCGCTGGCGGATCGGATCGGCCGCCTCGAAGCCCATCATCTCGTGGAGTCGGCCTGTCGGCGTGCGCTGGCCGAAGGTGCGCACCTGCGCGATGTCCTTGCCCGCGATCCCGCGGTCGCAGGGCAGCTGACGCCCGGCATGCTCGATCGCCTGTTCGCGCCGGAGTCGTATCTCGGCATGGCCGAACGCTTCGTGCAGCGAGTTCTGGCGACGCGCCCGCCGCAACAATGATCAGACGGCCGTTCTCGACTTCCCGTATGCATGAGGCCCCGAATGGATGACTCCGAACGTTACGATCTCGGCCTGCACACGCGGCGCGGCGTGCTGGGTGACGGCTATGTCGACCGCGCGCTCGCGCGCCGCAATGACTTCAACGGCGAGTTCCAGGACCTCATCACCCGCTATGCCTGGGGCGAGATCTGGACCCGCCCGGGGCTGGACCAGCGCACCCGGCGACTGCTCGTGCTCGCGATGATGGTGGCCCTCGGCCGCCAGGAGGAGTTCAAGCTGCATCTGCGGGCCGCGATCGAGCACGGCGTCGCCAAGGACGACGTCAAGGAGGTCCTGCTGCAGGCCGCGATCTATTGCGGCGTGCCCGCCGCTAACACCGCCTTCCATCTCGCGGAAGAGGTCTTCGCGACGGCGAGCGAGCCGGGGAGAAAATAGGAGATCGCGGTCGCGACGCGCCGCTTCACAGGCCGAGGAGTCGCGGCAGCCACAGCGAAATCGCGGGCAGATAGGTCACCAGCATGAGCACGGCGAACATCACGCCATAGAACGGCCAGATCTCCCGCATCACCTGCTCCATCGTCACGTTGCCGACGGCGCAGCCGACGAACAGGGTGGCGCCGACCGGCGGCGTCAGGAGACCGATACCAAAATTCAGCAGCATGATGATGCCGAAATGCACGGGATCGACACCCAGGCCCGTCACCACCGGCAGCAGGATCGGCGTGCAAATCAGGATGAGCGGCGCCATGTCCATGAGGCAGCCGAGCACCAGCAGCATCACGTTGATCAGCATGAGGATGACGTGCTTGTCGGTCGACAGGGTCAGGAAGAAGGCGGTGACCTTGGCCGGCATCTGCATGAGCGCCAGGATGTAGCCGAAGCTGGAGGCGAAGGCGATCAGCGTCATGACCATGGCCACGGTGCGCACGGTGCGATGGACCAGCCTGGGCAGGTCGCGCCAGCGATAGTCGCGATAGATCACCATGGTGACGAAGAAGGCGTAGACGCAGGCGACCGCCCCGGCCTCGATCGCCGTGAAAACGCCGCCGAGAATGCCGCCGATGATGATCACGATCGTGCCGAGGCCCCAGATCGCCTCGATCGAGAGCTTGATGGCCTCGCGCAGCGGCATCGCCTCGCCCTTGGGATGGCCGTCGCGATAGGCGAACCCCAGGCAGAGCAGGACGAGCGCGAGGCCCAGGAGCAGGCCGGGAATGACGCCGGCCATGAACAGGCTGATGATGGAGATGGTGCCGCCGGTGGCGAGGGAATAGATCACCGCGTTGTGGCTGGGCGGAACCAGGATGGCCTGGACCGAGGCGCTGATCGTCACGTTGGTGGCGAACACGCGCGAGTAGCCGTTCTTCTCCATCTGCGGAATCAGGACCGAGCCGATCGCCGAGGTATCGGCGACGGAGGAGCCGGATATCCCGCTCAGAAACGTCGTGGCCACGACGTTCACCACCGACAATCCCCCGCGCAGGCGCACGAGGCCGATGAGCACGTTGGCGAACGCGACCAGGCGCCGGGCCATGCCGCCTTCGGCCATGATCGCGCCGGCGAGCACGAAGAAGGGAATCGTCAGCATGGCGAACTTGCTGACACCGTCGGAGATCTTGAGCATCACCGCCTCGAGCGGGATGCCGATCCAGAGCGCGCCCACCAGCGCAGCGATGCCGAGCGAGAAGGCGATGGGCACGCCGCTTGCGAAGCAGATGAACAGGGTAGCGAGGAGGACCAGGATGTCCATCGGCTGCCTTGATTCTATCGGCTCTCAGTGGGGCGCGACCGCGCCGCCAGCCGCGACGACGCCTTCAGACGGCGCACCGATCGCGAGGCGTTCGAGCACGAACAGCAACAGCATCGCTCCGCCGATAGGGATCGGCAGGTAGGTGACACCGACGGAGAGGGAGGGGAAGTCGGCGATGCTCTGGTGCCAGGTGGCTTCGACCAGACGGGTGCCCCAAATCGCCATGAACAGACCCAGCGTTCCCATCACGAGCTCGACAACGACTGTCTGTGCCCGCCGTGCCGGGGCGGGCAGCAGATCGACCAGCAGCGTGACGCGCATATGCATGCTCACGCGGTAGCAGGCGGCCGCGCCGAAGAAGGTGAGCACGATCGTGAGCAGGACGGCCATCGGCTCCGGCCAGGAGGCAGCGCGGTTGACGACGTAGCGGGTGTAGACACTCCAGGGAATGATCGCGGATATCAGGACGAGCGACAGGCCCGACAGAAACACGCAGACCAGATAGAGAGCATCCATCACCCTGCGGAGGCCGAGTCGCATCGCGTCACCCGATGATGGCCATACGAGGGCCGGCCCGCCCACCGCCGACGGGCCGGTCCGAACAGGACTGTGTCCGCCCGGCCTTCGCGGGCGGACCTGCCGTCATTGCACGGCCTGGATGCGCTTGATGAGCTCGGCGTATTGCGCGCCGTACTTGTCCCAGATCGGCTTGACCGCATTCTGGAACGGCGTCTTGTCGGCGATCTGGATGATGTCGATGTTGGCCGCCTTCATCTTGTCGAAGGCCTCCTGCTCCTTCTTCTTCCACAAGGCACGCTCTTCGAGCTGCGCCTCGCCGCCGAACTTCTTGATGAGCGCCTGATCGTCCGCCGCCAGGCCATCCCAGCTGCGGCGCGAGAAGACGAGGATCTCCGGAATGATGAGGTGCTCGGTGAGCGTGAAATGCTTGGCGACCTGGTAGTGGTTGTCGAAGACGAAGCTGGGCGGATTGTTCTCCGCGCCGTCGACCACGCCCGTCTGCAGCGCCGTGAACACCTGGTCATAGCCCATCGACACGCCGTTGCCGCCGAGCGCGTTCATCATGTCCACGAACATCGGATTGCCCATGACGCGGAACTTCTGTCCCTGCAGATCCGCGATCGCGTGGATCGGCTTCTTGACGTCGTACATGCTGCGGGCGCCGGCATCCATCCAGCACAGGCCGACGAGCCCGATCTGCGCATTGGCGGTCACCTTGTCGAGCAGCTCGTGACCGATGTCGCCGTCGATCACCTTCTCCATATGCTCGGTGTTGCGGAACAGGAACGGCAGGTTGAAGACATTGAGATCCGGAATCACGGGTCCGAGCGCGCCGACGCTGATGCGCGCCAGCTGGATCGCGCCCAGCTGCGTCTGCTCGATCGTCTCCTTCTCGCCGCCCAGCTGCATGGCCGCGAACATCTGGACGCTGAGCCGGCCGCTGGTCGCCTGCTCGAGCTTCTTACCCATGCTGACCACGGCCTCGACCGTGGGGTAGCCGAGCGGATGAACGTCCGCCGCTTTCAGCACCATGGCGTCGGCAGCCGCGACGGAGCGGCCGATGGCAGCACCGCCGGCAGCCCCGAGCACCGACACCGCGAGGCCGCGCCGAAGCGCTTCACGTCGAGTCATCATCGCAATCCTCCCTTCGACTGGCTTCTGCTTGGCGGTCGGCGCCGACCGGCCGATTGACCCGCCGCGGCTATTCGATTAAGTTGTACGATAACCATATTAGATGATGTCAAGACCTTTCATGGGCCGTACCGAGAAGATCTCGATGATGCGGCCGGTCGTGCCAACGCGGAACCTGCGGCATGAGATCGCCGAACGGCTCGCCGCCGAGATCATGAGCGGCCAGTTGCCGCCGGGCGCCCGCCTGCCCACCGAGCAGGCGATGGTGGCCGCCATGGGCGTGAGCCGGACCGTGGTACGGGAGGCAGTGGCTGCCTTGCGCGCCGAGGGCCTGGTCGTGACCCGGCAGGGCGCCGGCGCCTTCGTCGCGACCGATGTGGCCCGCCGGCCGTTCCGCCTCGCAGCCGACGGTCTCCTCTCGCTGCGGGAAGTCCTCGACGTCATGGAGCTGCGCACCAGCGTCGAGGTGGAGGCGGCCGGGCTCGCCGCGGAACGCTGTTCGGCGGCCGCCCGCCAGCGCGTGACCAAGGCGTTTGCCGCGATGGAGCGCGCTATTGCGCAGGGCGAGAGCGGCATCGACGAGGATTTCGCGTTTCACTTCACGATCGCGGCGGCGACCGCCAACCCGCAGTTCCCGCGGTTCCTGGAATATCTCGGGCGCTTCATCATTCCTCGCCAAAGCATCCGGCTGACCGGTCGCGACGAGAAGGGGCAGCGCGCCTATCTCCATATGATCCTGGAGGAGCATCGCGCGATCCGCGATGCGGTCGCCGAGGGTGATGCAGCGGCGGCGCGCCGCGCGATGCGCAGGCACCTCATCGGTAGCCAGGCGCGCTATCGCGCCCTCTTCCCGGACGCCAAGGATAGGCGTAGCAACGGATGACGGAGTGCCGTGCGATCGGGCGCGGCCGAAACGGCAAGTGGAACCACAAGATGGAACGCTGCCTCATCACGGGAGCCGCCGGCGGCATCGGCGCACGGCTGCGACGCCTGCTGAAGGGCGTCTATCCGGTCCTGCGCCTCAGCGACCGCGTGCGACCGGCCGATCTCGCGCCCGACGAGGAATTCGTCGCCGCCGATCTCACCGATCCCGCCGCCGTGGAGCGGGCGGTCGCGGGCACCCAGGGCATCATCCATCTCGGCGGCGTCTCGTCCGAGCGTCCCTGGGACGAGATCCTGCCCGCCAACATCATCGGCACCAGCAATCTGTTCGAGGCGGCGCGCAAGGCCGGCGTGGAGCGCGTCGTCTTCGCGTCCACGAACCATGTGATCGGCTTCTATCCGCGCCGCCGTCGCCTCGGCACTGCCGCGATTCCGCGACCCGACTCGCGCTACGCCGTGAGCAAGGTGTTCGGCGAGGCGCTCGGCGCGCTCTACGCCGACAAATACGGCCTGCGCGTGTTGGCGATCCGCATCGGCAACGTCAACGACAAGCCGATCGATGAGCGGCGCCTGTCGATCTGGATCAAGCCCGAGGATCTGGTTCAACTCATCCGCATCGGGCTTGAGCATCCCGATCTGCATTACGAGGTGGTCTACGGTGCCTCCGCCAATATACGGGGTTGGTGGGACAACGAGACGGCCTATCGCCTGGGCTATCGGCCGACCGGCGAATCCGAGCGCTGGAGCGCCGAGGCGCTCGCGGCCCAGGACAAGCTGCCGCCCGACCCGATCGGCGGCCGGCTGCAGGGCGGCGACTTCTGCAGCATCGAATATGCCGGGGACCCCGGTCGCAACGAGATCTGACGCCGAGTCGGCCGGCGCGGCCACCAAGTCCCTGCGAGCGAGTCGCACGACCGACAGGCCCTGACGATTTCATTTGCGGAGCAGGGTTTCCGAGCGCTATCGACGTTGGGGTGATTCTCAGGCCGGGAGTTTTCCGAACCGGTGGACTCCGGCAAGGCCTGAGACGGGATCTATCGGAGAATTTTCATGTCCTACGACGCCAAGCACGGCACCATGGTCAAGCTGCGTTCGCAGCTGTGGTTCGACAACCCCGACGATCCCGACATGACCGCGCTCTATATAGAGCGCTACATGAACTGGGGGATCACGCGCGAAGAGCTGCAATCGGGCAAGCCCATCATCGGCATCGCCCAATCCGGCTCCGACCTTTCCCCCTGCAACCGCCAGCACCTGATCCTGGCCCAACGCATCCGCGAGGGCATCCGCGAGGCCGGCGGCATCGCCTTCGAATTTCCGGTCCATCCCATCCAGGAAACCGGTAAACGGCCGACCGCAATGCTGGACCGCAATCTCGCCTATCTCGGCCTGGTGGAAACGCTGTTCGGCTACCCGATCGACGGCGTCGTGCTGACGACGGGCTGCGACAAGACCACACCCTCCCAGCTGATGGCGGCGGCCACAGTCAACATTCCGGCCATCGCGCTCTCGGTCGGCCCGATGCTCAATGGCTGGTACAAGGGCAAGCGTACCGGATCGGGCACGATCAAATGGGAAGCAAAGAAGCTCAAGTCGGCCGGCAAGATCGATTGGAAAGAGTATGTGGAGATGGTCGCCTCCTCCGCCCCATCGCCCGGCTTCTGCAACACCATGGGCACGGCGACGACCATGAACTCGCTGGCCGAAGCGCTCGGCATGATGCTGCCGGGTTCGGCCGCCATTCCCGCCGTGCACAAGGAACGCGGCCAGATGGCCTATCTGACGGGCAAGCGCATCGTGGAGATGGTGCGCGAGGATCTGAAGCCGTCGGACATCATGACCCGCGCCGCCTTCGAGAACGCCATCGTCGTCTGCTCGGCGATCGGCGGCTCCACCAATGCACCCATCCATCTCAATGCCGTCGCCCGCCACGTCGGCGTCAAGCTCGACCCCGACGACTGGGAGCGCATCGGCCACGCCATTCCGCTGCTGGTGGACATGCAGCCCGCCGGCCGCTTCCTCGGCGAGGACTATCATCGGGCCGGCGGCGTGCCGGCCGTGGTGGCGGAACTCATCGGCGCCGGCAAACTGCCGCATCCGCAGGCGGTCACCGCCAATGGTAAGACGATCGGCGAGAACTGTTCCGGCCGTTTCACCGGGGACCGCGAGGTAATCCGGGCCTACGACCAGCCGATGCTCAAAGACGCCGGCTTCCTGAACCTCAAGGGCAACCTGTTCGATTCCGCGATCATGAAGACCAGCGTCATCTCCGAGTCGTTCCGCAAGCGCTTCCTCTCCAATCCGAAAGATCCGGATGCCTTCGAGGGTAAAGCCGTCGTCTTTGACGGTCGCGAGGATTATCACGCTCGCCTCAACGATCCGTCTCTCGGCATCGACGAGAATACGCTGATGTTCATCCGCGGCGTCGGGCCGATCGGTTATCCCGGTGCCGCCGAAGTGGTGAACATGCAGCCGCCGGACGCGCTCCTGAAGAAGGGCATCACCGAGCTGCCCTGCATCGGCGACGGCCGGCAATCCGGCACTTCCGGGTCGCCGTCGATCCTCAACGCCTCACCGGAGGCGGCAGCGGGCGGCGGGTTGGCGCTGCTGAAGACCGGTGATCGCGTGCGCATCGATCTCAGGAAGCGTGCGGCAAACATCCTGATCACCGAACAGGAGTTGAAGAGCCGGCAGGCGGCGCTCAAGACGACGCTCGCGAACGGCGGCCTCGCCTACGTGCCGGCGAGTCAAACGCCGTGGCAGGAGATTCAGCGCTCGATGGTCGACCAGATGGACGCGGGCATGGTGCTGAAGCCGGCGGTCAAGTACCAGGATGTCGCGCACAAGTATCGACCGCCTGACAACCACTGACGGCAGAACGCCGGGATGGAGCACGACGGTCGCAGCGCGATCGTTGCAACAGCCCGTGGTCGCGTCTCAGCCGCCGAGAGCCAAGCCGATCCCGCCGAGGAACGCGACAAGCAGCAAAAGCCACCAAAGCCTGGCCTCTTCCATCGCCGTCACTCCCTTGCCGGGACTGCAGGTCGCAGGCGCTCACGCCCGCACCATGCAACGAAGAAAACACATCTGCGATGCCGCGGTTCCGCACCGGCGCACACACCCTCAACGGCCGGCGACCAGCGTCGTCGTCCGCGGCGGCCCGCCGCGCTGGCACTCTTCCGCCGGCATCATGGATGCATCGATCCGGACAGGTCGATTGGGCTCGCCGCGATAGAACACCTGCCGGTCGATGCGCTTCCCGGGCCCGAACGACCTCGACCATGCCGGCCTGACGGCGGTGGAGTGATACCACAGCGCGCCGGCCGTCGGGTCGCGCGTGCATCCGTAGTAGATCTCTTCGGCGAGCCACAGGCTCTCGCGCAGCGCCGCCTGGTCTTTCGGCCGGTCGCTGCGGCCATCGCACCACCAGGAGAACTGGCAGCGATGAAGCTGCTGCCCGCCCTGCTGGACGACGTCGCACACGCTGGCCGGGAACAGAACGCTGCGCGTACGATTCATGACGACGTGGCCGACCGCGAGTTTGCCGCGCTCCGACTCGCCGCGCGCTTCGTGATAGATCGTCAGGGCGAGACAGCCGATCTCCTGGCCATCGTCGGCATCGGCCGACGCGGCCAATGACGCCATCGGACCCGCGAGCAGCGCAACGATGGCCACGCCAGCGGCGAACAGAATTGCGATGTGTCGAGAAGTCATCAAGGCTCTCCCGTTTCCGTGTCGGCGCGCGCGCCGACGAGCGGAACCTTCCCCCGGTGAAAACCGACCCACTCAGGCGAAGAGGGACGCGATCGTGGTGACCAGGAAAAACACGAGAAAGAGGAAGAACAGGACCTTCGCGATTCCGGTCGCCGTCGATGCGACGTCGCCGAAGCCCAGGAAGCCGGCGATGATGGCCACGATCAGGAACAGGAGCGCCCAGATGAGCATGCCGATTCCTTATCTCCGCGCGGACCGGGATTGGGGACGTCGATGTTCCGGGTTGAAGCCGACCGGCTGCCTCCTGTCCGATGGCTGGATCGACCGCGCGCCGCGCTCGACGCTCCGGCTTGCGCCGGTCTGGTCCTGCAGCGCGCACGGCCGACCATGCACAATAACCCGGGAACCGCGCCAGGGTTCCCGGCGACGCAGGTCACGCTGCGGAGTCTGCTCCGGGTACTGCTGTCGCGGGCGCGCCGTCTATGCTGGCGTCCGCTCCTTCGGGCACGCCTTCATCAAGACCGGCGGCCAGCCCGTGAGGCGGAGGATTGAGTGGAAAGCTCAGGGTCGTTGCCGTGCCCGGCGGACCAGAAGTCGTCAATGTGCCGCCGAGTTGCTTGGCAAGAGCCTGCGTCAGGACGAGGCCGAGGCCGGATCGCTCCTCGCCGCTGTCCTCAGGGTGTGGCGGCGATGTCCCGATGCCGTCATCGGCAACGGCCAACAGGATGGTGTCGTCTTCCGCCGTCAGTTTGACGGCGATCGTGCCGACCCGGCCGTTCGGAAAGGCGTGCTTGAAGGAATTGGTGGCGAGTTCCGTCACCAACAGGGCCAACGGAATCGCACGTTCGATCTGCAGGCGCACGGGCGCGATGTCGAGATCGACGCGGACGCGCCAATAGGGCGCCCCGGAGCCGTCCTGCAACAGCCGGCACAGTTCGCCCAGGAAGATCTTGAGGTCCACAGTCTTGAGATTGTCGCTCTCGTAGAGATGACGGTGGACGAGCCCGAGGGTCTGGATGCGCATCTTCAATTGCTGCAGCGCCAGCCGCGCGCTCTCCAGGCGGATGCCCTTGGTCTGCAGGTTCAGCAGGCTGATGACCGTCTGCAGGTTGTTCTTGACGCGGTGATGGATCTCCCGCAGCAGCGTGTCCTTTTCGTCGACCGCCGCCTGGAGATCGCGGCGCTGCGCTTCCAGTCGCGCCGCCATCTCGCCGAGGGTATCGCCGACCCGCCGAATCTCGACCGGCGCGCCGGCGAGGTCCGCCCGCGCGGAGAGATCGCCCTTGCTCATTTCCTTCGCCGTGTCGGTGAGTCGCTTGGTCCAGCGCGTGACGATGACGCGCGTCCCCAGCCAGGCCGCCAACACGCCGGCGGCCCACATCGCCAGGATGCCCGTCACCTGGATCGGAAGATCCTGGCGCAGCCAGCCGGTCGCCTCGGCCTTCGGCAGGCCGACGAGGATGAAGAGAGCGCCCGCCCGCATCGGCGTCACCGCGTAGAACCGGCCGACGCCGTCGCGCCCCTTGGCATCGACGGTAATGAGCCTTTGTCCATCGATCAGTTCCGCGATCGGCCGATCGGGCATGCCGCGCTTGTTGAGCTCCATCGGATATTCGAGGCCCGTCAGCACGGCGCCGTAGCGGTCGAGGAGGTCGATCACGCCGCCAGTGGGGAGTCCCTGAAAGCGCTCGAAGGGCTGTAATTTCGCAAGATTGATGCTGAGGGCGAGAACGCCCTCCACATCGGCTCCCTGGTTCGGCAGCGGACGCGCGAAGACGATCGCCGACACCTCCGGTCCGCGGGCCATGACGAGACCGCTCAGGAAGGTTGTCTTTGTGTGCACAACCTCGGTAAACCAGTCGCGATCCGCTACATTTATGCCGGCATAGACAGCATCGCTGCTGCAACGCACCGATCCGTCCTTCCCGAAGAGTATCAATGACGCGTAGATCGGATTTGGTTCGATAGCCGTGCGGAGGAGCTTGTCACAGTCCTGCCCCCCGGCATCCCCGGGATTGAACGCCCGGATCGATGGATCGCCGGCTACGTTCTCCAGAAGATTCTGCGATTGATCGATCAGAGTCCGCTCGTAGGTCGACGCCAGAATCGCGAAGTGCTCGGCGTTCTCGCGTGTTCGCGCGACCATTTCATTGTGCGCATCGAAGGATGCGGCGACGCTCACGAGCGTCGGCGGCAACACCAGGATCCCGAACAAGAGCATCAGTCGATTGCGAAGCGGATCGAGCCCACGCCTCACCGCCGCTCGAAGGCGTGCCGTTAGCGGCGAGACACCCGCTGACGAGGGCACCAGGGAGTCCGCCGGCTGCAGGGCGGATCAGGTCGCTCGCGCCTCCGCGGCAGCCGGCGGCGCCAGTGACAGGGCCTGGAAGATCGTCGCCTTCAGCGTGTCCGGCTCGAACGGCTTCGTGACCAGATAGGTCGGCTCCGGCCGCTCGCCGGTCAACAGGCGCTCGGGATAGGCCGTCACGAAGATCACGGGAACGTCGATCGACTTCAGGATTTCGTTCACGGCGGCGAGGCCGGAACCGCCCTCGCCGAGATGAATATCGGCCAGCACCAGGCCGGGCCGCTTGGCGCGCGCCATGGCAATGGCCTCGGTCTGGCTGGCGGCGATGCCCGCGACCGTGTGACCGAGATCGCGCACGATGCCGGCGATATCGAGGGCGATGATCGGCTCGTCCTCGATGACCAGGACCGTGGTCGCAAGCTGACGGTTCACCGCGCCCCACGCCCTCGCCAGGAGATCGCTGGCCTCCGCGACCGCCAGCTTGAGAATCTCCGCGGCATGCTTGATCGAGAATCCTTCGAGCGATGTCAGCAGCAGCATCTGCCGTTCGCGCGGTGCGAGGGCCTCGAGTTTGGCTTCGACCGAGCGCTGGGGCCCCGGACCGAGATCGACGATCGACGTCACGGAGTCACCGCCGGCAACGGGAGTCCAGATCTCATGGAACAGGCTGTAAAGCTGCAGCCGGATGTCGCCTTCGAGGGAAATCCGATGCCGCTCTTTCAGCAGTACTTCGAGGCAGACGCGAATATAGCGATCGCCGCGTTCCTGGGATCCTGTCAGGGCCCGGGCATACCGGCGCAAGTAAGGCAGTCGTTTGCTGACTTCGAGAGCGAGATCGCCCATTTTGTTTCCCCGTTATCAGAACGAATCGGGAACCTGTGTCCAGGAGTTTTATTGTCCTGACGGTGGAACACATCCGATGGCCGCGAGTTCCAACCCGTGAGACAGATTTGATCAGTCGGGTCTCATCCGCAAGCTGTCGTCGAAACTGCCGGCATCCATAGGCCGAGAGATGCATAGCAGCGGGAAGGTGGACCGACTTATCATGGTGTCGCTTGGCGTGCATACAAGTGCGGGGCTAGGGATGACGGGCGGGCGGAAACCGGATTCGGGCGGAACCGATCCGAAGGCTACGGGTTCAGATCAACAGAACGCAGCCCAACCTCAGGGCGCTGGTCGCCCACAACAACGTGACATGACCGACAAGATGGAACAACTCCGCAAGCAGGACCCTGCGACCGTCGATCGCTGGTTCGATAGGCAACTCAACCAGCTGTACTCGGAGGTCATCAGCGAACCGCTGCCGAAGGAGTTCCAGGAGCTGATCGATAAGCTCCGCGAGAAGACCCCGACGAGATGAGCGGCCGGCGGGGCCTCGTGCCTGTCGAACGCGCCAACCAAGACCGAGGAAGCGTATGGGCGAGACGACTGTCAAGGAAGCATCGCCGGAGTTCCGTTCAGCCCTGGTCGACTGCATTCCGCACCTGCGCGCCTTCGCCAGGTCGCTGACGCGCAACCGCGATCGGGCGGACGATCTCGTGCATGACGCGGCGGTGCGCGCGCTGGCGGCCGCCGATCAGTTCACCCCAGGCACCAACTTCAAGGCCTGGATCTTCACCATTCTGCGCAACCTTTACTACAACGAGGGCCGCAAGGACCACGCGCGCAATGTGCCGTTCGACGAGGCGACGGTCACGGAACACGCGATTCCCGCCACCCAGGAAGCGGCGCTCGAGTTCAGCGACTTCCGGCGCGCCTTCTGGCAGCTCGGCGAGGACCATCGCGAAGTCCTGATGCTCGTCGGCGCCAGCGGCCTCAGCTACGAGGAGGCCGCCAAGATCTGCGACTGCGCGATCGGCACGATCAAGAGTCGCGTTTCGCGCGCCCGCCAGGAGCTGACAAAGCTGCTGTCGGAAGACGCGCTCACGGTCAGCCGCGGCGAATCCGCGCCCATAGCGCAGGCCGAGCCGGCCGAGCTGCTGCAATCCGGACCAACTCCCCAAACCGGACGACTAAGATAGGTGCAGGATCCGCGCTGCAGCCCTCGCGCATGAAAGTGCCGTGCAGGGGCGGCAGCCATCCAGGGTATTGCTGGCAGGGCCGCGACGATTGAAGAGAATGGGAGACACTCATGCAGCTGACATCCGTCAAGAAGGTGACATCCGGGACAATGCTTCCGGTCGGTCAACTTGAGCGCGTGGTCACGGCAGACCGCGTCAACGCCAGCGCCGTGTACAGCAGGGCCGGGGATGCGCTCGGCACGGTCGACCGCCTCCTGATCGACAAAGTCAGCGGGAAGATCGCCTATGCTGTCATTGCTATCGGCGCCGACGGACGCGACGGCGACCGCCGACAACCCTTGCCCTGGTGCGTGCTGACCTATGATCCGCTCATGGGTGGATATTTCGTCAATCTCGACCGCGGCGTCCTTGAGAACGGGCCGACCTTTCGGCGCGACGAGGCCGTCGACTGGAACAGCGAGTCCTTCAATCGCCGCCTGCACGACTACTATAGCGTCCCGCACTTCTGGATTTGACTCGCCATAGAGGCTCTTCCGCGCGCGCCCGACCATATCAGCTCTTCACGATCTTCTTCGGCCGGTAGGCCCGTCGCCGCGACGTTGTTCCGCTCTGTCGAGGCAGCGCCACCATGACCATTCGCGGACAAAAAAGCGGCGGCCCGAAGGCCGCCGAAGGACAGGAGCTCAGCCGCCGGCCTCGGGGGTTGGGCGGGGGAATTGCCGGCAGCTCGCAAATACAACCCGGACCGCGGCACACGGTTCCGACGACCCAGTCGAATGTTTCGGTCAGGCGCCACCCTGTTTGGTCGGCGCCCCGCCGCTGTCGCCGCCGGCCGCACCGAACCTTGCCAGCGCGCGCCGACATTCCTGCAGCAGCTCGGCGGTCATCCCGGAAGCGCTCTCGCCGGCCATGTTCTCCTCCGAGGCCACCTGCAGCTCGCGCAAGTCGAGCTCCCACTCCTGAAGCAGTCTGATCTTCTGCTCGCGCGACAGCAGGTCGCTATCGAGGATATCGCCGGGGCGGTCGAATTCACGCGATACATCGCCTAGAACTTTGGTGAAACGGTTCGGCTGCATGTCTCGATCCTCGCGGTTGCCAGGACAATTGACGAAACCCGGTCGCGGACGACAGGTTCCTTGATCAGGTCCAGTGAAGTGCCTCAGTGACCGAGGAATTCGCCGATCGGCTTGAGTGGTCGGATGTGGTCGCAGAAGATCTTGAAGACCGCGAGCATCGGTACCGCCAGCAGCATCCCAGGAATCATCCAGAGCCAGCCCCAGAATATGAGGGCGACAAACACGGCGACACGGTTCAGGGTCAGTCGACGCGCCACGATCGCGGGCGTGATGAACTGGCCCTCCAGGAAAGCCAGGCAGGCATAGACCGCCGGCGGAATAAGGGCCGTCTCGAGATCGCCGAAACTCATCAAAGCGACCAGGCCGATGACGCTGAACCCGACCACGTGGCCGAGGAATGGGATGAAATTGAGAACTGCCGCCATCGTCCCCCATAGCGCAGGACTGGGCATGCCCAATGCATAGAGCGCACCGGCAACGACGACGCCGAGAGCGATATTGATGGCGGTAACCGTCAACAGATAGTGAGAGATGTCGGACTGCACCTGCTGAGCGATCTCGACCGCATGCTTCTTGTCGCCGAAACGCGGCAGGACGGTGACGAGCTTGCGCAAGAAGAAGTCGCCGGAAGACAGCAGGAAGTATAACAGGACGAGCGTCGCACTCAGCCCGACAACGAGGTTGGTCGTCTCCGAAAGGATGGCGGCACCCAAGCCTGAGGGAGCCACGACGATGGTCTCGGACCGACGAGGCCCGACGTCCGACAGCTTCGAAATCGTCTCTTCGGTCTTCTGCATCTGCGCCAGGGGTTCCTTGAGATCCTGCAGGTGGCTCTCGAGCGTGGACAGACCTTCCGGCAGCTTGCCAACCCACTCCGCTGCCGGTGATGACAGCGCGAAGATTCCGTAGCCGACCCCGGCCACCACTGCCGTCAATACTAGAGCAGCTCCCGCCCATTCGGGTACGCGCAGCAACGAAAGCGCGCTCACCAGCGGCGACAACACCAGTTTGAGCAACAACGCCACCATCAGCGGGATGATGACCACGCGCCCGAAATAGAGAGTGTAGATCGCGAGCACGACACAGATGACGAGAAGCAGGAACGTCGCCAGGTCGAACGGCGGCACACTCTCGCTCGCCTCGCCGCCAGTTGGCGGCGCGGTTGTGATCTGCGGGGTGTGGTCTGGCTCCGCTCGATCGATCTGCGGTCCTTGCGACACTGACCCCATAATCGGCGAGTCTTCGGCGGGCATATTCTCTTGGCACCCGAAGCGACCCTGCCATGCATCGACACGGCGGCTCTGAAATAAATGCCAAAACCCGCGACATGGTTCCCTGTTCGACAAAAATGCCGCGCGCAGCGGAACCATCGAAACGCCAGCGGATTGAATCGGAGATCGTGCGGCTCAGCGGCTCAGTGCTGTTGGCGCCGCATTCAAGGAGTGGACGATGAGGTACATGCTGCTATGGATTTTGGGTGTGCCGATCCCGGTCTTGATTCTGATCTGGCTGCTGTGGGGACATTGAGTCCCCCCGCATTCGCTACGCAAACCAGGAGGTCGCGATGCTTGGCTGGGCGCTGACATTTCTGATCGTGGCCATTATCGCCGCCATATTCGGTTTCGGCGGCATCGCCACGGCTGCTACAGGGATCGCGCAGATCCTGTTCGTCATCTTCATCGTGCTGTTTCTCGCCTCGGCAATCTATCACTTGGTGAGCGGACGCCGCCCGCCGCCGTTGCCGTAGGCAGGAAGAGCGTGATCGGAACCGCGTGCAATCAAAAGGGGGTTGTTAGTCGGGTTGGGTGCCCATCGCGAGGGAGAAGTGGGGCAAGGTGACGGACGATCAGATTGACGTCATCGACGGCAAGCGCGAACAGCTCATCGGCCGCCGGCAGGAGATCGACGGCTACAATCGCGAGAAGGCCGAACAGGAAGTGAAGGCCTGGGAATCCGGCGTTCGCTGGTAACCCCGCGGACAGTTCCCACAAGCAAAGGGCCCGGACGACGTCTCGTCCAGGCCCTTCTGGTTCAATTCGGCGGCGCGTTCACCGGACTCAGCGGCGTGTTCGGCCACCGCTCAGAAGCAACCCGGCAAGAAAGGCGGCGAGGACGAGAGAGCCGGGATGGCGTGCCGCCGCAGCACCGATTTCCCGTCCCACACCGATCATGGTCGTTGCTAGGGACGAGGAATCGTGAGGCGGCCGATCTGCCGGGGCGACAGCAGCGCGCCGGTACGCAGACAGGATGAAGCCCGCCCCTACCACCAGCAGGATGGCGCCGATGACTAAGCCGGCGCGTACGGCACCCAGAAGATCCGCGAGCTCCGTGAATCCGGCGGCCAATAGGAAGCCGGCTCCGGCGATCGCGAGCACGACGCCGACCGTCACGAGCACAAACCGACGGCGGGCGCGCCGCAGGGACAATCTCATGGTTTCGGCCCCGCGCGAAACCGCGGCCGACCACAACAACCCGCGAAGGATCTGCCCCATGTCGCCCCTACACGAGCTTCGGCTATCGTGGACTCGCGGGCATCAGCGGCGCAGAAACGCTCCGAGGATGAAGCCGAGCCCGAGGGCGACGAGGATGCTCGTAAATGGATGCTCCTCGATGGCGTCTTCGATCACATCGGCGGCGTCATGGGCGCCGGCCTTCGCGCGCCGGGCCGCCTTGCGCGCCTCCGTGGCCGCCTTGTCCAGTCGCTCGCGAATCGCATCGACCGTGGCGTGTACCTCATCCGAAGCGACATCTCGTACGGTTCCGGCTAGCGACGCGACATCGTCCCTCAGCTTGGCCAGTTCCGCTTCGAGCGCCTGATAGGACCCGTCACCGGCGGCGTTCTGCTTGCTCTGAGCCATGGTGGTAACCTCACGTGACTCATGTTGCGGTATAAATCAACACCGCATCAACGTTCGAGTTCCCGCGGCACACAGTCGCGCCGAGGCAGCGACGAGAAATAACCGCCGAGCGGGTTATAGAGCGCGCCGGCTTTTCTGTGGGCCGGCAGCAGCAACGATATTTCGATCCAGCTGCGCAAACTGCTCGGCCGCGAATGCCCAGTTGACGAGCTTTTCGAGAAACGCGTGGACGAACGCTTCCCGGTTGTTCTGGTAGTCGAGGTAGTAGGCGTGCTCCCACACGTCGCAGGCGAGCAACGCATGCTGCTGCGAGGTCATCGGCAATTCGGCATTCGCCGTCGAGACGATCCGCAGGCCATCGGCATCGCCGACGAGCCAAATCCAGCCGCTGCCGAAGAGGCCCGTCGCCTGCGTCGTGAATTGCCTGGCGAACTCATCGAGCGAGCCGAAATCGACGGCGATCTGGCGGCCGAGCGCGTCGTCGGGACTGCCGCCGCCGTCGGGCGTCATGGAGTGCCAGAAGAAGTCGTGGTTCCACACCTGGGCCGCATTGTTGAAGATCGCGGTCGCGTTGCGGTCGCGGGCCGTTCTCTGGATGATCTCGTCGAGCGGGAGTCGCGCCAATGGCGTTCCCTGGACCAGCTTGTTCAGCTTGTCCACATAGCCGGCGTGGTGCTTGCCGTAGTGGAACTCCATCGTCCGCGCGGAGATCGCCGGCTCGAGGGCCGACGGCGCATAGGGAAGCGGCGAGAGTTTGAATGTCATGGCGATACGAGCCCCGTTTTTCCATTGGTGGTCGATACCGACAAAACGTGCGAGCCCCGCGCGTCGTTCCCTTGAAACCACCCTATCGCCGCGAGCGTGCTGTGGCATATTCGCGCAGGATTGGAGGCCGACATCGCGCGATCGTCGCCCCGGTCTCGACAGCGCATCCACCGATTGACGGAAGGCGCCGTTCCCTGCTTGATTGCCGCCAGGCAAGAGAACCGAACAACGGAGATGCCCCTATGCAGCGCGCGATTCTGTCGACCCTGATTCTGGGACTCGTGGCCGGCTGCGCTGCCGAAGCCGAAAAGGAAAGCGCCAAAATGTCGTTCGCCTGCCAGGTGTCGAAATGCGACTGCGCCTCGAACTTCATGACGCTGTTCGACTCCCAGCCCGTGCAGTGGAAGTCCGATGGAACGGCCTACTGTCCGGAGGACTATCACCTGCGCCGGCTGACGCCGGCGCCCCCGAAGCCGATGTGAACGCCCGGCGGTTCAGGAGTCTGCCACGCCTGACGTCGCCAGGCCGGGCCGCCACCGCCACCGCCCGATGACGACCAGGAGCACGGCGGCGACGATGAAGCCGCCACCGACAACGGCACTCGAAGACGGCGCCTCGCCGACGCCGAGCCAGGCCCACAGCGGATTGAACACGACGTCGAGCAGGCTGATGAGCGTCATCGGCATCGCCGGCACATAGCGCGCCGCACGCACGTAGAGGACGATCGGTACCGCCAGCTGCACCACGCCCATGACGAGAATCAGCAGCAGGTCATGCAGGTCGATCGCGAATTCTTCGCCCAGGGCCGGCATGGCGGCACAGACCATGAGGCCGCCGATGCACATGGCCGGCAACAGGTCGGTCGAGCGGTACTTCCGCAGGGCGACCGTCTGGCCGGCAAAGGCGAATGCGACAATCAGCGCGACGGTGTTGCCGAAGCGGTCGCCGGCGCCGACCTGGTCGCGAAACAGCACGTAGATCCCGAGCAACGCCACGCCGGTCGCCATCCAGGCGATGACGCCGGAGCGTTCACCCAGCAGCAACCAAGCCAAGACAGCGGCGAAGACCGGTGCCGTCGCCGTCAGGCAGGACACGTTGGCAACGCTGGTCCGGCTGACAGCCAGGATGTAGAGGGTCGAACCCAGCGCGAAGAAGACGGAAACGGACAGCAGGGCGCGGCGATCGAGCGCGACGAATCGCCGCCAGGTTTGCCGCCCATAGAGCGCCAGCAGGAACGCCAGGATCGCGACGGTCATCGACGCGGCCCGATAAAAGCTGATCTTCCACGGGTCGGCCGCGGCCAGCAGGCGCACGAATATTCCGCTCAGGCTGAACAAGACGGTCGCGGCGAAGACCAGGCCGACGCCTTTCAGATAGTCGCGCCGCTGCGTCGGGAGGGAAGACATGAGAGTTTTTGATGGCGGTCCGCCGGGCCGATCCACGCTCTCGGCACGCCAGCCAAGGCAGGGATCGCAGCGACCTCACCAGATCGGACGCCCGCCGCGACAGTGGATGACGGACTTGACGGCGGCGCTCATGCGCGGCAAGCCTGTCGGCCCTCCCAATCCTACGCATGAGAAGCAATGCCATGGCCGAGAAACAGAGGATGACGATGATCGGAGCGATGACGGCGGCAGTCTTGTTCGCCTTCCCGCCCCCGGCCTCGGCCGAGACTTTCGGCAATCTTCAGCCGGTCACGCCGCAGCCGGCCGCCGAGGCGACCGCGCCCGGGCTCGCCGTCAACTACGTGTTCCTCATGGCCCACCATGTGGACGACATCGAGGCTGCGGGACCCGGCGAGCCGGGCACGCCGCTGCCGCAGCTCAACTACCAGAACGGGGACGGCAACGTGCTGACCAGCGACCAGGCCGATGGCGTCGGCGCGCTGATCCGGGGCTTCATCGATTTCCCGGCCGCCGGCCGCTGGCTGATGACCGCGCAGTCCAACGATGGCGTGCGCGTTCGCCTGGCCGGCGCTGTCGTCATCGAGGATCCCGAGGTACATTCGGACCAGTACGCACCGAATGCCGAGATCAACATCGCCCAGCCCGGCCGGTACGAGATCGCCGTCACCTACTTCGAGCGCAAGAACACGGCGACGCTGCAGCTCTACTGGCAGCCCCCCGGCAAGAACGACTTCGAGATCGTGCCGGCGACGGCGTTCAGCCACCTCAAGTGAGCAGCCTCGCCGGCGTCAGGAATCGTCCTCGTAGCGCCCGACCGGGCAGCGGTCATTGAGCGGCGCCGGCTGATTGCGCATCTCCGCGCGGATGCGCGGCAGGTCGCCGCCGCCCGGGCGCTGCGGCGTCCAGTGCAGCGGGCTTGGCAGAATCGCCGCCAGGCGCGCGGCCTCCTCGGCCGTCAGGTCTTTCGCCGACTTCTTGTAGTATGCCTGGGCGGCGGCCTCGACGCCGTAGATGCCGTGCCCCAATTCCACGACATTGGCATAGACCTCGAGGATGCGCCGCTTGTCCCAGAACAGCTCCAGCAGGACGGCGAAGTAGGCCTCGAAGCCCTTGCGAACGAAACCTCGGCTTGGCCACAAGAAAAGGTTCTTGGCGGTCTGCTGGGTAATCGTGCTGGCGCCGCGGAGGTGGTGGCTCTTCTTGTTGTGCTGCCAAGCCTCGCTGATAGCCGCGAGATCGAAGCCGAAATGTTCGCAGAAGCGCGCATCCTCGCCCGCGATCATCGCCTTGAAGACGTTGGGCGACACCTCGTCGTAGGAGACCCAGTCCTTGCTGAGGCCCTCGCCCTGGAACAGCCGGATCACCATGAGCGGCGTGATCGGCGGCGGCAGCAGCCCGTAGATGACCACCAATCCGATCGACAAGGTCAGAAACCCGGCGACCGCAAGCAGGAACGCGCGTTTCAGCCGCCGCCAGACGCTCACCCTGCCCTGTCTCCCTGTCGCATCGCTTTGTGCCATTGTGCGCACTCTATCCGCCAAACGGTCGCGATTTCCAGCATGCCGTTGGCCCCTCGACGATTCTCGCCATGACCACGCCGGGCGGGAGATCGCAATTGCGCAAAAGCACCTGACGATTTCTTCTTGACAGAAGTAGGATCGATGTCCTAAAATGCCCGATATTATGGGATGGAGTCGTGTGCCCGGAAGGGGCGCCGGCTCCATCGTCGTTTTCGGGCCGCCGTGCACGGCGGCCTGGGTCGCGCGAGGCGGCCCCGGGCGGCGGATCCTTGGTCCGCCGCCACGACTGCCCCGGCCTCCATCGAATCGAGCCGCCAAGCCGGCTGGAGGCCCAAGCCTGGACTGCGGGAACCAACCCGCACAGCCGTCGCGTTGCGTCCGGTACCAGCTGCCTCGTCCGGACGGCGCGGCCTACAAATCGCGACCCGGCCCTCGCGGCCGGCGTCGGCTCAGGCAGCCGCGGCCGGGCCTCCCGCCCCAGTTCGGTGGGAGTGCGTGACCGGCCCTATGCAGGCGCGCGCAACGGACGCCTACCCCCGGCGCCGGGCATCTGAGACCGTCCTCGTCCGACGGTCGGGAGCTCCCCCGGTTGCCACCCTTATCGACATGCGAGGGACCGATGAACGCTTCGCCCTGATGGCCGCTTCCGGCGGATGCAGCGCCCCGGCATTTGTCCTAGCTTGCGGACCGTGGATCGTGACCCCATCACCGCCCAACGCCTGGCGCGCGGCGTCTGCCGCGCCCTCGTCGCCCTCGGCTATGCCGCCCTCACCGAATTCCCGCTCAACAGCGGGCGGCGCGTGGACGTGATCGCCGTCAACGGCGCCGGCGAAACCGTGATCGTGGAGATCAAGACCTCGACCGCCGACTACCGCGCCGACCGCAAGTGGAACGAGTATCTGGAGTTCTGCGACGCCTTCTACTTCGCGGTCCCGGCCGCCTTTCCGCTCGCCCTGCTGCCGGCCGATTGCGGACTCATGATCGCCGACGACTACGGCGCCGAGATTCTGCGCCGCGCGACCGCCCAGCCGATGAACGGCAGCCGCCGCCGCGCCCAGACCCTGCGCGTCGCGCTCGCCGCCATGCAGCGCCTCGGCCGCCTGGTCGATCCGGAATCCGGGGTTTGATCCGTCCTCACGTGTGCAGAAATGCCCTGCTGGTGCCGTCGAGCACCACGCAGGTCAAGCGGTCGCTGTGAAAGGCACCGGTGTCGATGCCGATGCGATTCGGCTGCAGCTCCGGCGTTTCCGAGATCGTGTGGCCGTGGACGACGATCTTGCCGTGATCCTCGCTTGAATGCAGGAACTCGTCGCGGATCCACAGCAGATCGTCGCGCTCCTGCCGCTCGAGCGGAATGCCCGGGCGGACGCCGGCATGGACGAAGAGATAGTCTCCTTCGACATGGGTCAACGGCAGGTTGCGCATGAACTCCACGTGGCGGCGGGGGATGCGCCGGCGGACTTCGCCCTGCAGCCGCCGCAGCTCGCGCTCGTCACGCCAAGATCCGGGCGATACTTCGATGAAGTAGGACGCCAGCGTCTGCACGCCGCCATAGGTCAGCCAGGACGGCCCCACCGTCATGTCATCGGGGAATTGCAGCAAAGTGTCCTCGTGATTGCCGAGGAGGTGCACGATCTCGAAATCCGGCAGCGGCCGATCGAGCAGCAGATCGATCACCCCCGCCGAGTTCGGCCCGCGATCGATATAGTCGCCGATGTAGACGAGCACGCGGCGTTGCGCACGCGACCGCGCCGCATCGGCGGCAATCAGCTCATGGAGTCGAAGCAGCAGATCGAGGCGGCCATGGATATCGCCGATGGCGTAGACGCGTGTTCCCGCTGGGGTCGTCGCGGCGGCCATTGTCCTCACGCCGACTTGGCGGGCGCCAGTTCGCCGGCCGTCCACTGTGCCCGGCCGCCGCGGTTGTCGAGGTAGTTGATGAGCGCCACCACGACGCGGCGGTCGAACGCCTTGCCGACCTGCTCGAGGATGGCGGCGACGGCGCGATCGATGTCGAGCGCCTCGCGATAGGCGCGCTTGCTGACCATGCCGACGAATGCGTTCGCCACGCTCACGATCCGCGCGGTGATCAGGATGTCGTCGCCGGCGAGGCCGGTGGGAATGCCGGTCCCATCCCAGCGCGCCTGGGCCTGGCGCAAGGTCATGACGACCGGCCCGTCGAACTCGATGCCGCCCAGGAGTTCGGCGCTGGTCTGGATGCTCTGGCGCACCAGCTGGCGATCCTCCTCGCGCATGTCTCCCGACTTGGCGAGCAGTTCCGGGGCGACCAGGATCTTGCCGAAATTGAGCAGATTGCCCGCCGTCTCGGCGGTGTCGACGTCGCGCTCGGGCAGGCTCATCTCGCCGGCGATCGCGCGCGCCAGGGCGGCGACGCGCTGGGAATGATTGGCGGCATAGGGATCGCGCCGATCGACGACGCCGACGAGGGTGTGGACGATCTGGGACAGGATGCGGGCCCGGCGTTCGCGCTCGGTGACGGTCTCCGTGATGTCGTGTTCCACAATCAGAACGCCCTTCGGCAGTTCCAGCGACGGCGAGACGGGAATGTGATCGGTCTGCACCACGCGCACGCCGCCGTCGACCGTAAGCCGCGCCACGTCGGAGGAGGCATTGCCGGTTTCCAGCACCTCTCGGTTGCGCGACAGGTAGCGCTTCGCCGCCTCGGGTCCGACGATATTGGCGATCGGCTTGCCGGTCAGGTCGTCGGCCGGTATGCCGGCGACGCGACCGGCTTCGCGGTTGGCGAAGCGGTAGCGGCCTTCGGCATCCAGGATGAAGATTCCGGTCGGCTGACTGTCGGTTACGAGGCGCAGCAGATTGCGCTGCTCCCCCACTCGCTCGGCCAGCTCGCGATAGCGGGCGGCGCTCTCGGCCCGGCGCAGCGAATTGGCGTAGATCCAGACGGCGAGCAGGCCGACCGCGACCGCCGTCATCGCGATGATGGCGAACGCCGTCAGCCACTGCAGACGCTCCTGGGTGGCGTCCAGCGCCTCGGCTCGCTCGACCGTATACATTAGCGTCCAGGGCGCTTTGTCGAAACCGCGGCTCGTCACCAGCACTTGACGGTCGCGGTAGTCGTGCCGGGTCTCGTCGAAGCCGCCGGGGGTTGCGATGGCAAAGGCGGCATCGAGTTCTGGCGTGTTCGCTGCCATGCGCAGCGACAGCGGCGGCTTGCCGTCCGGCAGCGGCGATAGGTACTCGATGGCCTCGCCGTTGCGTCGGACGAGCGCGGCCAACGCCGTCTCGCCGGTCTCACCCGGCTGATGCAACAGGGGGAAGAGTTCGTCGCCGACCTCTTTGACCCCGACGACCGTGCCGATCTGCGAAGCGGCATCGCGATTGCCCTGAACGGCGAAGACCGGGATCGCGAACGCCATCGCCGGCCGCCCGCTGGGGTCGAGGTAGAGATCCAGGAGGTCGCGTTCTCCGGGCTTGAGCCCACTGACAAATTCGCGGAGCCGTCCGGCCAGCGGCGGCATTCCCTGGGTTGCGGCCACGGTCTGGCCTTTCCCATCGATGAGCGCGATGCCGCCCGTGCCGGTGCGCGCCAGGTTGGCGGCGACGGCCGCGGCCGGGCTCCTGTCGACGAAGCCGGCCCTGGTCGCGGTCGCCGCGATCAGGTTCTGCAGATATTCGCCCTGCGCGTCCGCGACGTCGGCGTCGTCGGGGTTGGTCGCGCTGGTGGCGAGCTGTGTCATGTAAAGCTGCAGGGAGGCGTTGTCGGCCAGCCCGGCGAGTTCATCGAACTGGCGGTCGAGCCAATCGTCGACGGCGGCGAACCGGCTGTCGGCCACGATGCCAAGACGCACCTGCCAGGCTCGCACCTCACGCTGCCACTCGCTGTCGACGAACCGCACGATGAGGGCGCCGCCGCCGATCGCCATTACCAGCAGCACGGCGGCTGCGATAAGCAGCGTCATGTTGGCCGACCCTATGGATCGGCGCCCGATCGCCCCCTCTGGTGCCTCTATCATCATTTGGTTAACCCACGCTCACGACAATAATTTTTCGACGAATCAGCCGTTTAGCTCCTCCGCGAGCCCGCCCTGGGCCGGAACAAACGACCGGCCATCCTCGCGTCTTATCGTTAACTAATCCTTGAGCAGCCCCAGTCTACGATCAATTTCCGGTGGCCCTATGTCAGTATCGTCCTCATATACCCAGCGCCAGCGTGTAGAGCGCCATCGTTCGCTCTTACACGACTATTCCGCCCAGTTCGGCCGCATCGCCGACCGGTTCGCGGCCGAGGCAGCCTTGCGACTCGGCAAGGAACAGGCCGAAGAGGCCGCCAAGATAGCGTCGGACGCCAAGGACAAGGCCGAGGCGGCCAATCGCGCCAAGTCCGACTTCCTGGCCAACATGAGCCACGAGCTGCGGACTCCCCTCAACGCCATCATCGGCTTCTCCGACATCATCAAGGAGCAGATGCTGGGGCCGGTCGAGAACGAGCGCTACCTCGAATACATCCGCGACATCAACAACTCCGCGAACCACCTGCTGTCGGTCATCAACGACATCCTGGATCTGTCGAAGATCGAATTCGGCAACGTGCCGCTGATCGAGGAGAACGTCGACCTCGACGCGACGATTGCATCCTGCCTCACGATCATCGGCGAACGCGCCCGCAATGGCGGCCTCGCGATCGAATACAAGCCGCTGAGAAAGATGCCGATTCTATGGGCCGAGCAGCGCCGGATCAAGCAGGTGCTGATCAACCTGTTGTCCAACGCCGTAAAGTTCACGCCGAACGGCGGCAGCATCACCGTCACGATGCGCCGCCAGTCCGACGGCGGCCTGGCGATCGCGGTCAGCGATACCGGCATCGGCATCCGGCAAGAGGACATGGCCGTCGTCATGGCACCGTTCGGCCAAGTCGATACCGGCCTCAACCGCAAGTTCGAGGGCACCGGGCTCGGCCTGCCGCTGACCAGGGCCTTCGTCGAAATGCATGGCGGCCGGTTGACGCTCGAAAGCGCGCTCGGCAAGGGCACGACCGCAACCGTAACGCTCCCCGCGAAGCGCGTTCAATGGAAGGCTGCGCCGTGACGAAGAAATCAGCCGCACCGCATTCAGAGCCCCGGGTCGAGGCCGTGATGGCGTCCGCACCGCAGCAGGAGCCGCAGGTCGAGGCGGTGGCTGCGTCGGCGCCGAAACAGGAGCCGCGCGTCGCGACCATGCCTTCGACGGCCACCGTGCCCGACGCCGACAATATCGCGTTCCTGCTGCTGTCGGAGAACCAGCGGATCGGGCGGGTGGTGTCGGTCGCCGGCTCGCAGTCGGTCGTGTTGATGGAGGAATCCGCCGACAACAAGGCCGTGATCCCCGCCGGTCTGATGATGGGCACCATCGTAAAGATGCCGCTGCCGGAGACCGTCGTCTACGGCCTGGTCTGCGGCCTCAGCGTGCCGATCCCCGCGACCGAGCCGGGCGCGC
>Ga0137403_10001451_pt1 | contig 29801 bp, 27 predicted proteins | sample CZOMad2_1_16fung_FD_122057 | JGI IMG/M metagenome (GOLD analysis project Ga0137403, IMG submission 122057) | Vadose zone soil fungal communities from Angelo Coast Range Reserve, California, USA - CZOMad2_1_16fungal (Hybrid Assembly) | ecosystem: Environmental > Terrestrial > Soil > Vadose zone... | reverse complement strand
CAGCTTTCGGCAGGGCGACGAATTCTTCGGAACGATCAACTCGATTCCCGTCGCGGCCGTCACCGACCCGGTCTTGACCTTCGGCTCATACGGCTCCGGCGCCCGGCCGCGGATCAGCAACTACAAGGTCTGCAGCTCCAGCGCCGGTTGGTCGCAGGATTCGACCAACCTGTGGAAGATCGACATTTCGGCCGGGTCGGGCGCGTACACCGGAAATACGACGTCGACCAACGTCAACGTCGGATTCATTCGGGTCAATGGGGTCATCAAAGGATTCAAGAAATTCGACCTGGCGTCGGTGGCGAACGACTGGGACTTCTACGATGACGGTACGAAATACCTGTATGTGCACCTCGGCGCCAATCCGGCGCTTTCCGGAGATGTCCGGGCCGCGGTAGACGGCATCGCCAAGGCGGGGGCCACCCCGCTGGTCGTCGCCGACGGCGCCCGGGTGCTGGGCGCCATCGAGCTCAAGGACATCGTCAAGGGCGGCATCCGCGAGCGCTTCGCCCAGCTCCGCCGGATGGGCATCAAGACCATCATGATCACCGGCGACAATCCCTTGACGGCGGCGGCCATCAGCGCGGAGGCGGGGGTCGACGACTTCCTGGCCCAGGCGACGCCGGAGACCAAGCTCAAGCTCATCCGGGACATGCAGGCCGAGGGGCGACTGGTGGCGATGACGGGAGACGGCACCAACGACGCGCCCGCGCTGGCCCAGGCGGACGTGGCGGTGGCGATGAACAGCGGGACCCAGGCGGCCAAGGAAGCGGGCAACATGGTGGATCTGGACTCCAACCCCACCAAGCTGCTCGAGGTGGTGGAGACGGGGAAGCAGATGCTAATGACCCGCGGGGCGCTGACCACCTTCAGCATCGCCAACGACGTCGCCAAGTATTTCGCCATCATCCCGGCGGCGTTCGCGTCCACCTATCCAGTGCTCGGCGTGCTCAACGTCATGCATCTCGCCACGCCGCAGAGCGCCATCCTCTCCGCGGTCATCTTCAACGCGCTCATCATCGTCGCCTTGATCCCGCTCGCCCTGAAGGGCGTGCGCTACCGGCCACTGGGCGCGGCGGCGGTGCTGCGCCGGCACCTGTGGGTGTATGGCGTCGGCGGTGTCCTCATCCCGTTCCCGGGCATCAAGCTCGTGGACATGCTCCTCGTCGCGCTCGGCTGGGTCTAGGAGGAGACAAAGCCATGTGGATCCACATCCGCGTCTCGCTCATCCTGCTCGCGGTGCTGACCGTCGTCACCGGTGTGATCTACCCGCTGGTGATCACGGGGATCGCGCAGGTGACCTTTCCCGCCCAGGCCAACGGGAGCCTGGTGGTGAAGAGCGGCAAGGTCGTGGGCTCCACCCTCATCGGCCAGCCCTTCGACGACCCCAAGTACTTCTGGTCACGTCCGTCGGCGACCAGCCCGTTCCCGGACAATGCCGCCGCCTCCTCGGGCTCGAACCAGGGGCCACTCAATCCCGCCCTCGTCCAGGCGGTCCAGGGGCGGGTGGACGCCCTGCGCGCGGCCGATCCCGGTAATGCCGCGCCGGTTCCCGTCGATCTCGTCACCGCTTCCGGAAGCGGGCTCGACCCGCATATCAGCCCCGCGGCGGCTCTCTATCAGGTGCCGCGAGTGGCGCGTGAGCGCAAGCTCGACGTCGAAACGGTACGGGCGCTCGTCGAGCGGCACATCGAGGGGCGCACGTTCGGCCTTCTCGGCGAGCCGCGCGTGAACGTTCTCGCTCTGAACCTGGCCCTGGATGGCCGCTGAGGGGCCGCCCCGCTATACTGAACGCGGCCCGGGAGGCGCTGACATGGATCGATGGGAACGTACGCAGGTCTGGGCCCCGCTGGCCGCGCTGGGCGCGATGGCGATCGGCATCGCGCTGATCCCGCTGCGCGAAGCGACGTCGGCCTCGAACCTGGCCTTCGTCTTCATGGCCTTCACCATCGTCATGGCCGAGCTCGGCGGGGCGCTTCCCGCGCTGGTGGCCGCCCTGGTCTCGGCCATGAGCCTGAACTTCTTTCTCACCGAGCCTTATCTCACGCTCGCCATCAGCAAGACCGATGACCTCATCGCCTTCCTGGCCCTGGCTGGCTGTGGCCTGATCGCGGCGGCCTTCGGCGCCCGGCGCGAGCGGTGGTCACGCGCGGCCCGGCGCGCCCATGAGGAGCTGACCACGCTGCGCCGTCTCGTGGATCAGGTGCGCGGCCAGGCTCCGCTGGATCGGGTGCTCGGGGACCTCTCGCGAGTCTTTGGTTTCCGCGCGGTGGCCCTCCGCGATCCGAGCGGGCGGGTGATCGCGGTAGCCCCACCGGAGGCCGGCGTCAGCGTGCGGCCCGACGTCGAGATCTCACTGGACTCAGCTTTGCCGGCCGGCGCCACCTACCACCGGTTCGGGCCGGAAGGCCTTCGGCTTCCCGAAGGGGGAGGTCGCCTGCGGCTCGAGACGGATCGCGGCCCGATGGAGCTCGATCTCTGGGAGGGTAACCCCCGCGGCCTCGACCTCGACCAGTGGCGCACGCTGCTCATCGCGGTGGCCATCCTGGGGCTCCGGATGCCGCGCGCGCCGGCCGCGTGAGCCAGCACCGGCCGGATCCCGACGCCCTTCTCGCGCGCGCCAAGGAGGAGGAGGCGCGGAAGACCCAGGGCCGCCTCAAGCTCTTCTTCGGCGCCGCCGCCGGCGTGGGCAAGACCTACGCCATGCTGGAGGCCGCGCGCGCGCTCCGCGCCGACGGGGTCGACGTGGTCGTGGGGATCGTGGAGACGCATGGTCGCGCTGAGACGGCGGCCCTGGCGGAAGGGCTGCCCGTGCTCCCCCCACGTCGCGTGGAGTACCGGGGCGCGACGCTCCAGGAATTCGACCTGGACGCGGCGCTGGCGCGGCGGCCCGCGGTGATCCTGGTCGACGAGCTCGCTCACACCAATGCCGAGGGCTCCCGGCATCGCAAGCGGTGGCAGGATGTCCTCGAGCTCCTCGATGCCGGCATCAGCGTCTACACCACGCTGAACGTCCAGCACGTGGAGAGTCTCAACGACGTGGTGGCCAAGATCACCGGCGTGGTGGTGCGGGAGACCGTGCCCGACTCCGCCCTCGAGCGCGCCGACGAGATCGAGCTGGTGGACCTGCCCCCCGCCGACCTCCTCGAGCGGCTCCAGGAGGGCAAGGTCTATGTCCCGGCGCAGGCGCAGGAGGCCCTCCACAACTTCTTCCGCAAGGGCAACCTGATCGCGCTCCGCGAGCTCGCCCTCCGGCACACGGCGGACCGAGTGGACGCGCCGATGCAGGACTATATGCGCGACCATGCCATCGGGAAAACCTGGCCGGTCACCGAGCGCATCCTGGTCTGCGTGAGCCCGAGCCCGTTCTCGCCCCAGCTCGTGCGCGCCGGCCACCGGCTCGCCCACCGGCTGGGCGCGGAGTTGATCGTCGCCTATGTGGAGACGCCCGCGCACGCGCGGCTGGCGCCGGCGGACCGGGACCGCGTCACCCAGACCCTCCGCCTCGCGGAGTCCCTTGGCGCGGAGACGGTCACCCTGAGCGGCCCGACCATGAGCGACGAGATCCTGGCCTACGCGCGCGAGCGCAACGTCAGCAAGATCGTGATCGGCAAACCGGGGCGCTCCCTCTGGAGGCGCATCGTGCTCGGGTCCATCGTGGACGCGCTGGTGCGGGGCAGCGGGGAGATCGACATCCACGTCGTCAGCGGCGAGGGCGCCCCGGCTCCCCTGCGTCCCCTCCGCGTCCAGCCCCATGCCCCGGACTGGGCCGCCTACGGGCTGGCCGTCGCGGTGGTCGCGGTGTGCACCGGGGTCGCGTGGCTGATGTTCCCCCACGTGAGCCTGTCCAATCTCATCATGGTGTACCTGCTGGGCGTGGTCGGGGTGGCCACGCGCACGTCGCGCGGCCCGACGGTGCTGGCGTCGGTGCTCAGCGTCGTCGTCTTCGACTTCTTCTTCGTGCCCCCCTACCTCTCGTTCGCGGTATCCGACTCCGAGCACCTCATCACCTTCTTCGTGATGCTCGTGGTGGCGCTGGTGACCAGCGGGCTCACCGTCCGCATCCGGGCCCAGGTAGAGGCCGCGCGCCAGCGCGAGCGCCGGATCGCGGCGCTGTATGGCATGAGCCGGAAGCTAGCGAGCGTGCACGGGATTGACGATCTCCTGGAGATCGCCTTGCGCCACATGGGCGAGGTCTTTTCCGGCCAGATCGCCCTGCTGCTTCCGGACGAGAGCGGCCGGCTGGCTCCGCGCCGCGTCGCACCCGAGGGCATGACCTTGGGGGCGACCGAGATGGGGGTGGCGCAGTGGGCGTTCGAGCACCGGGAGGTCGCCGGCCTGGGCACGGCCACCTTGCCGGGTGCCCGCGCGCTGTGCGTGCCGCTGGCCGGTCCGCGCGGCGCGGCGGGCGTGCTCGCGATCGTCCCCGCGGACGCGCGCGCCTTCGAGAGCCCGGAAGCCCTCCACCAGCTCGAGACCTTCGCCAACCAGACGGCCCTGGCCATCGAGCGGGCTCAGCTCGCCGACGAGGCACGGCGCGCCGAGGTGCGGATGGAGACCGAGCGGATGCGGAACTCGCTCTTGAGCTCGGTGTCCCACGACCTGCGAACGCCGCTCGCGACCATCATCGGGGCCTCCAGCGGCCTCCTCGACGGCGCCGAGCGGCTCGATTCCGCCACGCGTCGCGACCTCGTCCGCTCCATCCACGGAGAGGCCAGCCATCTCGACCGGCTGGTGAATAGCCTCTTGGAGATGACCCGGCTCGAGTCCGGCGCGGTGGCCATCCGCCAGGAGCCGCAGGCGCTGGACGGCGTGCTGGGCGCCGCGCTCCAGCGGCTGGAAACCCTCCTGCGGGACCGGCCGGTGCGCGTCGATTTCCCCGCGGATCTCCCGCTCGTGCCCATCGACGCGGTGCTGATCGAGCAGGTTTTTCTCAATCTCCTGGACAATGCCTCGCGGTATTCCCCCGCGGGCCGCCCGATCGACGTCTCCGCCAAGGTGGCGGGGCTCATGGTTGTCGTCGAGGTGAGCGACCGCGGCGCGGGATTCGCGCCCGGCGACGAGCGGCGGGCGTTCGAGAAGTTCTACCGGGGACACTCCGCGCGAGTGCGCGGGGTCGGGCTCGGTCTGGCGATCTGCCAGGCCATCGTCGAGATCCACGGCGGCAGCATCATCGCGGAGAACCGACCGGAGGGCGGGGCCACGGTCCGGTTCACGCTGCCGCTCGAAGGCTACTCCAAGCCATCGGGGCTCTCCGATGGCTGAGCCGCCGGCGTCGCCAGAAACCGTCTCGACGCCCGGCCCCGTCGTGGTCCTGATCGAGGACGCGCCGGAGATCCGGCGCTTTCTCCGGGCCACCTTGATCGGGCATGGGTACCGCCTGGTGGAGGCAGAGACCGGCCGGGAAGGACTGCAGGCCGCGGAGACACGCCAGCCCGATCTCATCATCCTCGATCTGGGATTGCCCGATATCGACGGGCTCGAGGTGATCCGCCGGCTGCGCGGCTGGACGGCGGTCCCGATCGTGGTGCTCTCGGCGCGGGGCCAGGAGGCCGACAAGGTCGCCGCGCTGGACGCCGGCGCCGACGACTACGTGGGCAAGCCGTTCGCGGTGGGAGAGCTGCTCGCCCGCATGCGCGTCTCGCTGCGCCACGCCGAGCGAACGGTCCGAGACGTGGAGGAGCAGGCATACAAGGCGGGCGACCTCATGGTGGATCTGGCGCACCGGCGCGTCACCGTGAGCGGGCAGGACGTGCACCTCACGCCCATCGAGTACCGGCTGCTCACCACCCTCATCAAGCACGCGGGCAAGGTGCTCACCCACAAGCAGCTACTCAAGGAGGTGTGGGGGCGCCCCTACGACGACCAGCCACACTATCTCCACGTCTTCATGAACCAGCTGCGGCGGAAGATCGAGTCCGACCCCGCGCGGCCGCACCATCTCCTGACCGAGCCGGGGGTCGGTTACCGCCTGGCCGGCCCGCCCGGGGACTAGGGCCGCAGTCCCTCGCGCAGCTCGCGGGTAAGCGCCTCCACGGTGCCGCGGGTGCCGCCGGCGAGCTTGGACTTCCACTCGCCCTCGGTCTCGAAGCGGCGGTCGCGCAGCCGGTCGCCCCAGGGCTTCACCGCGTCGCGGATGGCATGGAAGTCGTAGGCGTCCTTGCGCAGCTCGCGGGCGCGGGCCATCACGTCGGGCGCCACGCGGATGAAGGCGCGGAGGGCGGCGCCGGTCTTGATGGAGTACTTGCGCCCCACCCAGGCGGTGGGGAAGATGCCCGCCACCGCCTTCATGTAGTTGAGGAAGAAGCGCTTGGCCCCGTTCCGCAGCTCGTTCATCCGCGCGCCGCCCCCGATCTTCTCCACCGTCTCGAGGAAGTCCACGATCTCCTCGGCCAGCGGCGCCTGCGACACGCGCCCGCGCCCGGTGCCGAGCATCTTGATCTCGCCCACGAGGGGCGAGGTCTCGTCCTCGTTGAGCGACCGGATCACGTCGTGGGCGAGGGCCTGGTTGGGATCGGGGTAGAGCTTGCGTCCGGCCAGGCTGACGATGTGCGAGGGATTCAGCCGCGTGTGCTTGGCATTGATGGTGACGAAGAGCTCGACGATCTGGCGCGCGTCGAGCCGGTCGAAGAGCACCGCGGGCACCTCGATGCCGAGGTTCTCGCCGGCCTGAGTCAGCGCGTGCAGCGCCAGGAGCCGGTGCTGGCCGTCCAGCACGCGGAGCACGCCGTGCTCCTCGGGAATCTGGAGGAGCCCCAGGTCGTGCTGGCTCGCCATGGGGGTGAAGGTGAAGCGCTTCTCGGAGGTGATGATGACGGCGCCGGGGATGGCGGGCAGCGTCCCCGCCTCCTTGCAGTCGCGGTAGTAGGCCACCAGCTCGTCGATCTTCCGGCGGATCACCGGGCGCTGGTAGGCGGCCTCGCTCTCGCCGATCCGCTTCTCGAGCATTTCCCAGTTTACGCGGGCCCGGTTGGCGCGCTTCGCCTTGGTGGTGGGAACCTCGGCGCCGGCGTAGCCGAGGACCTCGAACTTCACCAGCCGATCGATGTCCTTGGCGGAGAAGGAGGCCTGGAAGAACTCCACCCCGAATTGCTTCACCCGGTGCGCGGGAACCGTGATCATTCAGCCCTCCTGAATGCGTGGGGGCAACCTTGCCCTGCGGGGTCGGCGGTCGGGATAACTCTAACTGAAGCTTAAACCCTTGTCAACACTTGCGTTTCTGACTTGCCCGGTGGATCGTGCACCATATCCTGGGGCCGGCCGAAGTTTCATCCACAACCGGTGGGTAACCTGGGGATGAGTTCTCCCGGGCTACGGGCGACAGTTTGTCGGCGGCGATGCCGCTTCGCGGAGAACTATCGCTCAGCGCGCGGGAGTCGGCGAGCTGGCCGCTCCGGCTCCGCCGCCAAGCACGCGTGATCGCTCACAATCCCGGCGAGATTTCCCGTCGAGCTCGTCCGGCCAGAGATACTCGAAGCCCTCGCGAGCGTCGCGCGTTGGGCCCGCCCGCGCGTTGACACTCCTTCGGAGCCGGTGCTAGGCTGGCCGCGCTTTTCTCATCCGCGTGGCGCCACTGCCGTGCGGGAACCCGCGATCTCGCCAGGAGGAGCGCGCGATGCCCGACCAACTCGACCTCAGCCGCATTCAGTGGCGCGCCTTTCTCACGGTCGGTTATCTCCTCCCGGTGACACGGCCATGCTCGATCTCGTGATTCGCGGCGGACAGGTGATCACCCCCGGCGGCGTGGGGGGGTGGGATATCGGAGTGGAGGGGGAGCGCATCGTCGCGGTGGCGGCGCCGGGGACCTTGCCCACGGAGTCGGCGCGCGTCATCGACGCCACCGGCAAGATCGTCTCTCCCGGCGGCGTGGAGCCGCACGCGCATCTCGCGCACTCGATCATGTCGCATCCGGAGCAGCCCGCCGAGACCCTGGGCCCCGAGGAGGACACCAAGGGCATGGCCTGCGGCGGCACCACCACCCACGTGGACTTCGCCTACGTGCGGCCGGACGTGGGCGATATCCAGCCCGTGATCGAGCGGCGCGCGGCGCGGTGGAAGGGCCAGTCCTACGTGGACTACACCTTCCACATCACCCTCGCGGGCGCGCTGCCGCTGCGCATCTTCGAGCAGATCCCGGAGGCCATCGCGGCGGGCTTCCCCTCCTTCAAGGTCTTCACCACCAATGTGCTGCCGCCGCATCCCAAGCGCGCGGGCAACCGCATCGACTTCGGCCGCATCCACTACGCGATGGAGAAGGTGGCGCCGGCGGGGGGCCTCATGGTGGTCCACGGCGAGGACGAGGACCTGGTCCAGTTCAACTACGAGCGCTTCCGCGAGGAGAAGCGCATGGAGGGATCGAACCTCCACCTCGTCCATACCAAGCTCTCCGAGTCGCTCGCCTTCCGGCGCACTATTGCCTTGGCGCGCGCCGCCGGAGCGGCCGTCTACTTCGTGCACACCTCCGCCCGGGAGGGCGTGGAGGCGGTGGCGGAGGCGCGCGGCCAGGGCCTGCCCATCTACGCGGAGACCCTGCATCAGTACGCGTGCTTCAACGCGGAGTACTACAAGACCCCGCGCGGCTTCTGCTCCCACACCTATCCGTCCCTCAAGCTGCCCGAGGACCAGCAGGCGCTCTGGGACGGGCTCGTGCACGGCGGCATCTCCGCGCTGGCCACCGACGAGTATCCGACGAACCTGGAGCTGAAGCTCAAGGGCAAGACCATCGAGGACGTCACCGGCGGCAATCTCGGCGCGGAGGCGCGCATGGGCATCGCGTGGACGGAAGGCGTGGGCCGACGCGGGATGTCCCTCACGCGCTTCGCGGAGGTCACCGCCACCAATGCCGCGCGCATCCTCGGGCTCTTCCCGAAGAAGGGCGTGATCGCGCCCGGCAGCGACGCCGACATCGTCCTGATGGATCCGACTATTCGCAAGACGTTGACGAAGGACGACTTCCACGTGGCGGACTACAGCCCCTGGGAAGGCTGGCCGATCACCGGCTGGCCGGTGCTGACCTTGCTCCGCGGCAAGGTCATCGCCGAGCGCGGCAAGCTCCTGGGCTCCACCAGCGACGGCCGTCTCCTCACCCGCAAGATCGACGGGTCCGTGCTCGGCCGACCGGCCTGCTAGCCGGTCGCCGGCTTCTCACGCGAAGGGGTCGTCGTCCGCCTTCTCGTGCCAGAGGTATTCCATGTTGCGCGCGGCGCTGACGGCCATGTCGCGGCCGTGGAGGCGCGCGACGAGGGCCAGCGCCATGTCGGTGCCCGCCGATACGCCCGAGGATGTGATGAGATTGCCGTCGTCCACCCAGCGCGCCTTGCGCTTCCAGAGCACCTTGGGCCCCTGCTCGACCACCCAGTCCCAGGCGATCTTGTTGCTGGTGGCGGGGCGGCCATCCATGAGCCCGGTGCGCGCCAGGAGCGCCGAGCCCGTGCAGACGGTGGCGGTGACGGCGGCCTTCTCGCTCGCCGCGCGGAGCCGGCCGAGGAAGGTGTCATTCTTCACCGCCTCCCGGGTGCCGAAGCCGCCCGGCACGAGGAGGATGTCGTAGGGCGGCGCCTCCGCGAAGGTGTAGTCGGCTTGGGTGGACGGGCCCTCGCCGCTCTTGATGGGGCCCCGGTGCTCCGCGATCGTGAACACCTCGAAGAAGCGGAGCGGAGGCCCGTCCGGTCGAGTGATGCGACAGGCGCCGAAAGCCTGGACGGGGCCATACATGTCGAGCACGGTGAAACCGTCGAACAGCACTACCGCCACGCGCTGGATCGCGGGAGTGTCGCTCATGGGATCTCCTTCTCAGATCGTGGGGTCAGGTCGTGGGTGCGGCGGCGCGCGCCAGCACGCGCATCCACAGGGCAATCTCCATGGTCAGGCCTCTGGGGGAGCATGCCCCGAGAGTGACCCAGCCGCGGGCGGGCCGCAATGCCGAACACGAACGAATCCGGCCGGACCCGGCCCCAACTTCCGTACTAGAATCTGACCATGAACGAGTCTTGGGAGGAAGGGGCGACCCCCTCGTCTTTCGTTTCCGCTCGCCTCGCCTCCGCCTGCGGCTCGCCAGACACAGTCAGCTCTCCGAAGGTGGATTATGCCCACCAGTTCAACCCGCCCTGGACCTTGGATCCCGCCCGGTCGGCCCTGGTGGTGGTGGACATGCAGTACGCCAGCGCCTCGCGCCACGAGGGGCTGGGCCGCCTCCTCAAGGACCGGGGGCAGGAGTCGCTGGGCGCGTACCGCTTCGACCGGATCGAGAACGTGGTGGTGCCGACGGTCCAGCGTCTGCTCGCGGGCTTCCGGGCGCGCGGGCTGCGCGTGGTCTATCTCACCGTGGGCTCGGCGCTCCCCGACTTCAGCGATCTCCCTCCCCACATGCGGTCCTTTGCTACGAGCATCGGCAACCGGGAGGGCCGGCGCGAGCACGAGATCCTCGACGATCTCGCCCCGCGCCCCGGCGAGGCCGTGCTCAACAAGACCACCATGAGCGCCTTTCACTCCTCGGGATTCGAGCGCCTGTTGCGGTCCTGGGACGTGTCCCAGCTCTGCTTCACCGGCGTGTCCACCAACTCGTGCGTGGAGGGCACCGCGCGAGACGCCGCCGATCGCGGCTTCCAGGCGCTGCTCGTCGAGGACGGCTGCGGGGCGGCCAGCGCCCGACTCCACGAGGCCACCTGCGAGAACTTCCAGCGCCTGCTCGGGCGAGTGGCGTCGAGCGCCGACGTCCTTGCCCAGCTCACCGCCGCCTCCGCCCGTACTTCTTCTCGCTGATCGTTTTCTAGTCGATCCGCCGCGCTCGGCGGAACGCGCCAGGAGGATTCCATGGCCGGCAAGCTGTTCGAGGAGCTCGCGCCGGGGCAAGTGTTCCAGCACCAGCCCGGGCGCACCGTCACCGAGGCGGACAATGTCTTCTTCTCCTGCCTCACCATGAACCCGCAGCCGTTACATGTCGACTTCCACGCCGCGCAGCAGGCGGAGTTCGGCCGGCCGCTGGTCAACAGCCTCTTCACCCTCGGCGTCGCGGTGGGACTGAGCGTGGGCGACACCACGCTGGGCACCACGGTGGGCAATCTCGGCTTCGAGAAGGTAGAGTTTCCCAAGCCGGTGTTCCACGGCGACACCATCTACTCGGAGACCGAGGTGGTGGAGAAGCGCGAGTCGAAGTCGCGCCCGGCGTGGGGCATCGTGATCTTCGAGCACCGGGCCCGGAACCAGCACGGCGACCTCGTCATGCGCTGCCGCCGCGCGGCCATGATGCGGCGGCGGGACGCCTAGGCCCCCGACCATGCGGCGCTCGCTGCACTTCGTGCCGGGCGGCAATGAGCGGATGCTGGCCAAGGCGCTCACGCTGCCCGCCGACGGCCTCATCCTCGACCTCGAGGACGCGGTGACGCCCGACCGGAAGGCGGCCACCCGGCCCATCGTGCGGCACTGGCTGGAGACCCGGGACTTCGGGCTCCGCGAGCGCTGGGTGCGCATGAACCCGATCTACTCCGAATACGGCGAGGGCGACCTGGAGGAGACCATCGCCGGCCGACCCCACGGGTACGTGGTCCCCAAGCCGCGGCACGCCGGCGACATCCGCCGCATCGCGGCGGTGCTGGAGCGCCTCGAGCAGCGCCACCGGCTGCCGTGGGGCTCGACGCGGCTGGTGCTCATCGCCACCGAGACGCCGGAAGGCCTGCTCAATATCCGCGAGGTGGCGGCGGCGAGCCCACGCATCGCCGCGGTGTCCTGGGGCATCGAGGACCTGTCCGCGGCCATGGGCTTGCCGCGCACGCGCGACGCGGAGGGCCGCTATCTCGACATCCCGCGATACGCGCGCGTGATGTGCGCGGTGGCGGCGGCGGCGGCGGGGGTGGAGGCGCTCGACACCGTGTACACCGACATCGCCGACCTCGAGGGCCTGCGCCGCGAGTGCCAGGAGGGCGTATGGATGGGCTTTTCCGGGAAGATATCCATCCATCCCGGCCAGATCGAGGTGATAAACTCCGTGTTCACACCATCCAAGACGGACGCCGAGGAAGCAGTGGCGCTCATCGCGGCCTTCGAGGAGCACGCGCGCCGCGGCGCGGGGGCCTTCGCCTGGAAGGGGCAGATGATGGACATGCCGCACCTCACGCGCGCGCGGAAAGTCGTGGAGCGCGCGCGCCACGCCGGGGTGATCTGAGTGACCGGACGCCGCGCCGCCGCGGTCGTCGCTCTCATGCTGGCGGCCGCGGTGGTGTTCGCCCTCCCGGTGGGCCGCCGGCCCCTCTTCAACCAGGACGAGGTCCGCTATGCCATGCTCGCGCGTGACGTGGTGGACCACTCGCGCTGGATCCTGCCCCACGTGCGCGGCGAGGTCTACCTCAACAAGCCGCCGCTGTTCTTCTGGGCGGTGGCCCTCGTCTCGCTGCCCGCGGGCGCGGTCTCGGACACCACCGCCCCGCTGGTCTCGGTGGTGTCCGCCCTCGCGGGACTGCTCGGCGTGCTCGCGGTCGGGCGCCGGCTGTGGGGCTTTTCCGCCGGCTTCGCCGCCGCGCTGATTCTCGCTACCGCGCCCTTCTACTTCTTCATGGCGCACCAGGTCCTCACCGACATGATGCTGACGGCCTGGCTCACGTGGGCGCTGTACTGTTACCTGCGCGCCACCGCGCCGGGCGGGGGCGCGGGCGCGCTGCTCGGCTTCTATCTCTGCGTGGCGGGCGCGCTGGGCAGCAAGGGCCCGGTGGCGCTGCTCGGCCTCCTCGCCGCCGTCGCGGCCACGCTGGCCACCGATGGCCGGGCCGGCCTGCGCGCCCTGCGACTGCCCGCCGGGATCGGCCTCATCGGGCTCACCACCTTGCCCTGGCTCCTCCCCTACGTCTTCCAGACGGAGAAGAGCTATGCTCGCTCCGTCCTCGTCACCGACTACGTCGTCTGGTATTTCCACTCCGGCGGCGACTCGCGGCTGGTGGGGCTGGGCAATTACCTCGGCGGCTTTCTCCCCTGGACGCTGTTCCTGGTCCCGGCGGTGTGGTGGTGGCGCGCCGCCCCCGACCGCGGCCGTCGACGCCTGCTCGTGTGGGGCGCGGTGTTCGTGGTGGCGGTGGCCACCTCCGGGACCCAGCGCTCTCGCTACTTCCTGCCCGTGTTGCCCGTGCTCGCGCTCCTCGTCGCCGAGTTCCTCGTCCGCGCCCCCGCCAAGCTCGGCGCGCGCGGCCGCCGCGCGCTCGCCGTCGTGGCCGCCGTCCTCGCGGTGGGCACCGTGCTGGCCTCCGCGGGGCTGCTGCTACTGCCCGATCTCACGGGCCCCGGGCACAACCTCATCTACCTGCCCGCGCCGGGTTATGAGCGCTGGCTGGTGGCCGCCCTCGCCCTGGCGGGCGCGGGGACCGCGCTCGTGGCGGCCCTGCGCGGGGCCGGCGGCCTCGCGGTGACCTGGCGGCTGGCCGCCGCGCTGCTCGCCGTGCTGGCGGTGGAGGCGGCGACGTATCCGGCCCGCTACGCCCACTGGTACGACGTGCGGACCTTCGTCGAGCGCGTGCGGAAGGAGCGCCCCGCCGGGAGCGTCGTGATCGCGTATCCCGATGCCAATCTCGCCTTCGACTTCTACCTGCACGGCGCCATCCGGGAAATGCGCGGGACCGAGGAAGTGCGCGCGCTGGTGGGCCGCCAGTCTCCGACGGGGGTCCTGCTGATCCGCGAGGAACGCTGGACCGCGCTGCAGGCCGAAGCGGATCCCTCCTGGCGGGAGATGGCCTCGGGCACCGTGGCCGGCCGGCGAATCCTCCTGGTTGGCAACGGGCACTGATTCTTGACACATCCTTGTAAGTCTGCTAAAAAACACGCCAATTCGAAGATGTTCCGCCGTCCGCCTCAAAATCCCAGTGGGAGGTTCACCATGACAAAGGTGTCTTGGAACACTGTCGCCGCGGCCTCGGCCGCCGCCGCCGTCATGGCGATGGCGCTGCCCGCCGCCGCCCAGGCGCCGATCAAGATCGGCGCGTCCATCTCGATGACGGGAACCTACGCCAAGCCCGGCACCTACCAGAAGGAAGGGTACGAGCTGTGCGTGCAGGAGGCGAACGACAAGGGGGGGCTGCTCGGCCGCAAGATCGACCTGACCGTCTATGACGACCAGTCCGCCCCCGCCACCGGCGTGCGCCTGTACGAGAAGCTCATCACCGAGGACAAGGTGGACGTGGTGATGGGCCCGTACTCCTCGGCGATCTCCGAGGCGGTGGCCAATGTCACGGAGAAACACAAGAAGGTGATGGTCGCCCCGCTCGCCGCCACCACCTCCATCTTCAAGAAGGGCCGCAAGTACATCTTCATGATCATCTCGCCCGCGGAGGTGTATCTCGAAGGGCTGGTGGACATCGCGGCCAAGCGCGGGCTCAAGACCATCGCCATCGTGAACGAGGACACGCTCTTCCCGAAGACCGCCGCCAACGGCACCGTGGAGTTCGCCAAGAAGCGGGGCCTGCAGATCGTGCTCCAGGAGGCCTATCCCAAGGGGAACACCGACTTCTCCGCGTTGCTCACCAAGATCAAGGCGGCCAATCCGGACGTGATCGCCGCGTCGACTTACTTCGACGACGCGGTGGCCTTGACCCGACAGATGAAGGAGCTCAACGTCACCCCGAAGATGTACGGGGTGACGGTGGGGGGCGATCTGCCGGAGTTCTACGACCTCCTGAAGCAGAACGCGGAGTACGTCTACGGCGCCACCCAGTGGGAGCCGACCTTGCCCTATCCCGGGCAGAAGGAATTCATGGCCGGCTACCTGAAGAAGTTCAACCACGAGCCCTCCTACCACGCGGCGTCGGGCTATGCCGGCTGCTGGCTCTATCTCGATGCGGTGAAGCGGGCGGGCACGCTCGACGCCGACAAGGTGCGCGACCAGCTGCTCAAGCTGGAGACCCGCACCATGCTCGGTGACTACAAGGTGGATGCGGACGGGTTCCAGGTCGCGCACAAGATGGTCCTCTTCCAGTGGCAGGATGGCAAGAAGGTGACGGTGTGGCCGGACGATCTCGCCGCGGGCGGGAAGGTCCGCTTCCCGACGCCGCCGTGGAACCAGCGGTAACCGGGTGCCCGTGACTCGAGTCGCCGCGCGCGCCCGCCGGACCTCCGGCGGGCGCGCGTACGCGGCCGTCCGCCTGGCATGACGCCCCACATCACTCCGGTCATGCTGGGCCAGGTGATCGTGTCCGGCCTCCTCGCCGGCGCGTTGTACGCCATGGTCGCGCTCGGCCTCGGGCTGATCTTCGGGGTGATGCGCGTCCTCAACGTTGCCCACGGGCCGCTCCTCATGCTCGGGGCCTACATCACGTACTGGCTCTTCAGCGCGGTCGGGCTGAACCCCTATCTCTCGCTCCTCGTCTCGATGCCGGTGGTGTTCGTCATCGGGGTCGGCCTCCAGCATTTTCTCGTGCGGCGGGTGGTGGACGCCCCCGAGCTGTCCTCGCTGCTCCTGACCTTCGGGATCTCCATCGCCCTGGTGAACTTCGCCCAGCTCGCCTTCACCTCCGACCTGCGCTCGGTGGAGTTCATCACCGGCTCGTTCCTCATCGGGCCCTTCGCATTCTCGAAGGCGCGCGTCATCGCGTGCCTGTTCGCGGCGGTCATCACCGCGCTGGCCTTCTTGTTCCTCCAGAAGACGCGGCTGGGCAAGGCCATCCGCGCGGTGTCCCAGAGTCGGGAGGTGGCCCAGGTCTGCGGCATCAATGTCCACCGCATCCACATGCTGGCCTTCGGGCTGGCTTCCGCGCTGGCCGCCGCCGGAGGCACGTTGATGACGGTGATGGTCGCCATCCAGCCGGAGATGGGGGCCGTCTACACCTTCAAGTCCTTCCTCGTCATCGTGCTGGGCGGGGCGGGGAACTATCCGGGCGCGCTGCTCGGTGGTCTCCTGCTGGGGCTGGTGGAGCAGCTCGCCTCCCTCTTCCTCACCACCCAGGTCAACGAGGCGGTGGCCTACGTGTTGCTGGTGCTCGTGCTCCTGCTGCGGCCCACCGGGCTCCTGGGCGGGCGCTCGACGTGAAGCACTGGACCCGCTGGTTTCCTCCCGCGCTCGCGCTGGCCCTCCTCCTCCTCTCCGTGTATCCCCTCTGGGCCACCGGCTACGGGATCCGGGTGATGCTCCAGCTCTTCATGTGGATCGCGCTGGCCCAGTCCTGGAACCTCATCTCCGGGCTCACCGGCTACGTGTCCTTCGGGCACGTGGCCTTCTTCGGCATGGGCTCCTACGCCACCGCCATTCTCGTCGTGAAGGGCGTGGCCTGGCCCCTGGCCGCGGTCGGGGGCGGGGTCATGGCGGTGGTGCTGGCCTTCGTGATCGGCTGGCCCTGCCTCCGTCTCAAGGGCCCCTACTTCGCCATCGCCATGCTGGGGCTCAACGAGGTGCTCCGGGTGATGGCCTCCTATTTCGAGGGGCTCACCGGGGGCGGCCTCGGGCTGTCCCTGCCCACGCTCGACGCGAGCGTGCGCATCTACTACGCGATGGGGCTGGTCGCGGTGGCGGTCACCGGACTCACCTATCTCATCGTGACCTCGCGCTTCGGGCTGCGGCTCATGACCATCCGCGAGGACGAGGTGGCGGCCGAGGCCATGGGCATCAACACCTTCCGGTACAAGATCTACGCCTTTCTCCTCTCCGCCGCCGCGCCCGGCATCGTGGGCGGGCTGGCCGCGCGGGACATGGGCTACATCGAGCCCATCTCCGTCTTCCCGCTCGTGACCACCATCACCATGATCGTGATGGTGCTGTTCGGCGGGAAGGGGACCATCTGGGGCCCGGTGCTGGGCGCGGTCATCCTCTTCACCTTCCAGGAGCTGGTATGGGCGCATTTCCCCCACGCTCATCAGGTGCTGCTGGGCGCCATCATCGTGACGGTGGTGCTGGTGATGCCGCGCGGCATCCTGGGCGTGCTCCAGCAGAAATACAATCTGCCGCGGACGGTGTGAGTCGTGGCCGCCATCCTGCAGGTCCGGAACCTGGTGAAGCGATTCGGCGGCGTCACCGCCGTCAACCGCGTGTCCCTCTCGCTGGAGGCGGGCAAGATCTACGGGCTGATCGGGCCCAATGGCTCGGGCAAGACCACGCTCTTCAACTGCATCACGGGGATCGAGGCGAGCGATTCGGGGGCGGTGGGGTTCAAGGGCCGGCGGATCGACGGGCTCAAGCCGCACCAGATCTTCCACCGGGGTATCGGGCGCACCTTCCAGATCATCCGGGTGTTTCCCGAGCTGACCGCGCTGGAGAACCTCCTCGTCGTGACCACCGGCGATTTCGCGCCGGCGCGCCAGCGGGCCGAGGAGCTGCTCCGCTTCGTGAAGCTCGAGGCGCTCGCCGACGAGTACGCGGGCAATCTCTCCTACGGCCAGCAGAAGCTGGTGGAGTTCATCCGCGTGCTCATGACCGATCCGGAGCTCATCCTGCTCGACGAGCCGGCGGCGGGCGTGAACCGCACCCTGCTCAACGAGCTGCTGGAGGCGGTGAAGGCGCTGCGCGACCGGGGCAAGACCATCTTCCTCGTGGAGCACGACATGAAGGTGGTGATGGGCCTCTGCGAGACCGTGTTCGTGCTCGACCACGGGGAGAAGCTCGCGGAGGGGCCGCCCGGAGTGATCCAGGCCGACGAGCGGGTGATTGAAGCCTACTTTGGTCGTTAGCGCACTGCTCGCGGGCGCACTGGCCGCCCGCTCGCTCGGCTGGCCGCTCATCCACGACGCGCCGCTGTTCCACTACGTGGCGTGGCTGATGCGCCAAGGGCTCGTCCCCTATCGGGACATCTTCGACATGAACTTCCCCGGCGTGTATCTGCTGCACTGGGCGGTGCTGGCGACGGCGGGAGGGGGCGACCTGGCCTGGCGCCTCTTCGACCTCGGCTGGCTTGCCGCCACCGCGGCCCTGCTCTTCGCCTTTTGCCGGCCGCTGGGGGGCGGCGTGGGCGCCGCCGCCGCGGCGCTGCTCTTCGTCCTCTATCACCTCGCCGGGGGCGCCTGGCACGTCGGCCAGCGTGACTTCCTCCTCTGCCTGTTCCTCGCCGCCGGCGCGTGCGGGATCGCGCGCGCTTGGGACCGCGGAGGATCGCGGATGGCGCTGCTCTGCGGCGGGGCGGCCCTGGGCGCGGGACTCACGGTCAAGCCCTATGCCGTGGGGCTCTTCTGGCTGGGGAGCGCGGCGGCGGGTGCGGCGGCCGCGCGGCGGGCCGGCCGCGCGGCCCTGCCGGGCGCGGTCGCCGTGCTGGGCGCCGGGCTCGCGGCGCCGGCGCTGGTATTCGGCTGGCTCGCGTGGCGGGGCGGACTCGGCGCCTTCTGGGAAATTCTCGTGGGCTATGTGATCCCGTTCTACAGCCGTCTCGGCCGCGAGCCGCTGTGGACCGCGCTGGGCGGGCACGCGCATGGACGGACCCTCCTCGCGCTTCTGGGCATCCTCGCGCTCTGGGGCCTGCTCGTGCCCGCCACGCCCTCGTTCGGGATACGGCGGTGGCTGGCCGCCCTGGGCGTGGTCGCCGGCGCGCTGCACTTCGTGCTGCAGGGCAAGGGCTGGGAGTATCATCTCTACCCCCTCGCCTTCTTCCTCTGCGCCCTCGCTGCGCCCGCGGGCGGGCCCGTCGCCGCCGGAGGGCCGCGTACGCGCGAGCTCGCCGGCGCCGCCGCCGCCATCCTCTTCGCCGCCACCACCCTGATCCTGGGCGTCAAGGGCGTGGAGGCGATGGACGCGGGGTGGATCGACGCCAAGGCCCGGCGCGTGGCCGCCATCACGCGGGACCTCGGGCCCCTGGTTTCCGCCGGCGGCACCGCCCAGGTGCTGGACGTGACCGAGGGCGGCATCCACGCGCTGCTGCGGCTCGGGCTCCGCCAGCCCACCCGCTTCCTCTACGACTTCCACTTCTTTCACGACGAGACCAACCCGCGTATCCAGGCGCTCCGCGCGGAGCTCGTGACGGGGCTCGAGCGGGGCCGGCCTGCCGCGGTGGTGGTGCTGCGTGATTCGTGGCTCGAGCGAGGCTATGATCGGCTCGACCGGTTCCCCGAGCTGAGAGACCTTCTCACGCGCGACTACGCGCTGGCGGTTACGGGCGACGACTACCGGATCTATGCGAAGCGAAGCGGTTCATAGTGTCATCCGCGCCTACGACGACCGGATCGTCCGGGCGTACTGCTGGGGGCGCTTCGGCATCCTGCGCCGGCGCTTCCTGGACGAGATCGGCCAGTACCTTCCCGCGCGGGGCCGGGTGCTCGACGTGGGCTGCGGCTTCGGGCTCTTCTCGCTCTACTACGCCACCACGCGGCCGGGCCTCGTTCTCGACGGGCTGGACCGCAATGCGCGCCGCATCGAGATGGCGCGGGCGGCGGCCGCGCGGCTCGGTCTCGCCAATGTCCGCTACGAGGTGGGCGACGCCCGGCACTTCCGGGGCGGCGTCATCTACGACGCCGCCTACATGCTCGACATCATTCACCACATCCCGCCCGATACCGTGAAGCCGCTGCTCGAGCAGCTCGCCAAGGCGTTGCCGGCGGGCGGCCGGCTCCTCGTCAAGGACGTGGACAGCCGCCCGGCGTGGAAGCGCTGGTTTACCCATGCGCTGGACCTGGCCATGGACCCGCGGACGCCGGTGCACTACTGGCCCGCGGAGGAGCTTGGCGGCCTGTTGGAGGACGTGGGCTTCCGCGTCCACCGCCACCTCATGGTCGACTTCCTCCCGTACCCGCACATCCTTTATATCGCCGAGCGCCGGTCGTGATCTCGACCCTGCTCCGCGCCGAGGCGATGACCGCCGGCTATGGCAAGATGCCGATTCTCCACGACGTGAGCCTCATCATCGCGCCGGGCGAGCTGGTGGCGGTGATCGGCCCCAACGGGGCCGGCAAGTCCACCACCTTCAAGGTCATCGTGGGCTTCCTCAAGCCGACGCAGGGCCGGGTTCTCTTCGACGGCGACGACATCACCGGCCTCCGGCCCGATCAGGTGCTCCGCCGGGGCCTGGCCTATGTCCCCCAGGGCCGCATCGTGTTTCCCCAGATGACGGTTCTCGAAAATCTCGAGATGGGGGGCTATACCGAGCGCGACCCGGTCCGGATCCGCGAGGCGCTGGAGCGCGTCTACGCGCTCTTTCCCATCCTGGCCGAGCGGCGGCATCAGAAGGCCGGCACCATGTCGGGGGGCGAGCAGCAGATGGTGGCGATCGGCCGGGCGCTCATGACCACGCCCAAGCTGGTGCTCCTGGACGAGCCCTCGCTGGGGCTGTCGCCCAAGTACGTGTCGCTCATCTTCGAGAAGCTCGTGGAGATGAAGCGGGCCGGCTATACCCTCATGCTCGTGGAGCAGAACGCCGCCAAGGCCCTGTCCGTGGCCGACCGAGGCTATGTCCTGGAGCTGGGCCGGAATCGCTTCGAAGGATCCGGTCGGACCCTCCTCGATGATCCCGAGGTCAAGCGCCTTTACCTCGGCGGGTGAATTAAAGTACAATCCGCGCCATGCGCCTGGCCCGCCCTGCTCTCGCCGCCGCCGTCATCGCCGCGGGAATCGCGCTCGGATTCCTCGGCTGGTCCCAGAGCTCGACGGCCAAGACCGCGGCCGAGCCCGCGAAGGACGTCCACGCGAAGCCCAACGTGCACATCGTGTCCGGTCAGAAGGTGTACGCGCAGTACTGCGCCACGTGCCACGGCGACAGGGGGCTGGGCGATGGTCCCGGCGGCGAGAACCTGGCCATCAGGCCGCAGAACCTCGCCGACGGGCGCATCCTCAACGCGCTGCCGGACCACATGCTGATTCGTGCCGTCTCGGAGGGCCCGCAGTCCATCGGGCTCTCCAACCTGATGCCGCCCTTCAAGCCGACCTTGTCCGACGCCCAGATCTCGGACGTCGTGGCCTATATCCGCACCCTCGCCGAGCCCGCCTACGATCCCAAGCAGGTCCTGCCGGTTCCCCTCAAGCGCGAGGGTCCGCTGCAGCCCATCTTCTTCAGCCATGTCATCCACGCGGGCGCATTCAAGATCGACTGTCAGTACTGCCACACGGGCGCGCGGCGCTCGAGCGTGGCGGGGCTGCCCACGGTGGAGCGCTGCATGGGCTGTCACAAGATCGTGGCCGCCCAGGGCAATCCCGAGGTCCAGAAGCTGCACGGCTACTGGGAGCGCAAGGAGCCCATCCCGTGGGTGCGGGTGTTCAAGGTGCCCGAGCACGCCAGGTTCGTCCACAAGAACCACATCCAGGCGGGCCTGCCCTGCCAGACCTGCCATGGCCGCATCGAGGCGATGGAGCAAGTGGCGGCGCCGGTGACGGGGCAGAGCTTCACCAATGACATATTGAACCTCGCGCTGGCGCCGAATGTCGCGCCCAACCCCTTGTCCATGGGCTGGTGCGTGGAGTGCCATCGCGCCGCCAACGGCGGCCAGCTCGCCAGCCTCACCTGGCTGCCCAAGCCCTTGCCGAAGCTCGCCAAGGAGAAGTTCGCCGCGCCGCTCGAGTGCGTGACCTGTCATCATTGAAATATCAACATGCTTTTCGCATGTTGACCGTGGTCTAACCCTATCGCGTCAACCCGCGCGTAGCCACCAGCCGAGCTGTCACGAGCACGTCTATGGCGTTGACCCCGCCTCCTTCCACTCCGCCTGAGCGGGACCATTCACTTGTTCATTCCACATGCTCTTCGCATGTTGACCGTGGTCTAACCCTATCGCGTCAGCCGGCGCGTAGCCACCAACCGAGCTGTCACGAGCACGTTTATGGCGTTGAGCCCGCCGCCTTCTCCTCCGTCTGATCGTTCTTCTTCCCCGGTTCCTTCCACTCCGCCTGAGCGGGCTCAGGCGATTTTTCCGGCGGGGTCTCTGGGTGAATACAATCTGCCTCCGGATCTCTCCGTCGTGCTCACCCGTGGTGAAGGGGTCACCGTGTGGGACACCGGCGGACGTTCGTTTACCGACTTCACCATGGGGTGGGGGTCGGTGTTGCTGGGGCATGCGCATCCGGCGGTGACGGCGGCGGTGGTGGCGCAGGCGGCGCGCGGGGCGAACTTCGCCTATGTGAGCGAGCCGGCGCTCGTGCTGGCGGAGGAGATCGCCCGGGCGGTGGGATGCGCGGAGCGCGTGCGGTTTTGCGCGTCGGGTACCGAGGCCACCGCCTATGCGGTGAGATTGGCGCGGGCCTTCACGGGGCGGCCGCGGGTGCTCAAGTTCGAAGGGGCGTATCACGGAGCCAACGAGGTGGGCACGGTGAGCCTCTTCCCGTCGCGGCTGCTGGACTTCCCCTCCGGTGAGCCGACCTCGGCCGGGGTGACGCCGGGCGCGGTGGCGGACATCCTGGTGGCGCCGTACAACGATCTCGCCGCGACGATTCGAATCGTGGAGGCTTGTCGCGACGAGCTCGCCGGCATCATCGTCGAGCCGCTCCATCGCTGCACGCCGCCGCGGCCGGGCTTTCTTCAGGGGCTGCGCGAGCTATCGGCGGAAGTGGGCACGCTCCTCATCTTCGACGAGACCGTCACCGGCTTCCGGCTCGCCTACGGCGGCGCGCAGGAGTACTACGGCGTCCGGCCCGATCTGGCCTGTCTCGGCAAGGCGCTCGGCGGGGGCTACCCCATCGGCGCGGTGGCCGGCCGGGGCGAGGTGATGGATCTCGTCCGCGAGGACCGTCTGGGCGACGGGCGCTATGTCTGGTGGGCGTCGAGCCTCGGCGGCAATCCGGTGTCGACCGCGGCGGGCATGGCCACGCTCGCGGAGCTGCGGAAGCCCGGGGTCTATCCCCGCCTCTTCGCGCTCGGCGAGGCGCTGCGGAGCGGATTGCGCCGCGCGCTCGCGGAAGCGGGCGTGGTGGGCCATGTGCAGGGCGATGGCCCGCTCGCCGCGATCGTGTTCACGGATCGCGAGGTGGTGGACTACCGCAGCGCATTCGCGTCGGACCGGAAGCGGGCGCGGGCCTTCCTGCTCGGGCTCTTCCGGCGGGGGATATTCCTCAACCCGATGTCGACCAAGTTCTATCTCTCGCTCGCGCACGACGAGGGCCACATCGCGCGCTTCCTCCAGGCGGCTGGCGCCGCCCTCCGCGACCCCGTGCTCTAGCGGATCAGAGAATCGCGGTGAAGCTGCGCAGGTCGGGGCAGCCGTCCAGCCCCTCGACCATCTCGCGCACCACCGACACGCGGTCGGGCGGCAGCGCGAGGGCCGCGCACTCCTCGAACTTCTCGCGCAGCGCGGCCGCGCTCAGCGGATTGGCGGGATGTCCGGGCACCGGGCGGGGCCCGATCTCCAGCGTCTGGCCGTCGGCGAGACGCACCCGCACGCGCGTCCACATGTGGCGCTCGTGGTTGCCGTCGATCGATGGGTCCACCACCATCTTCACCCGCGACATGAGCTCGCGGATGGCCGGGTCCTGCACCTTGGCGTCGGTGAAGGTCTGGATGCCCAGGTGCTCCTCCACCAGCGCCGCCGCCGCCGCGTAGACCCCGGAGAACTTCGCCTCGAGCCCGGTGCGCGGCTGGTCGTGGATGAGGATGTTCGGCACCGAGGCGTGCACGCCCACCGTGACCTCGCGGATGTCGTCGGGACGCAGCCGGTGGCGCTCGCGCAGCTCGCGCGCGCCATCGATGATGGAGTGGGTGCACGCGCACGAGGGATAGGGCTTCACCGCCACGCCGGTGGTGAGGATCTTCCACGGGCGGCCGAGGGTGGCGAGGGGCTCGAGGCGCAGGTCGCCCGCGCCCAGCACCGCGAAGAAGCCCTGGGGGCCCTCGAGCGCCTGCTCCGACGCCGTCCAGCCCTCGCGCGCCATCAAGGCCGCGAGCACGCCGCTCCGCGCGGCATGGCCGGCGTGGAACGGCTTGGTCATGGTGCCGAAGTTTTCCTTGAGCCCGGAGGCCTGCGAGGCGGCGACGGCGAGGGCCACCCGCGTCTGCGCCGCGTCCAGGCCGAGGAGGCGCGCCGCCGCGGCGGCGGCGCCGAGCGTGCCGAGAGTACAGGTGGCGTGCCAGCCGCGGTAGTAGTGCGGGGGATTCACCACCTCGGCCAGGGTGGTCTCCACCTCGAAGCCGAGGAGAAAGGCATGGACGAGGCTGCGCCCGTCGGCCAGGACCAGCTCCCCGGCGGCGAGCGCGGCGGAGAGCACGGGCGCCGACGGATGCCCCATCATGGCGAAGTTGGTGTCGTCGTAGTCGAGCGCGTGGGCGGCGGTGCCGTTGGCGAGCGCGGCCCACGTAGCGCCGGTGCGCCGGCCGGTACCGACCACGGTGGCCAGCGGCGCGCCCCCTTCTGCCTCCGCGATCCGCTGGATGATGCGGGCGGGCGGCTCCACGGAGCCGGCCAGCATGACGCCGAGGCAGTCGAGGATGGCGCGCCGCGCCGCCTCCACCGCTTCTGGCGGGCAATCCTCCCAGCGGCTCTTGACGAGAAACTCGGCAATGCCCGCGGTAGCGCGGGTCCCGACGATCACGGCGGTGTCAGTCATGGTGCTACGAGGGTAGCCTCCGGGGGTGCCGTGGTCAATGCCGCGGCCGCGGGGTATCATCGCCCTGCATGCGGTATTCGCGGTCACGGCATCTCCCGATCGGCGCTGCCTTCGTCGTTCTGCTCCTCACCGCGGCGCCGGCGTCCGCCCAGCTCTTCTTCCCCACCCAGCCCAATACCGGCTTCCACATCGGCCCGCTCATCGTGCGCGCCAACGTCAATCCGGGCGAGCCGGCGGCGCACGTCAACGTGCTGTGGAGCGTGGTGCCGCCGTCGACGCGGACCGCCGGGGCGGTGCCGCAGGATTTCTATCTCCTTTGGCCCGGCGAGGTGATCAGCGGCGCGGCGCCGGGCAAGCCGGACGCGGAGCTGGCGAAGATGGTGACCGCGCTGGGGTTCGAGGTGATCGGGGAGGGGCGGCTCCCGCTCTACGCGCAGAGCCTGGCCGATCCCGAGGCGGCGGCCAAGGCGGAGCCGGTGCCCGGCGGCGTCCCCTACGTCACCTTCGTCCAGTACGGTGGGGCGCTGGGGCTCTCCCCGCCCGCCACCTGGATACGCATTCCCTGGTCGCCCCGCCTGCCGGACCCGCGCTGGCTCATGGATCTGCGCTTCCGTAGCCCCACGCTGGTCAAGCCCAAGAAGGCCTCCTGGGTGGAGGCCCTCGTGCTCGGCGAGAAGTATCTCATCTCGATCAGCTTCAACGAGGTTCGCGACCGCCCGCTGTTCCAGATGTATTTCGCCCACCGCGACCGCGCGGTGCGGCTGGCCGACGCCCCCGCCGAGCTCGCGGTGAACTTCTCCCACTCCGACGAGCTGAAGATCGACGAGGTGTTCCCGCGCAATACCATCCGGCGGCTCTCCGAGACGCTCGAAAGCACCGAGGTGGTGTCGCTCTTCCTCGACACCACGGAGGGCATCGCGCCCCAGCAGGTGACGGTGCAGTACGGATATTTCTCGAAGCTGCAGGCGGCGGCGCTGGTGGCGCTGCCCGCGATATTCCTCGCCCTGGGCTATGCGGTGGGCCCCGCGCTGGCCCGCGTGGGCGGCTTCGTGGGTGGCCGGCTGGTGGCCAACGTGCGGCTGGGGGGCTGGAATCGCGTCCCGCCCGGGCGCGAGACCGGCACCATCGTCCCCCCGGAGGTGGTGAGTCAGATCATCCCCGGCAAGACCACGCTGGCCGAGGTGCTCGCGCTCTGCGGGCCCGATCCGGAGCAGCACGATCGCTTCGCGCCGGCACGGAGCCGGACGCTGGTCTATCGCGGCAAGCGCGCGCGGCCCGCCGCGGGCCGCGTCTTCGGGTGGTTCTTCACCGTCCGGTACGTCGAGGTGGAGGAGCATGTGGTCACCATCGAGCTGGACGGTGATCGCGTCCGCGACGTGCAAGCCGACGTGCGCCGTTCCCGGCAGCATGTCGGCGAGCCCATCTGAGCGGACTCATCGACGGCCGGCGGCGAGACGCAGGGCTTCGGGCCGGCGGCGTAGCGCGGCCATGGCCCAGCAGCCGAGGAAGGGCCCCGGCGCCAGCACCAGGAAGGCATAGCGCCACCCCACCTGCTGGGCGAGCAGCGGCAGCCCCCAGATCGTCACCAGGGTCAGAGCGAAGCCCAGGCTGGTCTGGAGCGTGAGCGCCGTGCCCATGTAGGCGGGCTGGGAGAGCTCGGTCACCGCCGCGGAGAACTGCGCGGAGTCCGCGATCACGCTGGCGCCCCACACGAGGCCGAAGGCCACCAGCAGCCAGGCGGGCCCGCCATAGGCCCACGCGCTCGCGAGACAGCACGCGCCCGAGATCGCCATCGCGGCGATGGTGACCGTGGTGCGCCCGATGCGGTCGGCGAGCCAGCCGCCCGCGAAGGCCCCCGCGGCGCCGGCCACGCCGATGATGGCGAAGGCGGCGAGCCGCGGCGCGCCGGGATCGCCCGGCGGCAGCGCCTCGGCGAGGAAGACGGCGAGCCAGGTCCACACCGCGTAGAGCTCCCACATGTGGCCGAAGTAGCCGAGATTGGCGAGGAGCACGGCGCGGTCGCGCAGCACGCGACCGAGCTGGCGCGGATCGAAGGGCGCGCGGCCCGGCGCATAGGGTCCGTCGGTGACCAGAGTGGAGACGATGAAGGCGCCGAGGAGGGCCAGCGCGCTGGAGACGGTGAGCACGGCGGCATGGGAGAGCCCCCGCGCGTCGAGCAGTCCCGCCACCAGGTGCGGCGTGGCGCTCCCCAGAGTGAGTGAGCCCACGAGCGCGCCGATGGCGAGCCCGCGGCCCCGGCCGCTCACATGCCCCGCGGCGATCTTCATGCCGGGCGGATAGACGCCGGCCAGCGCCACGCCGGTGAGAAAGCGCAGGACCAGCGCGGCGCCGATCCCGTCGGCCACCCAGGCGAGCGCGAGATTGACCAGCGCGCCCGCGACCGCGGCGAGGGCGAACATGCGGCGCGGTGGCAGCACATCCGGCAGGTTGAGCACCGCCGAGGCCAGCGCGCCCACCACGAAACCGGCCTGCACGGCGGCGGTGAGCCAGGCCGCGCCCGTGGGCGACAGCGCCCAGGCGGTCACGAGCGCGGGCATGACCGCGGTGGCCGAGAACCACAGCGTCATCGCCAGGAGCTCGGCGGTGGCCAGGAGCAGCAGCGCGAGCACCGCCGGCTGACGCGCGGCCGGCGGGCGCTCCGGAGAGGGCGCGGGCGCGGCGGGCGATGGCGACGCGGACGGTAGCATGAGGTCTCGGGCCTCGCCTATACTACCGCCCCGACCCATACAAATGCCCCGGCCCATAATGCTCTGGCCCATACAAATGCTCTGGCCCATACAAATGCTCTGGAAGGACGGCCCGGCGCGTTTCGCGGGGTATGCTGGGGCGTGACCTCCATGGGATACGCTCGCCTCGGCGCCCTCCTCGGCGCGCTGCTGCTATCCTCCGCCTGTGCGGGCCAGCGCATCGCAAGCGCCCCCGCCGACCTGTCCTCCGTTCCGTCCGGCGTCCCGTCCGCGCCAGCGGCCACGAGACCCGCCGCGCCCCTCTCGGTCGGCCACGAGGAGAGGGGTGAGGCCTCGTGGTACGGGAATCCGTATCATGGCCGGCGCGCTGCCAGCGGCGAGATCTACGACATGAACCAGATGACGGCCGCGCATCGCACCTTGCCCTTCGACACGCGCGTCTGGGTGGAGAGCCTGGTGGACGGAAGCGGGGTCGAGCTGCGCATCAACGATCGCGGTCCGTTCAAGGATCCGGACCGGCGCATCATCGACGTGTCGTACGCCGCGGCGCGGCTGCTAGGCGTGGTGGGGCCCGGCGTCATCCCGGTGCGGGTACGCGTGGTCGCGCTGCCGGGCGCGGCGCGGGCCGCCCCGCCGCCCCCCACTCCGCCGCCCCCGCCGGCACCTTCGCTACCCGCGGCGTCGGTCCCTTCACCACTCGCCGCGCCCGACCCCGCGGCCCCGCCGAGCGCGGCTGCCCCCGCTCTGCCTCTGTCTCCCGAGTCCTCGCCGCCCCTCTCGCCGCCCGCGACCCCGGTGGCCAGTGCCGCGGACTCGTCGACGAGCGCGAGCCAGGTGCCGCGCGAGGCTGCCGCGCCGCCGCGCGAGGCTGCCGTGGTGCCGCGCCAGGCTGTTGCGCCGCCGCGTGAGGCCGCCGCCCCCGTGCCACGCGAGGCCGCCGCGCTGCCGCGCGAGGTTACCGCGCCGCCGCGCGAGGTGGCCGCAGCGCCACGCGAGGTGGCCGCAGCGCCACGCGAGGCCGCCGCCCCGGTGCCGCGCGAGGCCGCCACCGCGCCGCGCACGGGCTGGACGGTCCAACTCGGCGCCTACTCGTCGGAAGGTCGCGCGGTAGACCTGGCGCGGGCGTGGCCCGACGCGCGCGTCCAGAAGGCTGACCTGGGGGGCCGGCCGGTATGGCGGGTCCGCGTGGGCCGCTACCCGACGCGCCGCGAGGCCGAGGAGGCCGCGCAGCGGATGGCGGCCGCCGGCCATCGTGTCATTGTCGTGGAGGACGCCGCCCGCTAGCAGGTCAGGTGCCGGGGGCGAGGCGTCGGACTCCCGAGGCGCGGAGGCCGCCCGGCGCCGGCTGCGGCTCGAAGACCACGGGCTCGTCCACGCGGGGCGGCGGCCCCGATAGTTGCGCGCCGCGCAGCACATAGAGCGCCCCGTCGTCGCCCACGATCAGGCCCCACGCGCTCGGCTCGTCGTAGAACTTCACCCGTCCGTTCATGCCCCGAGGATGCGGGCAGGACGGGGGCCGGCGGAATGACCAGAAACGGAGACAGCGCGGTGTCTGCGGGAGGAGACGCCTAGCGCGTGACCTCGATGAGGCAGGTGGCGTTGCGCGCGTGCTCGATGGCTTCCGCGCGCGACTTGGCCGGGGTACGCGGCGGCGGCGCGATGAAGAGCGGGCGCGCCACCTGCGCCTTGATCGCCCACGTGGGCCCGTCGGCCGGGGCGCCCGCCACGGTTGCCGGACCGCGCATCACGTCGAGCGTGGTAATCACGCCGATGACGTCGCCGCGCACGCTCACCAGCGGTCCGCCCGCGCTGCGCAACTCCTTGGGCATCGTGATCTGGAAGAACTCGAACGCGTCGGCGGGCCCGGCGAGCCCCATCACCGTCGCCTTGCCGACCACCGCCTCCGGCTTCCGCCCGTCGGTGGCGATATAGGTCACCGTGTCCACGGTGTCGCCCACCAGCACCACCTCGCTCACGCTGATGGAGAGATTGAGGGAGAGAAACGGCAGGCCGTCGAGGGGCACGCGGATCACCGCGAGGTCGAGCCGGGGTACCACATGATCGACCACGCCGGTCACGGCGGGATGCCCCGGGCAGGTCACCGCCAGACGGTGCGCGCCCACCACGACCTGGGCCACGGTGAGGATCCAGCCGTCCTGGCGCACGATGAAGCCGGTGCCGGTGCTGCCGGACTGCGCCCCGGCCCGGTCCGGCGACAACGCCGCGCCGCCGAGCAGCGCGACGAGCAGGACGGCGCCGACGCGCGCTCGGCGCCGCGCCGCGGAGGCGGAGGTGGAAGCTTCCGGAGAATGCGGGATCGTGGCGGAATCTCCCTGGGCGTGGTACCCGATCGGCGCCACGCGGGGAAATCCTAGCACAGGTCCCCCGCGGGCGTGCGTGACCGCGGCGGGCGCCCGCCGCGCGCGCCCTCCCGGACGGCGCGGCGCATGATGGGGCGGGTGGGCGATCGGCGCGCTACCTCGCGGAAGCCCGCGCGGGTGAACGTGGCGCTGACGCCGGTCCTGAGGAAGAGAGCCGGTGGCCGCTTGCCGCGCGGATCCGTGGGATAACCCTCGACGAGCCGGCCGCCATGGGCCGCGGCCAGCTTCATCGCGGCGCGGAGCAGCCGGACCGTGAGCCCCCGCGCGCGATGGCCGCGACCGATGAAGAAGCACGTCACCGACCAG